>Ga0209671_1008518_pt1 | contig 10735 bp, 10 predicted proteins | sample WorMetHERISLAND2_2_FD_187401 | JGI IMG/M metagenome (GOLD analysis project Ga0209671, IMG submission 187401) | Marine gutless worms symbiont microbial communities from Max Planck institute for Marine Microbiology, Germany - Olavius geniculatus... | ecosystem: Host-associated > Annelida >...
GGCCTCCTATTCTTAGCCTTACCAATTACCGTCTTAGACAGCTTGGGTCAACAAAACGATTTGAAACCTTTATGGTTCCGGCTTGTCCGGGTTAGGTATACTATTTTACTTACTGGTTGCAAGCTTTTTATTTTCAAATCAACAATTTCGTACAAAGTATGTTATTTACATTTTAAGGGCGATTTTTGTTCTTTTTACTATTCATTGCCTAAGCCAGAAACAAATCGACTTACGAGTTTATAAACTACTTCCGATACTATGGTGTTTTTCAGTCGGCTGGCAATTCGCGGCTGTAAAGTTTTTTAAAATGCCCTTTGGCACATACAGCAATCCCCACTACCTCGCCAATTTCATGATCTCAATCCTGCCGCTCATTGTGTTTTCATTCTGGTCAGCTGACAGCTGGTATAAATGGGTTTTCGTCATTTTCGCTTTGATGGATGTTTATTTGCTTTTAAAATCAGGATCTCGTCCTGCGATATTTGGATTGACGTTTTCTTCAATTACTGTCATATTTTTTTTTATCAAAAGCCGACTCAAATGGATTGGATTACTGGCCGTTGTCTTCGTTTTGGGAATCATTTATGTTACCAACTATGGCGGAGTTGCCAATCATTTACATGACCTGCTAAGCAGCTTAAAGACAGAAGAAAGAATATCTTTATGGAAAATCGCCCTGCAAATGCTTGAAAACAACAGCATCACCAATTGGATATTTGGCAACGGAATTGGAAGTTATAGTGCCATCTATCCTGACTATTCCGGTCCCCAGTTTAAAAGGTATTTCTTCCCGCACTTTCATCCGTTCGGTATTTTATACGAAAACGGAATAATTGGTTTTTTTATGGTATTCGGGGGCTTTACGGTGGCATTTGTCATGACCCTCAGGGCTTTGAATAAATCGGCAGGGAAAAACATCTCGCTATTGCTTAAATGTATGCTTGTAATATTCATGTGCTGGATGATTCACAGTAGTTTGACCGTCCCGTTTTATTCTAAATATGCCCAGTATCCTTTGGGATTTATCTTGGGGACGATGCTTGTTTTGATAAATCAGTCCAATCTGCCAACAATAAATCGAACAGCTCCGGCAGGGGGTTGAGTGTACTTTTAAAGACACTTTTAATGAATGAAAAGATTGTATTTCAAAATGGCGTAAATCGCCCGTAACCCGTCCTTCCAGTTGATTTTCTTGCCCTCCCTGTACGTGCGACCGTAATAGGAAATTCCAACTTCATAGATGCGGTAATCTCTCCTTGCTACCTTGGCGGTTATCTCAGGTTCAAAACCGAACCGATTTTCTTTTATCGTTAGAGCCTGAATTACCTCACGCCGAAACATTTTGTAACACGTTTCCATGTCGGTCAGGTTTATGTTGGTGAGCATGTTCGATAGCAGGGTCAAAAAACGATTGCCCACCATATGCCAGAAATAAACTACGCGATGGGGGTTGCCCCCCATAAAGCGTGAGCCGAATACTACATCAGCCCTGCCGGATATGATCGGTTCCATCAAGTTGGGATATTCCCGCGGGTCATATTCCAAGTCCGCGTCCTGGACTACGACGATATCACCGGTCGTCTCTTTAAAACCTGATCTGAGAGCCGCACCTTTACCCATATTCTTTTGATGATAAATCACCTTGTCTACAATTGGCTCAATTTGGTCTTGAATAATTTCCCGGCCCCCATCGTCTGAGGCATCATCGACTACAATTATTTCCAAAACCTCAACCGGTGCATTTTTGACCTGCCTCACGATTTCCCGAATCGTAGCAACTTCATTGTAGCATGGTATGACAACTGATAATTTCATAGTCCTGGCAACTCCCTTTCAATGGTTTCGCGAAACATATAATGATTTTCTACCGTGGTCAACCATCCGACGGCTCAGAAACGGGGCTTTGAGTAATAGATTGGTGAGTACGTAATTATTGCCAATTACCTAATAATTCATACCTAATATCAGCGTTAAAATTTTTCTATCAAGGCAGGGTTGCGCTTACCCTGCCTTTTATTTTTTTCGGGATATGGTATACCTCTTAGAACCGTGATCATTCTTGACCCACCGTTTATGAAAATATAACCGCATCAGGAATTTATGAAAAATCATCTTTTCCATTTTCTGTGTATTGTCTGGTTGGCCGATATTGTCGCCTTGGTGGCTTTTGCGCCGTTGGGGGAGCATCTCCTTTGGTTTGCCGGGCTGTTTGTTTTGGGGCACGTCCTCATGATACTATTGATGCTGAATTTTCCATCAGGCCTTAAGTTCACGACCTCCGTTGCGATTATATTAACCATCGGCATGTCTGCCAGACTGATGTTTTTAGCCTATCCAGCGGGCAATGATATTTACCGTTATATTTGGGAGGGCTATGTCCAGAATTTGGGATTCAATCCCTATGCGTTTGCTCCGAACGATCCGGCCTTGGCAAATATCACGCGTGGTGACATTCATCCGATCTGGCAACATATAAACCATCCGGATTTGGCGGCCGCGTATCCACCGCTGGCATTGCTGGTTTTCAAGGTCGCCGCCGGGGTGAGCCTTACACCAATGTTTTTTAAGTTTGTCATGATCCTTTTCGATGCGGGTGTCATGGCGGTGTTGGTGTTGATGATCCGCCACCGAGCGATGAATCCTTCGCGTCTAATTCTGTATGCTTTCAATCCCCTGATCCTTCTCTATATTGCCGGTGAGGGGCATATGGACGTGATCCAGGTATTTTTTCTGTGCCTGTCCATTTATCTGATTCTCTGTAAAAAACAACATATTTCAGGGTTTATGGCGTTGGGTTTAGCCGTCGTATCGAAATATTTCGCCCTGTTGGCCTGGCCCTTTCTGGTGAGCACTGAAAATCGTCTTCGGAGTTTGGCCATACTGATTCCCTTGATCCTCTATTTTCCTTTTCTAAATGCCGGCGGCAGTTTGTTTCAATCCCTGGGCATGTTCGCCAGCAATTATCACTACAATGACTCCCTGGCAGTGTTAATTCGATTTGTTTTCGGTGACCTGTACCTGCTGGTAACCGCGCTGCTATTGATCACCGGATTGGCCTGGATATATTTGCTGGTCCATGACAAACTGCGCAGTGTGTATCTGGCAACAGGATGCCTTTTATTGCTTTTGCCAACCCTCCATCCCTGGTATCTGGTTTTAATCACCCCTTTTCTGATTTTCTTCCCGTCGCGCGCATGGCTCTATCTGCTGGCGGCGGTTGTCTTTACCTTTCCGGTGATTGCCGTTGAAGCGCAAACCGGGATGTTCCAGGAAATATTCTGGTTGAAATGGTTTGAGTACATCCCTTTTTATTTGCTTCTCATTTGGGGCGTGGGACGCGACGGCTACATTCATCGCCATAATTCTTATCGGAAACCAGAATCCATTTCAGTAATCATCCCCGCTTTAAACGAGGAATTTACTATTGACCGATGCCTTGATTCATTAAAAGATCGTACCGCCGTGAAAGAAATAATTGTGGCCGTCGGCGGTTCAACCGATAATACTCGATCCATAGCTTTAAGGCACAAAGCTCAGGTGGTCGAATGCCGGCAGGGCAGGGGGCCTCAAATCAGTGCAGGAATAAACGCAGCCAGCAGTGATGTGATCCTGATTCTGCATGCGGATTGTGTGGCGGCCAAAGACGCATTTAAATGGGTGATTAGTGCCCTTGAAGCCGATGCCCGGGTTGTGGGAGGCGCTATGGGGATGAAATTTGATCTCAAAAATCCAAAGACGCGGATTATCGCCATTCTCAACAACCTGCGGACCATTCTGACCGGGATATCCTTTGGCGATCAGGCCCAATTTTTTAGAAGAGAGGCTTTGGACGAGATGGGCGGATTTCCACCCATGATGTTGATGGAGGATGTCGAGTTGTCCTTGCGGTTGAAAGAAATCGGACGGGTGGTGTTTTTGCAGGATGGAATCGTGGTTTCGGATAGACGCTGGAGCGGCAATCGCTTTGGCAGCAAACTTTTGACGGTTTTTTACCTTTTCACCCGCTATCTGGTCGAACGCCGCTGGGGCACCGTGGATGGGTCTATGAGAAATTATTATAAAATATATTATGAGGATTAATTACCAGATCGCCTCATACTGCTCAGGCACCAGATTCCAATTTTGACCGTACACATGGACACGTTGGGTTTCTCCCATTTCGTCGTAAACTTTGCCGCCTTCGTGCAACCAGGCCAATATCCCGCCTCGCAGGTTATAAACCGGGATTCCCTTTGCCTGCAGGTTTTCCACGAGTATCCCGCTCCGGTTGCTGATGGTGCAGTAGGCAATCTTGACATGATCCTCGTAGCTTCTAAAATTGTTGAGGAATTCCTTTTCAGTAATCGCACCGGGCAGCATGGAGATTTGCTGTTCTTCCGGCTTGCGGGTATCGATGAAGACTGCTTTTTGGTCATCCATAAGATCCATCGCCTGCCGGACTGACAAATCCAGGACAGACGGAAAATCGGCTTTATATCCTTCATAAAGATTTTCGACCTTCCGGCTTTTGGCAGCATCCGACAGTTCATTGGATGACAGGCTTTGCTGGCCCATCAGCGTTACGAAAGTAAAGGCTAATAGAGCGGTGAACAATCCCCAGATAGTTCTGTGGTGCATTTTATATCTTTTTATCATGGTACAATTTACAGTTTTTAATGTTGAAGCAAAAAAGTAGAAGTCAATGGGTTGTGCTTGACTGTAACCGATTCTAACGTAGTATTCTTATTATATCAAACTATTATGGAATTCTCAATCCTCAATTTTTTTTCGAAAACCGTCAATGGTATCTTTGTAATTCCGGCTGCCGAAAATAGCGGAACCGGCGACAAATATATCCACCCCGGCACCTGCTATTGCGGATATCGTTTTTTCGTTGACACCACCGTCGATTTCTACCAGGATATTCAAGTTTCTGGCGCGGATCATTCGACGCAGTTCTCTGATCTTATCCAGGCTGTTGGCTATGAAAGCCTGACCGCCAAACCCCGGGTTGACGCTCATTACCAGCACATAATCGACATACTCCAGAATCCAATCGACAGACTGCAGCGGTGTTGATGGATTCAACACAACGCCGGGTTTGGCGCCGCATTCGCGAATCAGTTTTACGCTGCGGTTGAGATGCACGCAGGATTCAACCTGAATGGATATGTAGTCGGCGCCGGCTCCGGCGAAGACCTTAATGTAGTCATCCGGATTCTCGATCATCAAGTGCACATCTATGGGCAAGGAAGTGACCCGGCGGACAGCCTCCACAATAATCGGTCCGAAAGTAATGTTGGGGACAAAATGACCATCCATAATGTCAGCATGAATCCAATCGGCGCCAGCCGCTTCCACTGCTTTCACCTCTTCGCCAAGCCTTGCAAAATCAGCCGATAAAATTGAAGGTGCAATGAATTTCATTAAAAATCTCCGATTTTGTCCGTTGTGTGTAGTTAGCTGTATGTTGTCAATTGTTCGTAGTTGATTTTATACTTCCAACCTCTATCCCAACCTTATTTCTAAAAATCTTTTTGCCGAATACCGAACGCCGAATACCAAATGCCCTATCCCTGCACCTTAAACCCTAAACCTTATACCATATTCCCAATACCTCTATTTCCCAACATTTCTTCGTAGCTCACGTCTTTTAACGAAAATACCGCTAGCCCTGCAGTTTCTTTCAGTTACGCCATGCCCACTGCGCTCTGCCCAATGCGCCCTCGATCCTCGCACCCCGCAACTCGAACCTCGCAACTCGCACCGCCCACTGCGCCCTGATAACCTTCCCCGTTATTATCCAGCTACGCCATGCCCACTGCGCTCTGCCCTTTGCGCTTTACCACGCCTCATACAAGTGTGTTTTGACAAGATTCTCATCTTCATAGATATAAACTGCGGCATCATGATCTCTGGGAACTAGGACCCATATTTCATCACCGGGTTTAATGTAGTCATCGAAGATGTCGGTGGTCGCCTCGGTGCTTTCCAACTCCACGCGAACTCGCCTTTTAAGAAATCCGCTGTCGATTCGATGCAGCAACAGGCTGCCGTATAAAGGCCGGCGCGGTCGACCGGTCTCTGATTCAGGTGATTGACGATTGATGATCAGATCAACCGGATTGCTCTTCGTTACACGATAGCCCGCCAAGGGATACTGGTTTAGTATAATATTGCGGGATTTTTTCTTATCAAAACGTGATTGTATAGTACCGACTCTCAGGCTCGTGTTTTCGATCGTCAGCACTGCCTGATCGAAAGATTGACCGGACAGATCGGGCATTAAGAATTTAACGGGTCTTGGCCCCGAACTGACCAGGATATCTACTGGCGACCCCCTGGCTGTCAAAGTCCCGTGAGTTGGGACCTGGACGATGACCCGGTCTTTTTCAACTTCAGCACTGTAGGTGCGTGACAATTTGCCTTGAAGAAAGTCGTTTTCTTCGATTATCATGCGTGCCTGTCTCTCGGATAGGCTAACCACGTTCGGCATTAATATGGTTTTGGCACCTCTGGAAATAATAATTCTAACATCTCGATCTTTTTTAATCTCTGATCCTGCTTCAGGCTCCTGGAAAATAACGTGATTTTTAGGAAAAATTTGGCTGTACTCGGAACCATTGACCTTGGTGTTCAGTTGAAGATCCGTCAGAATCTCAAGTGCGGATACCACGTCTTTGCCCACTAAATCCGGAACAATGACGGCATCTTCGCTGTCAATGATCAGCGTCAATGTAAGGTAGGCACTTGCTCCGGCTACCATTATAAATACCAGTATCAAGGCCGAAATTTTTACAATCTTTGCAATCATGGGTTCCGTTGCAGACGGACCGCGTAAAAGCCGTCCATCTGCATTAAATGTAGAAAAGATCTGAAAACGCCCGGCTCGTCGGCCTCTGCGCCAACCGTATCGGGAAGCTGTCCAAATACTTTACTTATATCAAAGTCTTCGTGATTATACAAAAACTCATTAAGAACCTCTTCATTTTCCTCGGGCTCGGGGCTGCACACGGCATAGACCAGGATGCCGGATGGCTTAAGCCAGCGGCATACATTGTTCAACAGGCCCAACTGCCTGTTTTTGTACCTTGTCAAATTCCTCTTGGATGCGCGCCATTTTATGTCGGGATTCCGCCGGATCACGCCAAGACCCGAGCAGGGGGCATCCAGCAGAATACGATGAAATCCGGGCAGTCGGTCCCTGGGCAGTTTTTGTTCGAGGTCGTGATGAACGGCAGACACGATCGATACACCCAGCCGCCGCATTTCGTTTTTAAGCCGCGCAAGTCTGCTTTCACTTTTATCTGAAGCCACCAAAACTCCATCATTTCTCATCAGCTGCGCAATATGGCCGGTTTTACCGCCCAGCCCCGCGCAGGCATCCAAAACAGTTTCGCCTGGCTGCGGATCCAACAGCAGCGAAACCAGTTGGGCGGCTTCATCCTGCACCTGAAACCAACCCCTTTTAAAGGCATTGAGCTCCGGTATGGATGCCGCGGGATTCACGATAGTGATGCCATCCGGCGCAAAACGCGTCGGCTGCAGGCCCTCGACCTCTTGGGCCAGCGCCTCTGTCAATTGATTCCGGGAAGCTTTGAGAGTATTGGCGCGCACGGTTAGCGGCGGTATTGAATTCAAACTGTCGCACAGGGCCGCCGTATCTTGCGATCCATAACGATTCACCCATTTGCGAATCAACCATTCAGGGAATGATTTTTGAACCGCCATCGCAGCTGCGGATGTTTGCTGTTGATCCGCATAAGAGATGCTTTGGTATTTGCGGGCGGCCTTGCGCAACAGGGCGTTGACATATCCGGATACCCACGGCGCACCGGATGCTTTGGCCAGATCGACGGCCGTGTTTACCGCAGCCGAATCCGGTATCCGATCCAGATACATTATTTGAAACAAAGCCAAACGCAAGATATTCAACACATTGGGGTCGATTTTATTAAACCGGGTGGTGGAAAAATGGGAGATTACATAATCTAAACGTCCCCGCCAACGCAATACCCCGTAAACTAAAGCCTGGAGCAATGCGCGATCCTGTCGCGACCCCGCGGACACGGCGTTTAATTTTTTTTCCAGGATATAATCCAGTGTGTGTTGTCCCTTATCCAGGGTATTTAATATGTCTAAGGCGCTTTTGCGGGCATTGAAGTGCATGAGAGCGGCTTGATAAAAAGTTTTAGCTTCAGTTAACGATTCAACTATTTCATTTCGGGGATGGATTTGAAATTTGGTGCTTGTATTTTGAAATTTTTGTTGTGATAGAACTCGCTGAATTGTCTAGTGGAAAAATAATGTACCCGGGGGATGGAAGACTATCCTAAGATTGTACCGGGCGGTATCGGATGTCCTCGCAAATATTCCTTGATTGCCAGGCGTTTTCCGGAAGCGCCCTGAATTTCCAGTATTGATAGCAGACCGCCGCCGGCAGCCACCCGCAGCTCGTCCGGGAATCCCGCTAAAACAGTGCCCGGAGGCTCCGAAATGTCCGCGGAAACGGGGGTGGATCGGAATATTTTCAAGCGCTTGTCTCCCCAAAAAGTATAGGCGCCGGGCCAAGGGGTAACGCCCCGTATGAAATTGTCCAGGGCTTTGGCGGATTTATTCCAGTTGATGAGGCCGTCATCCTTGGTCAGCATCGGGGCATACGTTGCAAGGTCGTGGTTCTGGGGGATGGGTTGAATAGTATTTTCGGCATAGGCGTTCAATGTGTCAATCAAGACTTGGGCCCCGGCCACCGCCAGACGGTCATGCAGCGTACCGGCGGTATCGGCCGGGCCGATGGCTTCTTTAGCGCTTAGAAGAACATCGCCGGTGTCCATACCCTTGTCCATCAGCATTGAGCACACTCCCGTTTCGGTTTCACCATTGATTACGGCCCATTGAATGGGGGCTGCGCCGCGCAGTTTGGGCAGCAGTGAGGCATGGATATTGATCGTGCCGATGCGGGGCAGGACCAAGACCTTTTCGGGCAGAATTTTGCCATAGGCGATGACCACCTGAAAGTCCGGTTTCAAGGACTTGATTTGATCCACAAAATCCGCTGTTTTAATTGATGGCGGCTGGATGACCTGGTAGCCAAATTCCAGGGCGGTCTTTTTAACCGGTGACGGCGTAATACGGCGGCCTCTGCCTTTGGGACGATCCGGCTGCGTGACAACCAAAGCAATTTCATGCCCGTTTTGATGCAGGGCCTGCAGACCGGGCACTGAAAACTGAGGGGTACCCATGAATACTATTTTGTATTTTTGCATCGTTCCTATGCCTATTTACCAGAATTACCCGTTTATCGAATTAATGATTATCTATCGGCAGTCAATAAAAATGAACTAAAATGAGCTAAAACTGTTAAATGACTAAAATTGAGGAGTCGCTTCGCTCCGTCAATTAGTTTAAGTATACCGCCTATTGCGTCATGAGGAAATACTACCCCTATGAACAATATAGACATATCCACTAAACAAGATTATATCGACAGAATACCTTAATTTTAGGCAATTTAGTCATTTTATAATTTTAGTCATTCTGTCACTTCGCCTTCATCTGCTTTTTAACACGTCGCTTGTACATTTGCCGCTTTAAGGAACTGATGTGTTCGAGAAAAAGGGTACCCTCCAAATGATCGATTTCATGCTGCAGCACGATAGCCAACAGTCCTTCTGCATCCAGTCGCATGGGATTGCCTTCTCGATCATGGCCTTCGACCGTGATATTGGCTGCGCGTTTGACATCCGCCCTAAAATCGGGAACACTGAGACAACCCTCATTCTCTGATAAAATCTCTCCTTCTTTCGTGACAATTTTAGGATTTATCAGGACCTGCAATGAGTGGTTTTCATCACGTGGAGCTATATCATAAATCAGCAGGCTTTTATCCCAACCAACTTGGATTGCCGCCAACCCGATCCCGGGCGCCTCGTACATGGTGTCGGCCATATCATCGATCATCTGCTGAACCTTGCCATCAATGTTTTCCAGCGGCCTGGTCGGTTTATTCAGAAATTTATCGGGGTATGTGAGAATATCAAGTGAGGACATAATTTTTTCCGTACCAGTAGCTATTGTATTATTTGATTTAACTAGAACAGTTTATATGTGTCAGTGTTCACTAGTTCTTGAGAGATAAGCTCTTGAGTTCGTAAGCTCTTAAGTTCGTGAGCGTAAAAAGGTCATAAGCTCATGTGCTCATGAGTTCGTAAGCTAATAAGTTCATGGGAGAAAAGTTCATGAGCTCGTAAGTTCATAAGTTCATGAGAGATTGTTGAGATGTCGAAATCGTTGGCTTACGGGCACACAAACTTAGAAGTTTACGAACTTACCCGCTCAATAGCAGACCAACTTAAGAACTCTTTATCGCTCAACAGCTTACGAACTTATCAACTTAAGAACTTTTTTTACTATCAGCCCATCAATGGGATTTCACTGCCGGCAGTTGCTAGCTGTATTCCCGACCATTAAAATTTATCTGTCGAATATTCACACTGAGAATCATGGCCGATCCCAGGCCCACAAGGATGACCGGAAATACCTGAAGCGCATGGTTGGCCAAGGTAAATCCGGCAGCCTCTTTGGCTGAAACGCCGAACAAGGACAGAGCGAAAACCCCTGCAGCCTCCCAAAGCCCCCACCATCCCGGGACCGATGGCAATGAAATGAAAAAACAGATTATCACCATAACCACGGACAGTTCGAAAAACGTCATATCGATTCCCGGGCTGCCCAGAGAAAATAAATAGTATGACAA
>Ga0209671_1008519_pt1 | contig 10735 bp, 6 predicted proteins | sample WorMetHERISLAND2_2_FD_187401 | JGI IMG/M metagenome (GOLD analysis project Ga0209671, IMG submission 187401) | Marine gutless worms symbiont microbial communities from Max Planck institute for Marine Microbiology, Germany - Olavius geniculatus... | ecosystem: Host-associated > Annelida >...
TTCACTTATGACGATTAAGACGTATATAAAAGTTATGGTAAACAGTTGTCCTCTCTAGCCACTTCCCCTCTTGCGACGACGCCTCTGTTTTCGACTTCACTATGTTGCAAGTTATCGGTAGGTTCATTTGTCAAATTTGACTGAATTAATAACACGGCACAAAAAGACTAGAGAGTAAAAGAATTAGAAATTATAGAAGTGCCAACGAACAGAAACTTACGGTCTAAAACATAACTTAACCACAAACATGAGAACGACGGCCCGCTTAGACAATGATCATGCATGACCGTCTTAATACTGTTTGTTGCTGCGTTGTTGTATGACTACTGTACAGCTAGGTCAAATAAATCACACGTAGAAATGCATCAAAATGCAACCTTTAATTTCATTGCATTTGTTGACGTTTTGGCAACCGCCGCTGACTTCTTCGGAAATAGGTTGAATGAACATGATTGATTGATTGATTGGATTCAGCGTACGGTTGAGAGTTACGTAGACAAGCGAATGGGAACGACCTACGGACCTCCTGCCGGCAAGAAGATGACCATCTTCATGGACGACATTAATATGCCCGTCATCAACGAGTGGGGAGATCAGGTAGCTAGCTGTCAGTGAAACTATGCCAACAATTTCTTTAGAGATCATTATTTACTATCGTGCACGGCGGCACACAGACACAATACAATACGATAACTTTAACTCAGCCTTTTATCCCTCTGTGGTACGTAAATCGAGTACCAGCCTGTCTGGCTGGGGTTAAGGTGAATGCACTCACCTGTGTCGGGTAGCAGGTAACACTCTGTCATCCCATATGGCAGTTGACGCTCCTTATCTTAGCGATGGGTTATCCATGAAGACGGGAGCATTTTGTGCGATACGGTAAAAACATAAAGGTAATTAATGCACACCACAGTGTTACATTTTTACCTTGCAAGTGTCCAAATGGTCGAACTAGAAAAGTCTGACAATTTGTTTTTGAATCAGCTTTAAGAATAATTGCCAGACGTTCATAAACGCTGTTGATCGCGGACGGTGTTTGGTTCAAAAGCTGTTTGCATCGCTACAGCACGAGCCTGAAATGAAAACTATTTGTTGACATTCTCAACACTTCCACATATTCGAAAATTTAAACATTGGCGTCGTCTATATATACGAACTTTCGACTTTATGATACAGCATTCTAGGTGTGTGGCTTTGTGGTGTAACGGTGGCGTACCGGACTGGTGATCACGAGGTTGCTGGTTTGACTCGCTCGGTGCACTGCCGGGTAACGACGCTGGGCAAGTTATTCACACACATGTGCCTCTGTCACCAAGTAGGAACGTAACGGCAGTATATGGGAGAGGTCTGGCCTACCACCCATTCAACTGAGTCGCGGCTCACTGCCGGCTCAGGGCACCTCTGACGCAGACAGTGGATGGCCGCGTAGTGCGCTGCGGTATCATTAGCTGATGCCAATTAGCTGCCTCTTTCTAGATTGTCAAAGCGCTTATAGTGACGAGAATGACTCATGTAAGAAGCGTTATAGCTTGTACCGACTTTACCTTTTAGTTTTAACTCTAGAAAGCGCTGTTGACTGTTGCTGATATGTTTTTATCTTCTAGGTGACGAACGAGCTGACGCGGCAGCTGATGGAGATGACCGGCTTCTACAATTTGGAGAAGCCGGGAGAGTTTACGAACATCGTGGACATACAGATGATAGGCGCCATGATTCACCCTGGCGGTGGACGCAATGATATACCACAGCGACTCAAGCGACAGTTTAACATTCTCAACTGCACAATCCCTTCCAGTGTTTCCATTGACAAAATCTTTCGTACTATCAGCTGCGGTTACTTCATTCCGGTAAGTCCCCCTGTTTTCCAATAAACAGCATTCTGAGATTGATGACTGTCTGGAGGATAAGACGGAAGATTATTAGAACTGCCATTACCGTTACATATGCACGCTTATTATGGACAGTTCTTACAATTTTAGATTTAGGTCATTCTTGTGTTTTGTGTTTCATATCAGGGTTGTCTGTAAAGGTTAAACTTTCTGTTCCATTAAATTGTATGTGCATTGCCTGGAAAGGCCGTTCCCGAAATGACTTACGCTGTGTTATGCGGGACGTTAAACCCTATTTACTTACTCACTTATCTCGGTAATGCTATCTTGTCTGTAACTGTCTGACAAGACTTGCGGTACAGCTGGGGGAGTGATGGGGTTTGCCTTTAGTTCTCTGACGTGTCGGTCTTTTGCCTATGCAGCCGTAATATGTTGGCCGACTTAGCCCGTTGATCTGAGTGAAAGATCAGATAGTTTGTTGTTCAGGAGCGAGGGTTTGCCAAGACGCTCAAGAAGTGGATTGAGAAGTTGGTGCCTGCAACACGAAAGCTCTGGCAGCGCACTAAGACCAAGATGTTACCGACGCCTGCCAAGTTTCACTATGTCTTCAATCTACGAGATCTCAGCCGCATCTGGCAGGTAGGCCTATATAAGTAGGCCTGTCGCTATTGTATACACCGCGTATAGGTTTTAACATTGTCTTCAGTGTATCGTGCGAGTGTAGCGAGACGTAATAGACCGTGTCGACACGTAGCCTACCTACTTATTTCGCGACCGTGATCGATGGTGAATTCTCTCTGAGAATGGATGCTGTACACAAATCAGAGCCCCGTTTCGGTCGTTTCCCCGGAGTGAAATGAGATTATGAGCAGTTATAACACTCCAGACACTACAGTGAGAGATAGACGAGATAGGTATGTCACTGTTATCGTGCAAAACGTGCAAGTTTGTTAGCGCTGTACAGATCTTGTCGATTGTTAATGTGTTTCAGGGAATGCTGAACGGCTCGGCAGACGTGATCGTGAACGAAGGCAGCTTGCTTCTGTTGTGGAAGCACGAATGCACGCGGGTATTCGCCGACCGGTTCACCGCGCAGGATGACAAGGATTGGTTCGAAAAGACCATCAAAATGGTCAGTCAGATGGCTATTTTGCGAAATGTAGTGGGTTGCTCAGTGGAGCAGTTGCTGATTTTTAATTTCTGGCTGCCAAAAAATCAAATTTTTTCTTGTCGAAAAATTTGCATTTAAAAGTGCAAAATTTGGGGCGAAAATTTATTGTTGGGAAACTTAAGGCAAAATTGAAATGTTAAGTACCCAAAATTTTTTTCGGTCATAAATTTGTAGCTCTACATCGGAAAATTGCAACTTCCTGTTTCTCCTGCATTGTTTAACGCACTATGTATAAACGTTGTATACGAGAAATACCCCGTTTACACGATCAAGCAATCATCGAACAAACATCGAGCAGACGTCGAGCAAACGTCGAGCAAACATCGAGCAATTAGAGCACACGTCGTGAACGTATATTTTGAATGCATTTGCTGGATGATTGCTCGATGATTGCTCGATGTTTGCTTGATCGTGTAAACGGGGTAAAACGCACTCGCTAAACTGAATCTGACGACACATTGACCATTTTCTGGCACCAGATTCTGGCGCAGTGCTATCGTCTGCTCAGACTGACCAATCACAGCAGCCAATCTCAGTTCAGCTTTCCAGAAATTCGCAAAATCCACATATTATGTCGACTTTCTTTTGAATGCATTCAGCTGCTAAAAAAGTGCAAAAATTTTGATGACGACGGTGTTTAGGTCTTCTCTGGGACCAGATAAACTGGCGTGGAAGCCTATAGGATCAGAACTGTAGTGAACTGCGATAGGTGTAAATGGCGTTTACGTCACTTACTTCAGTGCATTATGCCCAGTTTACACGATGAAGCAAACGTCAAGTAAACATCAAACAAACGTCGCGCAAACATCGAGCAGTCATCAAGCAAACGTCAAACAATTAGAGCACACGTCGTGCACGTGTATTTTTAATACATTTGCTTGCTGATTGCTTGATTGTGTAAACGGGGTATTATGCTATTGCGGTGTTGGGCGAAACGCGCCAGTGTCCAGTTATTCAATATTTGCCAACTTCCATTAGGCGAACTATTTTTTTAATGGAAATTGGCCATAAATGGTAGTCTGATAATATGATCAGGTGGCTGAGGAAGAAGACTTGGTGGCTTCAGCAAGTGAACTGGCTTCGGAACCGTATTTTGTCGATTTTCTGCGAGATGCCCCTGAAATGACGGGTATGTTTTAGCCTACTGAGTCGTACGATACATGATGCCACGCTCTGCAGATTTGCACTAATTTGTTAACTGCTCTGTGTGGAAAAAGGTGAGTTGATAGGAGAGAAATATTTCGATCATATGTTCTGATGACGGTAGAGTGTGGACACAGTACACTATGCATCTTGATGCAATGTGTTGTTTGGACTTAGCATCGCAATAAATAACTTTGTAAAATACTTAAATAGTACTCTATATTTATTAATAGAATTTATGCTTTTTTTGTATTATCGCTTTTGTTTGCTGTATTTAAATAGGCCTACATGTGATAGACTACTATAACTTTGCTTGCAGAGTATTTACAGTGTTTATTTTTAGGCAGTTATTTTGTTGCGATTAAGATTAACTACTAATGAATTAATTGTTGTAGAAATAAGTTGCCGTTATAACAACACGGCTAAAATATTGATTAAGCTATTGTCATGACTATCGCTGTCGTTCGTTATTTATTTTTGTACCATCATCGCTATGTTAAAAATTACTGCATCGTTCCGTACAGACGGGTACCTTACGCCCGGCTGGGGCACCGATCATGCTAATAACATGGCCACCGGCCAGTCGTTGGCTGCCGTGCTGCGTCGAAACAGTGTTCTGCAGAGGTGTACGTCGTCTTTAGCTGGCACGTAGACCCATCGAGACCACCCACATCGAAGCACCTGCTCCATAGATTAGACTAGTTATAGATGGTAGATGCTAGGTCCGTAGACGCAGTTAGTGGCGTGGCCAACCAAGGAGGGGGGGGGCGGGGACCCAGCCGCCCAGTCTCCAAGACGAAACATGAGCACACGTTTAAACTGCATTGAATTTGCCGATTTGATCAGTTGATTTTCAGGAAAATAAATGAAATTCTTGCCACCAGATTTTATACTTTAAAGCTACAATGTACCAAATTTGATTTCGGCTACAGTTTTGCCCCAGACCCTGCTGGGGAGCTTACAGCATTCCCCTAGGCCCCTAGGGTTCTACTTCTAAAAGGAAAAAGAGAAGGGGAAGACGTGAAAAAGGAAACGGAAGGAAAGCTAGGCCTAAGAAGGGGGAAACGGAAAAAAGGAAAAGGAGGGAACGAAAAGGAAAAAAAGAATGGAAGAAGACGCGCGGCGAGGCCCCCAATTTACATTTCTGGATACGCCACTAGTGATTAGACTAGATGTTTTGTAGATGCTAGGTCCGTAGCCGGAGTAGATGATCAATGCCTCTATATTATGTCAGCACACTGAGCTTGAGTTATTTATTACTGCACCTTGTTTCAAGAAAAAACTGTGCCGGTAATTTTTCTAATAATTTCGTGAAACGTTGGCCGATTTTAATAATTCGTTGTTATAAACAATCAAACTACGACTTCCGCATTTTACGAGGTAATGCAGCAACAGTATTGAGATGAGCTAAGCAGAACTATAGCCATTCATGTCGAGTTTCTTTATGATGTTGCTTGAAAAAACCCCGTTAAAATTGGCTATCGTTTTACGGAGTTATTTGAAACATAACACTGGCAAAGTTTTTTGGGACACGGTGTGGATAGACTAGCTGGATTTGCATGATAGATGCTAGGTTCGTAGCCGCAGTAGATGATTGATGCCTGTACGATATGTTAGCACATCGAGCTTGAGTTGTTACTGGTACGATTGTTTAAGCCGGTGTCCCATTATAGGATCGCCCCCCAGAAAAGTCTCCCCCGGCCGACAATTTACCGGCAAAAATCCGCCCCGCCCGGCAGCCGCTTGGCGGGACGGATTTTTACCGGTAAATTGTTGGCCGGGGGAAACTTTTCTATGGGAGGCGATCCTATAAAGGGGTGACTTTTTATGGGGCCGGCGATATTTTAATAAGGGGGAGACATATCAGTTCCGTGATTTTTTTCTTACCAGGCGAATTTTTTATGGGTGAGACAGTTTAATGTGACACCGGTTTAGCACTATTCTGCACTCTGGACCATGCAAATGGGCACCGATTTTACAGATTTTAGTAACGAAAACTTTTCGGTGCAGTCGAATTTTTATAAGTCTTCTGTCCACTGCTGTATTTGGATACAGGCTGCGACATTGTCTCAAAGCTGTTTTGCAATTTGCACTCTTTTCAATGCTTTCGGAAATTTAAATGTCTAACTGCATAACTTCGTAACATCTGTGAAGTTTTGCTTTGAATTTTTTGTTTTTTAGATAAAATTTTAATACTTTTTGTTGTAGGCTAACAAACGTCTTGACCTTTACACTGCAAAAATCTGGCACCGCCACCATTATGGGTAGCGGAGGGTAGGCCTACTTTTCGCATGAGTAATCTGTAGTGTAGCGGTAAAGAGTAGTGACTATATTAGTCTGCCTGATTTTTGCTTTGTAGTTTCGATGCTTGCAAGTAAGTAGCGAAATTTGTCTTTTTTTGTCGCTAACGCCATAGATGTAATAAACCCCAGTACAGTGGTTATTTGCCATTTTTTTGCAAAAAGCGAGTTTGTAAGCGTTATTCATTAGTAAAAGCAAATAGAGAATCAAAGTGGAAAGCAAAAAAAACTGCTGTTTTTGCTTATAATTTGGCAAAAAAGTTTATTGCACGGAATTGCATAGTTTGTTTTGTCCAAGTATAATTAAATATATTGAATTTATCAGAAATATTTAGGCCTGTGTGAGAAACAGGATAATTAGGACAATAGGCTAGCATATTCTTGCACATTTTTCACTCGTCTCAAATTAACATTTTAACAAAAGTTTGCAAATGTTTCGTTTTTTTCGTGAAAAAAATGCATCTACAAAAGTTAAAATTTTGAAATTCTAGCCTATTACATCTATGGTTTATATGTTTTGTGTTTGCATGAGTTTGCTGTGATATTTCATATTTTCATATTTTGTTACTAGTTTATCATGATATAACTTTATGTGCAATATATGTTTTTAAGCCAGTTAGTTTATTTCTTTGCTTAAAACCACTTGGCTGAAAAAATCAGTTAAATCAGCACCAACAGACATTTTATATTATCAAATGTCACAATTAATGATTTTTGTAAATTTTAATTTTTTTTATGTCTTTATTTTTCTAAGCTTATACAATTTAGCTGTAACGTTTGGATAAAAAAAGTTTCACCGGGGCCTTACCTTAAGTGCATTTTTGTTCTAACTTTTAAACATACTGCATTTCATGGATCAGACGTCGTTGCCATTCGCATAGCACACATAGCGCAGCGTTTATAACATCACGAGGGCATATTTGATGTGTAGATTTAGTTTTCAGTTGCGTTATTTTATTTTTGCACATTCTATGTTCTGTTTTTTTAAACTAATTATTGCGGCAGGCTTATAAGTTTTCAGTTGTGTCATAAATTGTACGGTAGGTCTCAGTGTTAGAAGAAACTGGAGGCGATAGTAAACACGTTAGAGATATCCAGCATGCTTTCTGAGAGTTTGTAACATATAACGAAAATGTGTAAACAAAGATGAATGTAAATTTCATGAAACTTCTGAGATTTATTGTGCTTGAGACTATAGCACTCAGTTAAAATTTCATTATCCACCTGATTGTGACTCACGTGAGGCATATACGGACATTTTGTTAGATGCAGTTCGTATTAGGTCTATGGTGTTTCTAAAAAACATCCCGAAAACTTTCGATTGTAACTTGAAGAATGATTATCGGATTTTAATAATTTTTAGTAAGATTATTTCTGAGACAATTGGCCATCAAATCATTCTGTAGTTTTTCACCTCACGCGCCGTACATGTATGTTTCTGCACTACTTAGGAAAATCCGAACTAACGAAATATTGCATTTTTACCTAAAGTGGTATTATTACTTGATGTAAATAACGCACAAAACGCATTCTGTTTACATTTTTATCCAATTGTTTTGTTTTTCAGCTGCCTGCAATAAGATTTATCAAAATGTTGGCCAACTGTGCAATCACAAACATGGAAACGATTTTTGCATTCATTGACAGCAGTATCGATAATGTTATGCTTCAGACTAATCCAAACTTCACCAGTTGCTTTTTGAATTCATAGCATTTTTAACGTCATTGTGGTAGACATACTGCTGCACGACAGTCAAATCTTGTAATCGACTGGCTCTTGGGGACCACAGATCAAGGTAGACGGAATTTATCGACGTTTTTATTATTTTAACTTATATTTTGCTTGGTCTGATTTTCCCAGGTAGTGCAGAAGCAGACATTGGGTGAGGTGGAAACTTATACCGTCATTTAATAGTCAATTATGTCGGAAATGTGTATGCCAAAAATTATTGAAATCTGTTAATCATGCTTTAAGTTACGGTCAACGATGTCGGGTATGTTTTTTCACGTTTTTTGCATATTTCAACGCATATTTCGCTTGGTTTTCTTTCCCAAGGTAGTTCAGAAGCAGATACTAAGTGAGGTAAAAAACCGGTCATTTAATGACAAGTGTCAGGACTATTTGCACCAAAAATTATGAGAATCTGACATTTTTTGTTCAAGTTAAAATCGAAAATGTCCGGAATGTTTTTTGAGACACAGTGTATGTGTTTTTTTCTTCTGTTCTTTAATCTTGCATTAAGTACTTTTTTATACATCTGATCCTGCTAGACATGGTGGATAAATATTTTCGTTAATTCTCGCTTTTTTATTTTCGCTTTTAGGGGAAGAGGGAGAGGAAACAGAGGTGGAATCTCCTAAAATCTACGAGCCCATCGGCAATTTCAAGGAATTGTCTGACCGGCTGGAAATGCACCAGCAGCAATACAACGAATCCATTCGAGGCGCTAAAATGGACCTCGTCTTCTTCAAGGTACGCTATTTTCTACGTCGTATAGAAAAATATCGGTTTGTTTAACGCACATGAATTTATTTTTGAGCTAAGCATAACGGTCGGCTCTACACTATGGTACGACGTGTTTATCTGGCGTCTGTCTGTCCGTCTGTCACAGATGTATTGTGGCTAAACGATAAGTCGTAGAAGGTCGGCGATGGTACCGTCAGATAAGGCGCTGGTGACTTTCTATAGGCTGTCAATAGTAACCATGTCTCTCTCTCTGCAGCGATTTGGCCGCAATTTTTAATGGCAAATTTTAAGCTATAACTGGCCATATTGGAAACGGTGAGAGATAAGGCCAAGGTTACGATTAATCACTAATAGGAAAAGGCATACGCTTTTTAGATAAGATGAAAATCATCGACCTCGGATGACGTTGAAGGTCAGTACGCATTATTTTGGCTAAACGGTGCGAGATAGGGCCAAGGTTGAAATTGATCACTTACAGGAAATCGCATTCGCTGTTTCAGATGAGCTGAAAATCGTCGCCTTGGATGACCTTGAAGATCAGTACTGCAACAGAAAGTGTATATGTTGTAGCGCGTTTCCATAGCGATAGTAATGATTGTATAGTCACCATAATATATTTGTACGGTACCGTAATGTTGACCGTGGAGATATTGAGAAACTCTAGACATTGTTTTACATTGTACTACCACAATTGCATGCTAGTAAGCCCTACTGCTGCTGTTATAATTTGACGCATAAGATTTATGATGATAAACAATACGTGTTTCCCAGCTTTTCTCTTCCCGCGTGACAGTATTTTGTATTCTATTTTATGAAGGGTCCATTAATTCACCCGCACCCGAATTATTCTTGCTAAGACTAATGCTAACACTTACCCTATAACCCTAACCCTAACCTCAACCTTAACCATATCCCTAACTTTAACCTTACCCTTATGCTTATTTCTAGCAGTTAATTCGCTTGCGGGTGAATTAACGGACAAGTAACTTAAGAAGAGTTTGAAGCGTGATTAAAATGTGTTCAGGACGCCATGACACATCTGGTGAAGATTTCGCGAATTCTCGGAATGCCGAAGGGCCACGCGTTGCTGGTAGGAGTCGGTGGATCGGGTAAGCAGTCGCTGACCAAACTTGCATCGAACATCGCCGGATTCAAGTCATATCAGGTTCAGCTGACCAGGTATTAGGGCCTAACCGGAACACGTTGCTTCTGAAATGCTGTAATTTGGCGCCATAATCGCCCGCCACGATTAACCGTTTTTGATGTTTACAATGTCACCCTCTGTGTATTCTGCTTCAAAAAGTTCTTGTTGTATATCTAGACTACAGAGTGGCGCAAAAACAGGTTTATAATGTAATGTGATATGTAATAATTGTAGTGTTTTTATTTTTATTAATAATTTGGCTAGTAATGGAATTTTTGAGAATTGGTTTTTATTTTAAAAAGTTGTGAATGTAAGACCAAGTTCAGGACTTACTTTTCACCCAACGTTCGGTATACTCTAGACATATCTGTATAGTCGATTACGCTTGTCTTATTTACAGTCATTTATTCATTCGCGGTGACTAATTACCCGGCAGCCGTACTATTTGTACTTTTGGCTGCCGGATAAATTCTTCAGAGTAGTCCGTGAGCTATGAGCTGCGAGCAATTTTACGAATTCAGCAACCGGATGAATAGCCTCTAGGCTATTGTTCGGCTGCCGGATAAATATCTTGTGCTTTATTATCACACTCACACGGTAGTGTGAGTGTTGTAAGGACGACCTTCAAAGTATATGGGAAAATGCAAACTTTGACCCTCAGCCAACCAAAAAGCCCTGAAC
>Ga0209671_1008522_pt1 | contig 10732 bp, 9 predicted proteins | sample WorMetHERISLAND2_2_FD_187401 | JGI IMG/M metagenome (GOLD analysis project Ga0209671, IMG submission 187401) | Marine gutless worms symbiont microbial communities from Max Planck institute for Marine Microbiology, Germany - Olavius geniculatus... | ecosystem: Host-associated > Annelida >...
GTTGATGTTCAGTCTGTTGATTTATTTAAGGTGCGGCTTGATAGATTTTGGGCAGAACAAGAAGTTATGTATGATTGGAAATCTGAATTAGCCGGAACCGGAGATAGATCGGAGTATGTCGAAAAAAGTGATTAGATTATTAGTATAATTTATTACATCAAGATACGGATATAGAGGGACTTTTAGTGCCTGCATCCGTTTATCTCCATTACTGATTACTGATTACTGATAATTCGATTCCTAAAGTAAACAGTACCGGTGATCGAAACCATTATCGAAACTACCCGGTAGCAGTTCAAAATTTTGCTTCATCACTGATTTAAATATTTTATGGTTCGATGTTGTTGTTTTTGTTGTTGTTTTACTAACTTTTCTTGACAAACATGTCTAAAGTGAGAAAGGTTATCGAAGAAGTAAGACAGAATAATGGCACCGAGGTTGATTTGGTGGACAAGGGCATTGTTAACATATCGGACGTACCAGGTTTATGTAAGTATGTCAGACTAACAATCCAGATCTAGATCAAAAAATGATTAAAAGTTTCGTCGTGTATTTGTTCCCGGATACCGGGACTCTAGCCGTGGTGATCCGGTCCCGGCAGCGTATAATATTCGCTGCCAACGCAGTGCGACTGCCGTGAGGGCATGTCTCTGCGGCGTCGCCGCATAGACATGCCTTTTACCAGCTTTTTGCCCACAACTTCCACGATCGCACTCAATTCATGCACCAATGTTACACCTTTATTTGGGTATCTATTTGTCGTCACATAATTCTGTTAAATACACTATCAAAACCTACACCTAACACTAAACCTATCCCTATCACTATTCCTAATCGTAACAATAATATCAATCAGAAAAAAACTATTCTTTTACCCAAAACACCAGCACCACCTTGTGAATGTCTTTATATCATTTTCGTACATTTTATACACAAACACTAATATGGATGAAAAATCGTGTTTGACACAATGAATGCGTACTGAATAAGCGACAAGATAGCAGAATGACAATTTACGACAATTATTCAAAAAAGGAAAAATTTCAAATTATTCGAGTCAGATTCAAACCCACAAACTCCAAAACACAAGTCAGTGGCCTAAACCACTGAGCTATGGACTCAGTCGATTACCATTGCCTGCAGCGTCTATGTAACACAATCAGTTACGTCACATGACCACTTCGACCAATAACAAGTGACTGCCGGGAGCGGATCGTTGCTGCTCCGGTCCCAGTTAAGCCCAAATTCCATTACACCGACTTTCACCGAAACTTCCCCTCGGGGAAAGTCGTGGACACAAATCATGAAAGTCGCAGACACAAATGGTGACAAATCATGAAACCATGAAGTTTCGGTGAAAGTCGCTGACACAGATCACGAAAGTCGCGGACACAAACCATCTCGACATGTTGAGATGTTTGCAACAAAGTCTGTGACAAGTCCGCGACAAACCTGTTTGTGTCGCTCTAATGGAATTTAGCCCATTACAATGCACGAGGAAAGTTGGCGACAAAGTCGACAAAGTCCGCTGACTTTGTCGCGGACACAAATCATGAAAGTCGGCGACGTGATTTGTGTCGCAGATTTTCATGATTTGTGTCCGCGACACGTCCGCGACTTTGTCAGGAACTTGTCCCGGACTTTGTCGCAAAGTCAGCATAATGGAATTTGGGCTTTACCGGGACGGGATACATTACCTTAAAGTTTTCTATTTTTTACTTTAACGAAGCATCTTTATCTTATTGTCGAGTGGCACTAATGCAAAATAACACCAATCCGGTGATGCCAGATGAGTCTCGTAATGAATTGTACTCACACTCACTAATATTTTCTCATTCGTTGTATTTACCAAAGCCACCAGTATTACTAATGGCATGAGTAAGCACAGGCTAAGCCATATGGAGCTTAATATCACAAATAACTACTAAAGTCAACTTTTTGTTTCCGGCTGCCATTGATGTTTTAAACAATTTTTGAATTAATTTACTGTAACTGCAGTTAACACAAAAACTTTTGAAACTAAGTTGAGGCATAGCAAGTTACCACAGTACCAAATCAAAATAATTTATTGGTACTACCACATACTTGTTTAGTTAGAATCTTTACAGAAATGTCAGTTCTGTTTTTTACTATAGCGAACTGAAACCACGTTTTTTGCCAAAAACTTAAAGGCCAGGTCGCACTAAGAAACGATATTGGCTAAATATGTGTAGAGTGTCATTGTAACATTAATTAATAATATGCTGATCCAATGAAATGAAAATATCGCTTTGAAGCAATTTTTAGAGAAATATGTTGTGCCAGCCAAATGCAACTGAATGTGCCAGAATAACTGATGACGTCACTTTTAAGATGCTTTGTTGTCAAACTGACATTCGCATTGAAAACATAGTAAATTCTTCGGTTTTACTCAGAATAATGTCATTTTTATCGTCCAAGTAATGATGCATAGGTGACATCAGAAATTACGTCATTCTTTATTTGTTCACTACTAAAGGTGTGCGATTAGTAAAATTAACGATGTGCTGGAATATTGGGTTTTTTTAGTGGATTAACTACTGATGAAAAATTTGGCTTTTTTGCGGCTATTTGAACGTAAATTAAACTGCATTTGACCTCAAGGCAATAAAGCTAGTTAGCAACCCTCCTGCAGATGACGTCACAGTTCCAAACATGACTGAAGTCGTGAAAAGAGAAAAGTGAGTAATTTAAACCTGACTTTTAGGGTATTAAGATGTATTAGCAACCAGAAGATTAATGAATATTGACAAATTAACATTTGATTAAGCCAATTAATGCTTTATAACAGTTACGTATAATGATGCAACTTAGACTTTAACCAAAACGTATCAGCAGTGATACCGGTGAGTCTGAAACTGTGACAGAATTATTTAGCTATCAAGTTTGTTACATTCTGTGTTTATGTTTTCTTTGTGTGTCTGTCGTTGTAGTGGACATGAAACAGTTGGTGCGCATTACTCTCAGTCACAACAAGATTGTCGGTGAGTGCGTCTGTTACGTTATTGTAGTCTAGAGGTATGCCTCGTTACCTTCCTGAGCCATAGACTACATAACATAACCTTAAAGTCACTGCTAGCTAGACCCGTGCAAGGTGTACTGAGCTGTTATCGTTAATGACAAAGAAGTAGAGGAAATAAGTGCCTGTGTCTGAGCTGTCACATTTTGGTTGCAGATCCAATATTGTGTATTGTGTGTATTGTTTTGTATCCATTTCATGAAACTAGTAGAGCTATGCTTTCCAGGCATCAAAGGAAGTACCTGTATGCTCTATTGGCCCATACCATTCCACTTCAAGCCTTTTATATGCTATATTATTATTTTACCACGGTCAGTGTTTTTATCAGAAAAGATAGTACATGAATAATTTGCAAGGCATATTAATGAAATGTCACATTTTTCAGTGTTCTTGTCTTGGACATTGTGGATCAGATAACAACCCATTACAGGTCTGCTGTTTTTTTTTGTAACTGACTAATACTTGGTTTTTGCGCATCTGTTCTGCCCTTGCTGTTGGTGTTATTATGATCTGCTCTGCTGCACTGTATTCTAAAGAGATCTCACTATATAATGTTGGTGATTTTAGATATTCCGGCAGCATTTGCGGACATGCCGAACCTGGAAATACTCAATCTGTTTAACAACAACATTGAGGTATGTAAAAAAGATGTCAGCGATGACATAATACTGCCCCACCATGGTCAGCCACCTTGTTGTGGTGGTGGGGCTTTTCACCGATGACCCGAAAGATTTCTAAAATCTGGAGGCGAGGAGCTAACTAAGAGCTGACCAAACCCGTGAGAGCAGATTTGCTACACGTTACCAGTGCTTTTATGCTGGTTTCGGCTTCACAGCCGACTACGGCTTTACAGCCGTCTGTTTACGGCTTCATAGCTGCTACCTGTAACCTTGTGGTTACGTTTGGGGATCCGCATTGGGCCGAACTGATACGGCCTCAGCGCTGGGCAGGTGTAAGAGCCTGTCCACCCCGCAGGTAAGGTAAGGACGGACATAATACTGCAAAAAGTAGTTAAGTACAAAGTACTCGTGAAATAATGTACAAGTACATGTTGCAAAGTGCACTTATAAGTACAAAGTTCAAGTATCTAGTACAGAAGTTCACTTTATTTTTTTTTGCGTTGTTTGCTGACCATACTTAAGTAACAGTCGAGCTATTAGCATGGTTGTCGTCATCTGTCCATTTGTCTGTCCGTCTGTAACAGATGTACTGTGGCTAAGCTTTAGGTCATACGAGAAAACTTTTTACACAAGTAATTAGCCATGCGTGTTAAACTTGTGCTTGCAAAATTTCAGCCATGTAGTGCAAGGAGAGCATTTTCAAATTGGGGGTTGAGTGGAGCGGGGTGGGAAAACTGGCCATAGCTCGGAAATGGTGAGAGATATGGCCAAGGTTACTGTTTGTCACTAATAGGAAGTGGCGTATGCCTTTTCAGATGAAATGAAGATAATCAACCTAGGATGTCCTTGAAGGTCACTCACAAACAGTACAGTCAGCTCTCCTAGCGACAGCTGGGCTTCTTGTTTGTTAAGGCTTGTGTAATATTTTTGTATCACTTTTAGTTCAAAAGCTCAAAAAGCATTAGGTTTAGAATTGCACAGCTGTAGGTGGATGGCTGCACAATATGTTTACTGATGTATTTGTGTAGTTTTAGGGTTTTTTTGTTTCTGATGATAATGTTGCCGTCAGTGAGCTGATTGCTTGACTTGTAGACTGTTCCAACATCATTGAGTACAATGCCGAAGCTCAAAATACTCAATCTTGGGTAAGTTTTTTACGAAACTTGTTAAATTTTCCCGTAGTTTTAGCATTACCGGTATCACCGTGCACAGCGGTGTGAGCTGAGCTGCATATGTGTCTTATTATTCGGCGGAATTGCTTATCGAAACTGTTCTTACACATTTATCCGTAGTGCAGTTTGTCTGTTGTCTGTCATCTGTAGACAGATGTTGTTGTTGTGATAGCCCACCAGCTTTTCTTTTCTCGTCAGAGACGATAGAAGAAGAATGAGTGAGGGAGATACGGAGTCGTTTGCAGCCGTTGTGCTGGACGAACTGTCGTCGGGTACAGACGTCGACATGCCGAGGCTTACTGTCGACGTTTTTTCGATGACAGTCGAACCAACCGGCTGTTCGTTCCACCACAAAAAGTGGACTCCACCAGAACCAGATTTAGATTTAGTCAACCAGATTTAGTCAGCAGATTTAGATGCCGTTTGACACGTACACTGTGTCAGTGCTTAGCCGCCGGCGGAGGCTGCAACATCGCCCCACGGTGTCCATGACTGACGTCTCCAGAGGTCGGCGGGTGGGAGGTCGTTGTCCCGTCAAATCTGGTCGACCCATCTGTTGCAGGGAAGGCCGGAACATGGATCCGTTAGCTACTTGGTGGACGTTAGCGATAGCGATAGGTTGACATGGCAGTCAAGTGCTTTGTGAGCTGGAACGTTTTCTTGCAACCTGGCAACGTGATTGAAGAGAGAGTTGCGGTGGTGGTTAATAGACTCAGAGATCGACGGCAGATCAGCAAACTCAGTAATCAGAAAAGTCATCGTTCCGAATGAACTGGTGCCGTATGATTTGCAGGACCTGCCTTTGACATTTCGTATGGAATGCCTCAAGGGCTCTGGAATCGGCATCAGGAAGAGTCCAGGCTTCGGCCACGTACAGTAACACGGATAGCACAATGGTTTGATAAATACAGGTTTTTGTGATCAGTGAAAGATGCCGATATTTCAGATGTGGCTAATTTCAGATGTGACTAAGTGCTGACATAACTGACGATGCTAAACCAATATGTCTGTTAATGTCTGGACGAGAGTAACCATCGGAAGAAAGGACACTGCCTAAGTAGATGAAGTTGTCCATGCTGTCAGCTGTGTTTCCATCTACTATGACGGCTGGCGGCTGGATACCTGTGCCGAGATTCTGCAATTTCGTTTTCAGCCACGAGACCTGCTAGCAGAAAGGGTGATTTGAGGTCAGAATGCAGTTGCTTTTGACTTATGTGAAAGATGATTTGTGGTTCACATGATGGCTGCATCGATCAGTGATTCTGTTTCTTACCAAATTAATTTGGTCTTTGTTTGCTACTCATTTCCGTGTTTTCGTTTCGTTGGTTTAGAATGAACAAACTGAATGCTTTGCCTCGTGGGTTTGGAGCGTTCCCAGCACTGGAAGTCCTGGATCTGACTTACAACAACTTGGCGGAAAGCAGTCTGCCGGGAAACTTCTTCGGCCTCAGTATGTTTATTATTATTATTATTATTATTATAGTTGGTGGCGTAGCATAGTGATTAGAATGTTGGTCCTGGCTGGCGAACTTTCCCTATCTTGCGCTAGACTGATGGATGGCCGTTTGACCACTTTGTTGGTTAAGCGTACGCTATCAGTCAGCCAACAAGACCAACTCAGCCTGCCATCCCTCCGGGGTTGGTTAAATGAGTAGTAACCCATTGTATGGGTTACGGAAGGTGGGGACCTTAGTACAGCTGACTGGGGCTGCCTAGCCGGCTGCTGTGCCAGTCTCTTGTCTGCAGGCTGCACGCAGTGGTTGTGTGGCCGGCGGCTCTGGTCAGTGACGAAAGCACATTAGAGGCGTGTATACGCGACGATGCGCTATACAAATTGACGATCTTTACTTTTTTTATCAGTCTGATGCATTGCATACTTTTCATCCTCGGCTTCTCAGAATGTATGATAGACGTTCAAAACGCGTGATATCTGCAAGTATTTTTGTAGTCTTTTCGTCGTCAATCGTTAACTATTTGCTCAGAAATACAAGTTCAGTTGCAGACGTTATAGAGCAACAACTGGACAATGCTTTTCAAAGTTCAAATAGTTATTTTTAACATTTGAATTAAGCAAAATATTGTTATAGAAATTGTCAGGCATGTGGTCTGAATTCTTCTCTGTATAAATTGTAAATCTGGTGAAAGTTTTTATAGTGTCAGAGATATAGCACTTTTTGCAGGGGATTATATATTGGCACACCGAGTATCATTGGTGACTAATTTTGAAACTCGTGCGTGTTGCAGAAACATTGCGGGCACTGTATCTTGGAGACAATGACTTTGAGACGCTTCCTGCTGACATTGGAAAACTTGTCAATCTGCAGATTGTAAGTAATAGCAGTACTAATAGTAGCAGCCATGATAGGGAGGTTTAGATTACGCGTTCAACATACGGCAGAAACTAGACGTTTTCCATCAGAGGTGTCTCCGCACTATTCTGGGAATATCATGGCGTGACCACATTTTCAACGACAAAGTCCTGCGAAGAGTTGACCTGGGAAGCTTATCCGAGATAATACGTCAAAGGAGGCTGAGATTTGCGGGTCACATCTTACGTCTGCCTGAAAACAGACCAGCCTACAAGGCCATGAATTGGCTACCTGACAACGGCAAACGCAGATCGGTAAGACCGACGAAGACCTGGCGGGAAACATTCAAAGAAGACCTTCAAGATATGGGGCTTACCTGGATGGGTGCAAAGAGATCTGCCAGCGACAGATCGAAATGGAGAAAGCTCGTTGCCCGATGTTCCAGTAGGAACTGGAAAAACTAAGGTCTAAGGTAAGATTACGCGTGTACGTGTGGTTATGTTTACGGGAACACATAGCAATACAGTCAGCACGACTCATGTCAGCCAACAGCAGTATCAGTTGGCGTGCACGACAAGTGGGAGTTTGGATTCATCATTTGCAGTAGGTTAACGAACGGCAGCATATTTGCGTTTTGTCATTGTGACTCAATCAGATCCATTTGCTGCAGCTAAAGAACTCTTCAGCAAATTAATCACGAATGGCAGGTATAACAAGTAATTTGAGCAAAGCTCAAGTGACGCATGATAGCAGCAGTCCTGCCACTTTGGCAATCAGTATCGGCCTACAGCAATAAGATATTAATGCATCTTGAAAGAGTACTTAAATCTGATGCCTCCCTACAGAAGACTTTTTGAAGTTAAGAGATCGAAACTTAGATTCTTAAAAATGTACATTCTATGCTGAAAATTAATGCACAGGTTGTCCAGGTCCATCTAGAGCCATTTCGGCGCAGTTCACTCTTAAAATGTGTGTCCCAGCCGAAAATCGCAAAAAAATTCACTAATACCCCTACTTTGGGGGTTCAGGGTCATTCAAGGTCATCAACGTTGACACCAATGAAAAACATGTCACCAGTGCTTGTTATTTTAAGCAGCACGTCTATATCTATCGGCAATCGTTTTCACGCTACACGCTGTCTGTCGGCCTGTCTATCTTTATGTCTGTCTGTATGTTTGTCCTTTGAGAGTAAATGCAACTGGAAGATTCTGAGGATAGGATGGACACGAAAGGTCACTAATGAAGAATTGTACAGAAAGATTCAGTTGGCAGAAACCCTACTGCAGAAAGTGATACAGAGAAAGCTGCGCCTCTTCGGCCATATCTACAGAATGGACGACAGCAGAAAGATAAAGACCCTGGTGTTCAGAATGATGGATGGTTCAAATGAAAGAGGACGGCCTCAGCGAGAATGGTCAGATGACGTTGAGCAGTGGCGTGGGGCAACCCTGCAGGAGTTAAGCCACGCTGCCTTAGATAGGCAGCGGTGGGCAGCGATAGTAACAATGGCATCAGACACCAACGGGTGTTGAGCCCACGGTTGTCGATGATTATGATGATGATGATGTATGTTTGTAGCTAGTTCTGCGGGAGAATGACCTGGTTATGTTGCCCAAGGAGATCGGTGATCTCAGTCGTCTCAAAGAACTTCATATCCAGTCAAACAGGCTCACCGTCCTGCCTCCGGAACTAGGTCTGATAACTGTATCATTACGCTCAATGTATAACAGCCTCGATGCATCACTTGTGGGCCACTTATGTAGCAACAATACAATAAAATTTAGAGCAAAAAAATTTCATTGGCATCGCCGTCGCTTCACAGTCAACTGTGGAAAAGAGGACGAAAACAAGTGAGTCTAAGTATACAGGGGTCCACTTTTTTGCCGCACCCAGTAGTCCTCAGTGTTCACAGGCACTTTGAAGACGTCACTTCTGCTGGCAGACAGTTATTTAACTATTTTAGTAGTGCTGGTAACGATTAAAATTTTTTAAATAGTTAACCTTTTGAAATCTAGTTATTTTTCCACAAATTCCGTAATTATGCTGACATAATTATAGTGAACTTACATTACAGTGCATCTGTGGGATTCTGTGCTCGCTGTAGATGATAAACCGGGGGAAGGTGTTCGAACCACGATAAGCGAATGATTTGTGGCAAATCATGCAGAAAACGTTTTCAGCAGAATCAACTGTACCGTCATCACACAATTTAAATCCAAAATAATCAGACATACGACCAGAAATGGCCTTATATTTAACTAGCTCAGTATTTTTTAACTTTCTGTCGACCATTATTGTTTACGCCCGAAATCTACTTCCTGTTATGTCAAGTAAATATGCAAAACAATATTTGCGATTAATCGTTAAAAATTTTTTTAATCGTTAAAATTCAGTCGTTGACGATTAAATCAATCGTTAACTTCTGCAGCCCTAATTTTTAGCATTGGGTAGTGCCAGTGCTTCTGTAGAGATGCATAGTTTTCTTGGAATTCTTCGTTTTCATGCATCAGCAGCGGAGGTCTCTGATTGGTTGTTGCTGCTAGGCCTCAGCGCAGCAGACCAATCTTGTTAGCAGCTGCAGCAAGACAATTTAAATTTGCAGTTTCGTACTTATCTTATTATACACTGTGTTCAGAAAAAACACCCACCGATGTTTTCTTTTATACGTCCGTAGAAAATGTATAGATTTTCATAAAATTTTCAGGAAATTTTTAGTAGGAAGCATGTAATCTATTGGTGGAAAAGTTATATATTCTTCGCTACTGGTGACGTTATGCTGATGTCGTATTTTTGTGTTTCTAAATTGTGAGCTTTACCGTAGAAGACAGAATATTAAAAAACATTAATTGTTTATTGTATTAACTGAACCCAAAAGTATGCTAATCCATCATGCAAGTTTCCATTGTGAACTGTTTTTGTGGTTTATTTTCTTGGCTGAGTGTGAGATTCTCAACTTTGTTGACGTTGGCATTCTTTCGCGCACTGTGTCACTGTGTGGATGACCACTTGCCCATCGTCAGTCGAACGGCTTGATACTGCCCGTCATGTTAATTACCTCCGCCAAGGAGGTTGTTTTTGCCGGTTTTTGTTTGTCTGTCTGTGAGTCAGCAAGATAACTCAAAAAGTTATGGATGGATTTTTCTGAAATTTTGAGGGTAAGTCGGGCATGGCATAAGCTACAAGTGATTAAATTTTGGGGGTGATGCGGCAGGAATCCTGGATTCTAGATCACTTTGAAATTTTCGTTACCATTGCGTTAAAGGGGACATATGAGAACCGCTGCAAAACCGAAGATGATGACGCCACCTGGCGAATAGCATTGCCTTGGCGGAGGTACCTGCGGGCTAGGACTGCTATCTAGTTTTTTTTATTTGAAGGTTTTATTCCATCAACATTCAGTTGTTTGTCCAATGTCCAGAAGCATCTTGCACAAACTTGTAGCTTTATAACTCTTGCTGACTCGCAAACATTTTATAAATGTCCGTCTTCAACAGTGAAACCCATAATTTACAAATGCAAAAATATGACGTCAGCATGACGTCACCAGTTGCAAAGATATCTTTCTTTTTCATTAATAGAGTACTTGTTTCGTGC
>Ga0209671_1008524_pt1 | contig 10729 bp, 9 predicted proteins | sample WorMetHERISLAND2_2_FD_187401 | JGI IMG/M metagenome (GOLD analysis project Ga0209671, IMG submission 187401) | Marine gutless worms symbiont microbial communities from Max Planck institute for Marine Microbiology, Germany - Olavius geniculatus... | ecosystem: Host-associated > Annelida >...
GGACAACCCTGCAGGAGTTAAGCCACGCTGCCCTAGATAGGCAGCGGTGGGCAGCGATAGTAAGAATGGCGTCAGACACCAACGGGCATTGAGCCCACGGTTGTCGATGATGATGACGATGATGATACTTCTAATAATCTTCCCTGTTATTTTCCAGACAGTCATCAATGTGATAATGCTGTCTATTGGAGGACAGGGGGCCCCTTACCCTAGACTACCATGATGAAACTGTCTGACCCCTTACTATAGCATGACATTCAACAGATTATAAAGAAAATCACTTGGTCCATTCAATTTTGTCACTAACTTACCTAGCAACTGACCTCTCCAACCATCTGATAGTGTCACTGGCCAAGATGCCAACCGTCACCAACCGAGCTTTCTGGATTTGCTGGATGACAAGACTTTGTTCGGCCCAATCGTTTTTCACTTTCCGTCAGAGGCTGAAAACTCACCTCTTCACAAAATCCTTTTTCCAACTATTTCCTAAACTGCAATCCAACTATCTCTCTTTAGCGGACCTAGCACTAGTTCATATTATTGGGCCACTTTAAAGATTCTGTATTGATCCGACTGACTGAATGATTACTGTTACTACCACTACCGCAACTACTACTACTGCAGTCTGCTAGCTGTAGCAGTTACCTGACGGTGAGGTGTTCAAAGATGGGGTCCAAGATGATATCAAAAAGTCGACAGATGTTGACGGCGGAGTCAAACAAGCCGGCATCAACGAGCAGCCCAACCGTCTCCTCCGCACAACGCCATCTTGATGACGACGATGTAGTCAGCATTGACTGTGTCACTGCCGCTGTCATAGAGAGGCATGAGGTTCCACTCCGCTGCTGGGTGATCGATGTCCTGTGCTGTGATAGCTGCAGTGATGCGTGCAGCAGTGCGTAGTGCTTCTCAAGATCACTGAGCTCAACGACTTGCAGCTGACGACGACGTCGATACGGAATTTCACTCAGCTGACAACAGATAAATAGACAGATACATCACGCTTAGCTGTAGTGTAGTAGTAAAGGTAGTAGTATTAAAAACAGCAGCAGTAGCAGTAGTAGTTGTTGTTGTTGTCATAGTAGCGCTGTAGAAAGGTGAAGTGTTTCTCCAAATCACTCCGCTCCACAACAACATAATAACTAGCACAAACAGCAGGAATATAAGTAAGCGTAAGGCATGTTCACATGCAAGTATGAGCAAGAGTCCACATTTCGGTTTATAGCTCATACAAGCTTTACCCGCACGAGTGGAGCATCCACACTTTTCACAGGCAAGCACATAACTCAATGCGTGTAGGCCATATTGACAATCTCCAGCGAATCAAATCAAGTGAATTCAATTAAACTGTGGTTATTTGACGATCAAAATTCAATTGACTATTAATTATGTTGCAGTTCCATCACCACTCTAATAATCTTTAGCTGACAATCTAACAAAATAGACTTCTATGCTAGCGACGATGTCATTTACTGTTTTAGGCAAGCTCGACAGTGGTCGCATCTTGCAGATGAGTAAGATGAGATGCATTGTCATTCGCTGATGGCAGACCACAACATAAATAGCTATATCAAACTGATGCGTTAATCAGTGTATTAATGTGCAACTAAAATAATTAATCACACACATTAATGCGATTAAAAAATAATTGCTCAACAGCTGTAAAGTGAATCAATCATGGAATACTAATACTTCTCAGAATTGTATGACTGGGTGCCTTACAGAGTCAGTAACGTCAAGTGCACGCGGCCGCTTAGGAGGAGACGCAGAAAACCCCACATCATCATAATTATCAGCATCATAACCACTGTTATCATCATCATCATCAGCGGCAGGCGTGAGCGGCCGTGTCACCCACGCAAACTTTGGTTCAACCAGCCTCAGCGCATTGATTGCAGCCAGCAGACACTTGGCTTGACCTTGAACGCCCTTGATGCCGGGACAGTCACGCGCCAGCCTCAGTGCGTACTCGTACATTATGCTGCCCGCTGCACGTGCACAACACAACCAACCAACGACACAAAAATAAACTGGCAAAGTCACTGGAGTTATGATGAAAAAGTCATGGATTTGACTTAGCGTCAGGTTGCTTTAAAGCATTTAACAATCAGATGGGTGTATGCCAGCAGACCATCCAAAATCAAGCACCAAGGCAAACTCAGCCTGCCATCCCTCTGGGGCAGGTATATCAAGTACCAGCCTGCCTGCCTGGGGCTGAGATGAAGTGTGTTCACCTGTGTCGTATGGCAGGTAACACTGTGATCCCATGCGGCAGGTGACACTCTGTAGCTCTGAGCTGGGTTCCCCATAAAGAGTATACACTCCTTTAACTTTAACCAGAGCAACACCTCGGTTGACCCACTGCTTATACATTGTGCAACCATCCACATACATATATACTACACTGCACAGCAAAATCCAGATCTTTGACCTTTTCTGATAAAAACTGAATAAATACTCATGCCTTGAAGAATGATCACACTAATTTTGCTTGCTGCACCTTTTTGTTTTTGGGACATACAAACAAACAGTGAGGGTAAGGGCCAGATCCATTATATTTGCCACATACCGCACAGCCACAGTGATTTTCTACTGTGTTAGAAGTCAATAGAAGTCAAATGACGTTCCAAGCAACTAACAATGAACTGCAAAAGTACTTTTTTCTCAAAAACGAAATCCGAATCCCTGCTCCAAAAAATACAACAAATGTTAGCTCTGCCTTTGTTCTGTTTTGCGTCTTAACAAGTAATATTATCCGTCCACAAATAACAGATCGAACCTTTTCTGTAGTTTTTTCTCTTAACGTGGAATGCATAGAGAAGTTCGTAATATCGGTGTTTGGACAACTCTATGGAACGTGCTCGTGACTCGAGTATGTTAACAACCTAGAACCAAATTACAAGCAAAAGCAGCATGCTGTTTCAGTCCACACAGCATTCAATATAACTTGACACAGAAGGACTGCATAACAAATGATTAACATTTCTTAACATAAAATGGTGCAAACAACACAATCTCGAATCACTTCAAATACGGTACACTCAAAATCGTAACTGAACTGAACGGACATGGTTTAGTTTTTGACGAACTTGCCAACAGAAGAGCAGAAATACATTACAGTAGGCACCGCCTAACTATGTCGTTGACTAGTGACTATGCTCACGTATGCATTAACCAATGACCAAATGGCTCACCCTGCTTGTTTGCCCATTGGTCAGTTCGCCAAAAATTAAACCATGTTACATTACGTCACTCTCTACGCACCTTAACTGACATCATTTGGGTTACGTGACATTACTAGTCATGACACAAATACTGTAGGTGCTTTCAGCCACTTCAGTACTGCGCAAAATGTCATCACATTAAATAATGAGAAACCTAAAAAAGCACTTGGGGAGAGTGCATGCAAACCTCTGCCAACATTGCGTAACTTTTAGCATTTTTATTGCTAACAAATCAACAGACAGATCAGCAAACAAATAAACGCTGAGTATCACATGAACTCCTTGGCAGAAATAAAAGTTGTGACCATAGGAGCTGGAGCGACTTGCAGACATGACAGAAAAACAGATAGATGCCAGTCAGTTTATAATCTGCACCATGCCATGCTATAGCAATGTGGGACAATTACTTTCCAGAACAAATGAAATTCCGTGACTTTTTCCTGACCTTTCCAGTATGGTAGGCAAAAATTCATCGATATACTATTTAATGCTACGGTCGACAGTAGTTGCTTCACAATAAGTTAAAACAGGCCACGTAGCCCCTAAGCTTTCAAGATACATCACTTAATAAACTGTGGCTGCCGAGCTGTAACAGCTACGTAATGACATGTAAGTGTAGCAAGCGTAAATTTTCAAAAAGAAAATGCAAAATAAAAATCACGTGGTGCAAATATGTCTAATGTTCATACTTTCATTAATCTTTTTTTCATTTTCCCTGAATTTTCCCTAACCACTGTAGAATTCCCTGCCTTTTCCAGATTTTCCAGGTGTGTGGTGCCCTGCAGATAACAGAAAGACAGCAGATGACAGAAGCAGTACAAACCTCAGGCTCAAGAACAATGTCTTTGTCTCGGTAGGTTAGGTTAACTAGCAGCTCAAGTTCACGACGTTCATACAGAACCACCAGAAACTGACGTAGACAGTCCTTGCGTCTGACACAAACAAACAACGCACCCGAACCTAACAGAAACTGAGACAAACAACGCACCCACAGACCTGCACCAGTATTCGGTCATTGTGTCCGAGACAAACAACACACTAGCTCTACCAGAAACTGAGACAAGTGTGTGAAGCACAGTACAGCGTGTTCTCAGCATGTAAAGCACAGCACAGTTGTGTTCCAAGTGTCAGGCATTTGTCCGCAAAAATCATCTGGCTTGTTACAATTGCCAAAACGACCAAAGTGAGCAAAGCAATTCTGGACTTCATATCCTATACTTTACCGATAACATGATGAATACCGAACAGCATCGTGCTTTACACTATACAAGATACATCATATTGATTGAACAACTTCAACAACGGTTGCAACAGAAACTGCTGCGGCAAAACTTCTGCCAATTGGCTTGGCACAAAAGCTGCTAAATGAACTGGATAAACTCCAACATGCCATAGTGACTACACAATCAGCATTGCATTTACCACTAGCTTACCAAATTATAATGCCGAGCAGGACCTACCGAGAAGCATCACAGTTCCACAGCATTGCATCGTAAGCCTGCTGGCTGTGTCCAAGATCTAGTTCACACTTGAACAGCTTGGACCATAGAGTTGGCTACAACATGTAATACATACACAAATCTAGCTCTATTCTCCAGTTCACCCAAAAACAGATTTCCACAAAAATAGACAGGCATTTAAATCACTTCTCATTCAATAATAGTCCATTCAATACAAAGGCGTTCAATAAAGCGTCAGAAATAAATAGAACTTGCTTGATACACTTTGCAAAATAAACTGCAATAAAGCGAACTCAATGGCCAGTTCAGTCGCTTACTGCATTCCATAAAGACAATTACTAGGAAACAGAAAAACATTGAGAAGTTGCCAGATGATCATACTGCAAAATACCCAAGCATTTTTATTCCAGCCTGGTGGGTTTTTTTAGCTTTATTGGAATTTCATGAATTCTAGGTTTTTGGGGTTTTTTTGGTTTTTGTAACCACCCAACATGATGGGTTTTGGGACTTCTGCAGGTTTTCAGTTGACTGATTCATATGAGTTTCTATTTGCTCCATACAGCTAAAACATACCAATAGTTGCAAATTTGTAGGTTCAAATGTTTCAAAAACTGAGCCATGATAAAATGATTCATTATTAATGAAACAAGAAACTAAAATTGGATACAAGTTGGGATGGGTTAACAAAAAAACCACCAGGTTTTTTGAGTATCTGCCTTGGTGACTCAACCTTACTTACTGTACATACTGTTTACATACAAGACAGCCAAACGTATGGTAGTGACAAAACTGCTACAGCACATCAACCCTCATTAAAACACGAAACTCATTACCATTCACTCCAATGAAGAAACACCTAACATTCGAGCTCAGTCAATAGCAATTTACTGAGTGAGTGAGAAACGCACCAGATTAGGGTCATCGGGCTCCGCGTTGCCAATAGCAATGTTGACAAGAGTAATGACCGCGTCAGACATGTCGAATTGCTCAAACATGTGAATCACCTGTAACATAATGACCATGACAGACATGTCAAGTTGCTCACACACGTAAATAAGCTGCAGGCCAATGAAACACTAGAAATACACTTCACACAGTGGGTAACTAAATTTCGATTAGACCTAAGTTTTAAACTATAGTTTAGACCAAAACTTGGTTTAAAACCTAATTAATGCAGAATTTAAAGTGACGATTAAATCTGGTTTTAAGTAGGGTTTTAAACCGGACGCTTCCGCTGAAACCAAAGTTAAAACCGAACATAATACCAAACTTCGGTTTAAAACCAAACTTAATCTGAACAATCCAGTTTCAAACCTGATCTCCGTAATGCATTGAGATAGGCGTTTCTTCTTAAAGACTAGTCTTTAGGTTTGGTTTAAAACCAAAACCACTTTAACTTTTGATTTAACGAAAACAAGATGGCGTTTGTTTACCCAGCGGTTGCTATCGCTGCCGGCGTTCTAGGGCCCAATCGCCTACGACGTGCGCCTAATGTACAGCGCGAATTATGTTTATCTGACGAAGATGAGTTTCTTTCATCTGAGTGCTAGACAGATTCACCAGCTAGCCTTGAAATACATCTGAGTTTAAAACTGAAGTTAATCTGAGCATTGGTTTAAGACCATACTTTAGAGTCCAGATTAAGGTTTGGTTTTAAAATATAGTTTAAAACTTAGGTCTAAACGAAATTTAAAGTCACCCAGTATGTTAGGCATGCCTTGTTCGACAAATCCCTATCTATCCAGTTGCACATGAATTACACACCTGTAATAACCTAAGGCAAGCAAAGGTTAGGTCTAGTCTGCAATAGAATTAGAACCCTGAGTACTGAGTAGCAGTGGCAGTCTGAAGCGCCTGACCTGCAGAAAGTAGAGGACTTCGATGTGCTGAGCGTTGGAGTCCTGCGAGAGTTGAGACATCATTGTCATAAGGAAATTATCAACCATCAGATCACGAGCAGCATCCAAGAAACAGCTCAAGGCCTTTTCTGACTCACTAACATATTGAGACAAACACTAGCATTAGCAGTAGTAGTAATAGACGGAGTGGTAGTAACCATCAGATCATGCATAGAATATAACATGCATTACATCACCAAGGACACCAAGTCAACTTGGTGGTGTAACAGTAGGGTGTCGAACGTATGATCGATAGGTTGTGAGTTCAACTCCCGATCAGGTCATTATCGAGTGGTTATTACTCGGAAGGGTGACCGTCAACAGAGGAATAAACCATCTAAGTATCTGACCAACGCCAAAGTCAACTCAGCCTTCCATCCCTCTGGAGTAGGTAAAGCAAGTACCAGCTTGTCTGGCTGAGGTTAAGGTGAGACAAGTTCACCTGTGTCGGGTGGCAGCTAACGTGTTCATGACATCACAAGTTTTAAAATCACAGCCACTTTGCATAACCAGGAACAAGCAATTACTGACTCGGCAATTGATCAGTGGATCAAGCTACTAAAAACTTGTGTTAAGGGCAAAGGCAGACACTTTAAATACCAGTTATAATTTGGTATGTTAATATTTTTGCATGTGACAGAAAAAAATTGTAAACGAGAAATCAATCATCATTTTTCGGAAATTATGGTGTCTTTTTGAAAAATTATAATGTATACTTGCAAGTAATAAATTACTCATTTAATTTTTCCAAAGTAATGTAAGACCGGTGTTCGTGCATTGATTGGAAAATATTACGAGTTTTTGTTGAAAATTTAATTCTCTTTCCGACAGTGCAAAATTGTGAAAAGCGGTTAACATTTGATAGTTATCACCGATTATGCAATGTCCTCTGTTTTTATGGACCACGAACATGATGTAGTAGTAGTATTAGCAGTGGCAGTATCAGCTCATACTCACTTGCTGTGTAGGTATGCCTGGCCGAGGATAAAACATCGCGAGGCAGTCTCTACGTGACACCATGACTGTGTGAGTCGAACATATTCCTGCACGGCGAGAAACTGGCTTTGTGACACCAGCGTGTGTGCACACAGAAACCCATGCTCTGGGTTCAACGGCCAGCTAGTTACTGAGTGAAGTACTGAAATGCTGATTTAACAATGAATAAGTACTATTAAAGTCAAGCCACATTCGTGCAAATCAAGTCAAGTGCTGCAACAAGTAAAAACATTGTAACAGCGATTAAAAATCGCAAATTTTCCCTACCCCGTGACATTTAATGCCCTCGATGCAGGTGACCCTCGGAAAACCTATACAGATCCTGTAGCTGACAGTGAAGATTCCAATATGCCAGCTTGCACTGTTTTGATAGAATCACAAAGTGTGACAAACGAACACACACATTCACACAGTCACAGCTACGTCAAGACATCTGCATAGCAAGCTATGCTAATGCCCTGCAAAAAAGCAGTCTGTGGTAACAGTAAGTAGCATCAAGGATACAGAGCAGCAGATGCCATCAATGCAAGAAGCTGTGTCCAATCAGCCAACAAATAAATCAATGAATTAATGCAACCTCTAAGCTAAGCCTCAATTACAGTTAGACGAAGGATACAGAAGTCTAAGGGCTGCGGAAGACATCAATGGAAGCAGCTGTGACCACCACAGACAACTGTCGTTGGCCGTCAGAACATAACGACCGATCTGATCACGAACATTTGCTGCACCGACAACGTGTAGGAACAACTGAAGCAGAGTTATGTTGCTGTCAGCTGTACACACACCAAGGCACAACGAACTGATTGCTAGACGAATGGATGGATTGATCAATCGGCAGAGCTGCAAAAACCAGGTTTTTTAAATGCCTAACCCGGTGTATTTTATTGGGTTCTGGGTATTTTTTCGTAAAAAACCTAATTTGATCAGTTTTAGGATTTGTATGAGTTATCAGTTGGTTGATTCGTGTGACTTTCTGTGCAGGTTTGAATGTTTCAAAAACTTAGCCATAATAAAATATTTCATTAAAAATGAAACCAAAAAAAAACAAAAACAAAATTGGATTAAAGTTGGGGTGAGTGTTTCGAGTGTTTTAGCAAGGTTTTTGGAGTGGGTTTATCCAAAAAACCCACCGAATGTCTCAACCATGTCAATCAATCAAATCAATCAATTGGTCGGTCAGTCAAGAAACATTGCATTTACACTACAGTCGGCCAGTCTACCGACTAGCAAAATAGTGACTGGCACTGAGATATTTACCAGATAATTTTGTTTCCCTAAGTTAAGAAATATCACCAAGACCAAAAGCCATTTTTACGTTAATGAGTTTGTTGTAAGCAATAACACAGCAAACACTGACAGGGTGTTCAAACAAATTGTTTTGCAGAAAAATGTATCATAAGTATCCAAAACTTTATAAAAAAACAATCATATAAAATACAAGTTGTCAAACATTTTGTAAACAAAAAACCGACTGAAGAAGAGTCATAACTTAGCCGAAAATGGCTGATTAAAATTAGCGGACATTTCACGGACGGTCGGTGGTTCAAGAATTATGCAAACTGGTCCACAGCCATCTATAGCTTCATAGCTGTTTACCATAACCTTTGGTTACATTCGGGAATGTGCATTAGGCCAAACTGATACATCCTCAGCACTGGGCAGATATAACAGCCTGCCCACCCCAAAGGTAAAGTAAGGCAAACTTAACCAACTAGTTAAGAGCCAGAAATCGGCCCAAAGAGACAAAGTGCATCCCGTAAACTGACCGAGACTGAATGCCAGATTAAATCCTCCGACCGTATGCAGCATACGTAGCAGCTCCAGCTGCTTGCGAGTATTCTCTCTACAACAAATGTGTTCAGCGACCAATATATGTAAATATACACTGTGTCTCAAAAAAACCAAGCTACTTTTATTTTTGGACTAGCTCCGTGAAACAGTTGACCTTGATGTTACATAACTACGTCATTTGTGTGCGCAGCGCAATTAAATAAGCAATTCCAAGCGTAACTGGTTGATTTATTTCCTGTTAGGTTCACCAGTTTTCCACCATTTTTAATTGTTTAGTTGAACTTTGGTCTAAGTACAGACTTTAGGGTTCAGCTTTAGCTCTGGCTCAGCGAAAAGACTCAGTGAAAGTTTAAGTCAAAAAGTGAAGTCGCCCACTGACCGATTTTAATAATTTTTGGCATGCAACATCGCAAAAAAAAATTCATTAAATGACTAACCCCACTAATAATAGTAGCTCTTGTTGTAGTACCAGTAGTAGTAATAGCAGTATTAGTTTTTGTTGTAAAGGGATTAGCAGCTCACTTACAGAGTGGCAGAGCTGACGGGTATGGCAGCAGTGCGTGACAGCCAACTCATGAGATAATATGAACGAATAAACAGCGAAATATTGGCAGAAATGTCATCAAAACTTGTCAGCTGATCCGACGTAATGTTCAGCTCTAACTCATGCTGTAATATACACACCAGCAAAATGTTATTGACTTATCAGACAAACACAATAACACAGATCTCTCACATTACATCAAATGGTAAAGCTAAAGCTGCATTTTGGATGAGCTAACAGTTTGTTTTAGTTCATAGGTAAGTATATTATAAATACGCTAATTTATGCACATTGACCCAATACTTTTAACAGTTTTACCTAATAGTTTAAATTTCTGCTGACTCTTTCGAATACTTTGTCTGCTGTGCAGTTAGCAGAAATTTAAACCATTAGCTAAAACTATTAAAACTATTGTTAGGACTGCCCTTGTTTCTTTCAGTTACGCGTGCGCGCTTGCATTTTGTCAAACGTGAACAGTCGATGGCGTCATCTGGTCTATACGATGGTCCACTTTTCACGCCTGCTGTGACAAGTCGTCTGGTGGCCCAGTTGCACCCATAAACGTGACCTGAAGCGCACGTGCTGATCAATGTTACCAGTTACTGAAATTTTGAGACCATGTCATCTGTTGCAATGTCCCCACACTGAATAATTCAAAATTTAAATCTAGACTTTTTGGCAGTGAATTTTTGAGTTCAATGAACTTGGGCACATGGGAGTGCAAGCAAATGCCTAATTTCAGGGGTAATGAAGATTTATGCAAATTAGGCAAAGAATATTTAAATGATTTGCTATGCAAGTTGGGCCCTTTTTGTC
>Ga0209671_1008525_pt1 | contig 10728 bp, 5 predicted proteins | sample WorMetHERISLAND2_2_FD_187401 | JGI IMG/M metagenome (GOLD analysis project Ga0209671, IMG submission 187401) | Marine gutless worms symbiont microbial communities from Max Planck institute for Marine Microbiology, Germany - Olavius geniculatus... | ecosystem: Host-associated > Annelida >...
GTAAGACGCTGTTCTCATGATTTACGGTATCTTGCAAGTGCAACCGAAAGTGTTCTGTGACGCTTAGCTAGAATGCACCAAATTCGTTTTTCGCTGGGGTTCTGCCTTGGACCCGCTGGGGGAGCTCACGACGCTCTCCAGGCTCCCTAGTCGGCTGGGGAAGGGAATACCCTTTTCCCATTCTCCAACTCTTTAACGTCTACGGCGCCTCACTTTGAGTTAGGAGGGGAACTTGCTCCAAGAACTTAGGAGGGTAGACGCACTTAGAGCAGAAACAAATTAACCAATCAATCGACCAATCAATCAAAAAATATCCACTAACAAAATGATTGGTGGTTTACAATATACAAGGTGGGCCAACAAAAAACGTGGCACTCTATTTTGTTCATATCTTCGCCAGTTATTGACCGATTTTCAAAATTATTTCACTGGCACACTCCGCGAATAATTTGCAATAATGTGGTTATTATATATCCCACCACATCGTAAATGCGTCTCTACACTACCTTGTGAAATTTAAGTGAAATATACGTATATAACGATTGTAACAAACAAACACTTTGGCAAATAAAAAAAAGACACCTCAGACTAACAATGCGGTTAATGACCCATATAACATTGGACTGTATGGGTCTGATACAGTCTAGTGTCATACGGATCATTCACCACAATGCTGGTCTAAGTGTTTTTATCATTTACCTAAATGTTTGTTATTATCGTTAGTTTTTTCTTACATTTATATTTCACAAGGTAGTGTAGAGACGTACTTATGGCATAATGAAATGTATAATAATCACATTATTGCATATTGTCCGCAGAATGTGCCAGTGAAAGAATTTTGAAAATCGGTCGATAATTGTCAAAGATATGGGCAAAAGCATAAGTGCCACGTTTTTTATGGCCCAGGGTGTATAAGGTGGCCCCAAAATTTCTCAACTTGTTTTTGTGTGAACTTCATGACTTATGTAGATTTGACAAATCTACATAAAATTTGATAATGTTTGGCATACAAATGGGCAAGACGATAAAATTGTATGAGGTGCACTCATTTTCCACCTCACCTAATTTATGTCAAAGCACTACCGTGTAAAACGCACATGCTCTAAAGTATTACACTACGTGGTGATTATCAGCATCAGATTGCTCGCCTTCACCCATTCATCATCAATTTGACAGAGGCCGCTGCCTGACTTAATAATTTTGTGGTATTAAGTGCTTTACACTAAAAACAGCAGACAACAAATAGCTGACTGATGACCTCAAAACACATCTAATCCATACATGAGCTAATGCAGCTATCAGCCAGTGGCGTCGCATCTAAACCATTGTGTATGTGGGGCACAAACTTATAATCTTGCTAAATAAATCACATTGTAATTTATTGTTGCTTAATTAAGTCATTACAACTTTTACTGGGAAAACAACTCAATGTTATGCAACAATTTAGAACATATGCATTTTACATGGCAGTGTGTCGACATAAATTAGGTGAAATGGAAAATGAGTGCATTTCACACAGTTCTATCATCCTGGCTATCTGTGTGTCAAAAATTATCAAATTTGGTAGATATTTGATGAAGTTCAGACAAAAACAAATTGGGATTTTTTTTGGGCCACCCTGTATGCCTAAAACATAAGACAAAAGCTAAAAGATATGTATGAATTTTTAAAACTAAACTGGTGATAAAATGCTCGCTGAAACAGCACGTCAAGCTAATTATTCATGTACGTGCCGCAAACAGATGATTGAAAGCAGTTTTCAACGACGTTGTAGGACCTTTCTCTGCAGACTTGTTTAATTGACTGTGAATAAATTTTTTTATACATTTAGTAAATCTTGTGCATGAGAGACTAACATGTTTCAACGCTGTGTCAACTGACAATAAGTACACTGAATACATAAACAGATTTACGTAGTTAATCTTGCAGAACAAGAGTCTGGCAGTATAAACAGTGACAATGTACCTCATAGCAGAAAACGTACATGGGTCTATAATGCAGTTTATTTTCCATGACTTTCCAAACCTGGTAAAAATGAATTTTGAATTCCATCCATGACTATATACGATCTGTGACAGCAGGGTGAGGGGATGGGCAAATAGGGGTGAAGACAGACAACGTTTCAGAATGGCAGGTATGGGTAGATGCAACTTCCAAAGACGCTGCATTGTACTTCCTTCACTAGCTACTTAATATTTAGCACATTGTAGCGGTGCAAGTTTTCTTCAGATGTCATTAACTGCCTAATTATTTAAAGCACAAGTAACAAATGACAAAAAACAATATTCAGAAGATCGTCTTAGTCTTGTGCATGACTCAAAGTGGCTTCATAATGCTACAATTGCCGACAATAAACAGTTCATATATACAAAGTTCATGGCTGAGCAGTACCACAGATAAATAACAATTCCGTGGTAAAACCTACCAGTAAATTATTGCAGACTAAATCAATTCACGCAGATCTACTAGAGGTCTCCACAGTTGATTTGCGGATATGCACGATAGTGTGTATGCACAAAAAGGTGTCAGTTTTACTTTTATGACAACTTTAGCAAATGAAGACTGATAATAATCAGTTAGCTGTTGCATTCTGAGATAAACAGCACAAAAAGCAGGAATAAATTGAGAAATTTGAATTTTCAACAGTACAACTTTTCATTCACATAATTTACTGCAAATACATGATTCTATAACTGCTGTAGAGGTACATATTTAAGTATCCATATAATAGTATAACGGGAGGTGGTTATGTTTAATTCCAGATTTATATGCAGTGTCAAAGGGCAACAACAACAAAACGATGCAAATCAGCCCAGCTTTGCCAAATTCATCTCAAGAATAAAACTGACACAGAGGATTTGTATTCCCTGCAAATTATCACTTACTAATCACGAACTGAAAACAGCACAGTTCAAGCCAGGCTAAGTAAGTAAGGCACCAGTGACAGACACCATTTCTTGTTACAAAATTCTGGCTTCTAACCAGTGCAGCAGAAATGCAGCCAGTCAAAATGCACACAATAGTTGCCACAATTCAGCAAGCATTCTGTGAAAAGTGCTGTGACAAAACTTTTGCCCTCTGGATTGAAATGTCTCGGACTCTCAAAACAATATGCCCACACTACTGCAAATTTTCCCTTGCGTAACTCAGTTAATGTTGCACGCTGACTTAGCCAACATTTGATTACTGAAAGGTAAAGCATTTGCTATAGTGCAGCATACACGGTCAGACTCAAGACCAGAAGCACTTTGCAATATCGGAAGTGGCAGCTGATTGGCATGAGCTAATGATAATGCAGTGCATTATACGGCCATCCATTGCCTGCAAACAACTGGTATTCATTTTCTATCTCGCTGAGGGTAAAAGTCTGAGTAGACCTAAGCATGCAACAGATTAGCACTTAGCTTAAGGCTGCATGCCAATGACCCCAAAAAAGACTCAAGCTGCAACTGCAAAGTACAAGTCCGATACGTTAACAATGACCACTTGCACGTGTTAAGGAATTTCAAAACAAAAATAAAATCAACAGACAAATAAAACGGACTACCAAACAAAAAACTGCAGGTTATTCTACTCACATACAGGGTGGGCCAAAAAAAATGACCAAACTCGTTTCTGTCAGAACTTCGTCAAATCTCCACCAAATTTGACAATTTTTGGCAGACAGATAGCCAAGACGATAAAATTATGTGAGGTACATTTGTTGTCGACCTCACCTAATTTATTTCAACACACTACCGTGTAAAATGCAGATGCTCCAAATTGTTACATTATGCGGTGATTATCATTATCAGATTGCTCACCTTTTCATTCTCAATTCGACAGAGGGTGCCACGTGATTTAATAATCTTGTGGTATTAAATATTTGTGCTGAAAAAAGCAGACAACCAAATAGCTGACTCATGAGCTCAAAACACATCTAATCCATGAATCAGTGCTATGACACTGTCAGTTAATTGTTAATGCCGCTATCAGCTGTGGCATCAGGTCTAAGCCATTTTGTACATTACGGGCATAAATTCTAAAAATATGGAAGCATGTTGTTACACAAACTTATAATTCTGCTAAATAAGTCACATTATAGTTTATCGGGTGCTTAAATAAGTCAATAGAACTTTTACGGCGACAATAACCAAGCATTATGTAACAATTTGGAGCATATGTGTTTTACACGATAGAGCGTTGACATAAATTAGGTGAGATGGACAATGAGTTTACTTTGCACAATTTTATCATCTTGGCTATCTGTGTGTCAAAAATTATCAAATTTGGTGGAGATTTGATGAAGTTCTGACAAAAACAATTTGTGGTCTTTTTCTGGCCCACCCTGTACATATTATTCATCCAGACATATCGCAGGAAAGCAGCTGGGACAAAAAAAAACAGAAATAAAAATATATCAGGACAAAAATAATTACAAACAGGTAGAAAATCTTTGAATCTAGTAACTCAGTATACTAATCGACAAATATAACTGGAACAATGGGTGCGTGGACATTAAAGTCCAAGTCGCATCATTTTACGTAACTGTTATAAAGCACTAATTGGCTTAATCAAATGTTAATTTGTCAATATTCATTTATCTTCTGGTTGCTAATACATTATAATACCCTAAAAATCAGGTTTAAAGTACTCGCTTTTCCTTTTCACAGAATCGGCAATTTTCGAAACTGCGACATCATCTGCAGGAAGGTTGCTAACTAGCTTCATTGCCTTGAGGTCAAATGCAGCTTAATTTACGGCCAAATAACCTCAAAAAAGGCCAAATTTTCCACCAACAGTTTAACCCAGTAAAAATCCACAATATGCCAGCAAATCGTTAATTTTACAAATTGCACAGCTCTAACAGTGAACCGATAAACAAATGACGTAATTTCTGATGTCACCTATGCGTCATTACTTGTACTGAAAATCGAACATTATTCTCAGTAAAAATGACAGATTTACTGTGTTTTCAATGCGAATGTCAGTTTGTCAACCAGCGTCCTGCGAGTGACGTCATCAGCACTTGCGGCACGTTTGGGTGCATTTGGCTGGCACAATTTATGTAATGAAATTATTTCAAAGCGATGTTTTCATTTCAACTGATTAGCATATTATTAAGTAGTGTTACATTCTACACATATTTAGCCAATATCATTTTTTCGTGCGACTTGGCCTTTAAGTAGCATTTGCTGCAATACAAGCATGAAAATTAAGTTAACATGCAGTCACAACTCCAATGCCAACAAAAGACAACTGGAAATCAACAACATCGCTGTAAGAATAAAACCTATCATGATGCAATATGATCAAACTAATGAGAGGTAATAAGATCAATTAAACTAACAGACAACAGCAAATATTTTACTACCAACAGCTGTCGCCAACTCATCGTTCAAAATACACAATCTACTGGGCTTAAATATGTACAAATTGCTGCTGAAGTGAGCAAAAAAACTTAGAAGAATGGAGAAAAAGTAGCTACCAAAATACACGGAATATAACTGCCACAGATGCAGAAACAGGTGTTATGGGCCGTCCGCAATGTACAAATACAGTCCTATGATAAATTCAAGTGTTGATCAATGAGATAAATTCATGATTCTATAACAACGGATTTTCTACTATCAGCTTTAACTGTCTCCCTGTGTCTACGGCTTACTATGACTTAACAAATAAAACACTTCCATTAATTAATAATACTGCATCAATTTATGATACACATACTGTACATTTCTGCTAAAAGAATGAGGTGATGATAGTTTCAGTGACAGGAGAGCAATTCTCCCTAAATTCTGGGCTGTCCAAAATTGCTAGGGAATTTTCTTCCAGTCCAAAAATCTTCATCCAAAATGCAAAATCAGGGAGATGGAAAAACCCATTTTAAAGAAACTTGGAGGCAAAATTGAATTAACTCCTATGCCAGAAAATTGCGACTTCCTGCATGCCTTCTTTATTAACCCACGTTGCCACGGTATATTTTCACCACTGTCTGACTGTATGCAAGATAACTAAATTATGGATTTTAAAGAATACTTTTATCCAAGAAGTGGTGCAAAGCTAAAAAACAAATTATATTCAATTTTTTAGACCTTAACTTGGATCCAGGGTCCCAATTTTTCAAAAACATAATGCATTTAAATGGGAGAACAGACCAATACTTGAGTACTAGCCACCAGATGGCAGCATATTTATGCCACCTGTGAAATAAAACAGAGATCTCAGTGGAGATTTGCACTCTCCGAGAGCCTCTAGTTACCACAGTAATCATCCAAATAATAATAAAAGTGGCAAAAATATAGTTTCATGAATGACCATATGAAATGGATAAAAAAAGAACAAAGAAAACATCGATGGCACGAGAATTGCTTAGCAGCTGGCAAACACATTTTGCACAAACTCTGCAGAAAATCACCACCCAAAGAATAACAGCGGTTCATTCACACCGCAAAGCCAGTGCGGCCAGTTGTCAGTCACTCAGTCGACTCAAAGTCCGAAGAGTTTGTCATCAGATTTCCATCGGCGTAGGTGCAGGTGCTACAAAGTTGAGAACTTCATCCAGGATCAGCTCTAAGCACACAATATACACTTGTTCAGAGAGACACCATGCCAGAGAATCACCAGTCAGATATAGCACTGACAAAAAGTAGAAATAAATAAACAACTGCTGTAAGTCACATGTTCTTTTGGCTGCATCGTGCAATGCAATTCTGACCAGCAGTTCAACTTAAAACTAGGGCTGTTAACAATTAAATTCTCTTAATCGTTAACTTTACAAAAATTAAAAATACATCAGGCCTTAATGTTGCTTAGAAACAAACAGTGATAACTGTCCAAAAAATGTTTTTCTTCCACGCCTCTACAAACCATATCAACAAACAGCTGTGATAAATGCACTGTGCCACAATTAGTAAGTCTTTTTCATCCCGTCCTGTAGACTAAAATGTTCACGGTTTCACTAGAAAGTAATTATCATTTTTTATCAGATACTTGTCATCATACCTATTTTAATGCTTTATCACTGACACAATGTTAACTGAAAATTTCACAACAGAAATTATATTAACTGCTGAATTTTTTTAATCATTCATCTCTGCAGCTCTACCAAAAAGTTAAAATGTATCTGTGTTCACTACCATTTACCTGACTTGAAACTGAGAAGTGACTGAACTTTTTTTAGCTATTTACTTGAAGTTTAATGTAATACAATTACAACGTAATGCAAAGAGTGGGTGGCCACAGTTTTCAAGAGAAAAAATTCAAGAACTTCTCAAGAACTACCCTGATATTCAACAACTTTCAAGTACTTTTCCCAAACCTATTCCAGCGATAATTTACCACGTGCTGTTAGCGTATTTAACGGTCCCGGCATCAAACAAAAACTGGCAAAAGCATAAAATTAGTACGACTAAACAAGTAAATAAGAAAAATCTGAAACTGGAGAGTTCAGTACTGACTGCAGAGTTTTCACAATTCACATCGTGGAAATGATAATTATCACCTACTGAAATTCAAACTTGCAAGCTGATTTTACATCGAGTTACAAAAATTTCAAGGCCCTATTTGGTTTTCAATGACTTTGCAGGTCATGGAAAAAATAGACTTTCAAGGGCCTGTGACCACCCTGAATAGTAATTAAGTAACATTATACTTTTCCAATGTGGCACATCGAAATCCTTCTCTTCAAAGGATTGGTCGTACGGCTGTGAGGTTGGCTCGTCGGTCGGGTCGGAGTATTGTCGAAGGTATTCGTGGCTTAGAGCCTCGTTGGCCGTGATCCTTGTGTCTGGGTCTAGGTCCAACATTCGCTCCAGCAGATCAACGGCTGTCCAACAGACACAACTACCATTATACTAGACAATATAATGTTTAAACTATGTTCTCACAGAACACAACCTCCACCAAGACTAACAACCGGCAATAAAAGAAGGTGCATATTAGACAAGACATGCACACTTTCAGACAGTTTCTGAAATAACTAGAAATACGTTCTGTGGAACGAGGTATCTGTCCCATTGCCACGCTATGTAGTCTAGCAGCTGTGTATAAGGGGGTAAGTGCAAACAGGGCACAATTATCTTTTACGGGGACCAAGTTGTAGTTAATTTTGTCCCAAAATTCGTTGCCATGGCAACAGGGGTCGGCAGGGGAGAAATTTAAATGACACCATCGGAAAGCCCGGGCCTGAAAATAAGGGGGTAGGTGCAAACAGCGCACGATTATCTTTTACGAAGGCCGAGTTATAGTCAATTGTCTCCCAAAATTCGTTGCTATGGCAATGGGGATCACAGGGGAGAAATTTAAATGACACCATCGGAAAGCCCAGGCCCAAAAATAGGGGTTAGGTGCGAACAGTGTGCAATTATCTTTTATGGGGACCGAGTTATACTGCTTTGAAGTCCCCATAGGCCGTAATGCAAATTTTAAAAAATTTTGGGCAAAATAGTGGAAGGAGTTATCAGATTTTTATCCCAAACAAACTCGATCTTACTTTTTGGAGCCTGAATCACTGTGCAAAATTTCATCAAAATCGAATCAAAATTGTGGCCGTAGGAGTGTTTACAGACAGACTGACAGAATGACATAAGTGATTTTATAATCTGTTCCATGCTATGCTATAGCAATGGGACAGATAATTAGCCTCGATCACTGCAGCAAAGGAGAGTGGTCATGTTAAACAAAACAAATAAACACCGTGTTCAAGTGTTCAACATGACCATCCTTCACTGCAATGATTGAGACTAATCGTTGAATTATTCAATTTACGTAAAGCATGCATGTTCCACTGTTTATCAGCACCTGGTATATATATATATACTGTAAAAATTTCTGAATCAAAAGCATAAAAAATTCTTATCAAATCTCAGTGGTTGGCCACTTGGACTACTTGCCACCCTAAGCAAATATTCATCCAAATTCATTCATATACTGCAGTCTGTTCTTAGTTGTACAAAAGCTATACAGAGTAACACAAACCAAATAACAAAAAAGCAAGCCAAAATAGGACACTGTTACTTCTCAATGCATACCGAGTGGATTGGTTCCATGAAAGAAACGGTAATAGTCGGCTTTGTGAACCTTTGGCAGTGTATTGATGAATCTCTTTGCCTGACAACAAACAAACAATCCTGCAGCCCATATCAATAACTTTACAATAATAACTAAATATATTTCGGTAAAAAATACTGCAGTGGTTAAAACAGTCAAATTTAAAAAAACAAACACTTGGTTTCAAAACAAAATAACCAAACTTTTGCAAGTCTGATATACACTTTTATCAGATATATTATATTAATAGTTGTGAATTCTGTCTCCCACTCTCAAGCGACAATATCATTTGAATTATGTTTTATATCCTGGCAGATTTCTCCAATGTATCCAGTTACACCAAGGAGCATTGATAAGCAAATTTTTGTAATCAAGAATTAGCCATGTTAGCTGAGGAGCCTATAGCAATCCTCCAGACACCCTAGCTGATATCACATTCCCACACGTTCTCTGCATTCTGCCAACACCAATCTGCTGTCGGTTCCACGTGTCCGCACAACCTTTGCCTCCCGCGGTTTTAGCATTGCAGCCCCCACAGTTTGGAACTCACTACCCTCTAGCATCTGCAGTTCTACCTCTGCAAACACTTTCCGTCGCCTCCTTAAAACTCACTGCTTCCAGCAGGCCTACTGCTCCCCCTAATGGCTCAGCCAAGTGCCTCAGATTCGGCCATTGTGCACTTTAAATATGCACCTACTTACTTACTTACATACATAGTCTCACTGCCCCTCACCGACCACACACCAGCTCTTGGCCATTGGTTCATATCGAAACCGATGTGCAAACTCTTGTATTCATACTGGGACAGATGCTGCTTCCTACCCAATATGAATACGGGAGTTTTCATTCTCACAATGACTGCATCTGAGTACCTCTTCACTAGTGATCTTCTCAAGAAGAGCAGGACCCGGCGTTCCAGTGAGAGCCATTGTCTTCTTCAGCTGATCAATATCTTTCACACAGTGGGTTAACAGACAATGTAACAATATTGAAAATGGTCTGACACTGAAGCAAAATACTACGAGAAATGTCAGGTCTTGAGCAGCACAACAACAAAATCAAGTCACAAACGTCACTAACGTCGCCTGACTAACTTCTGCAAAAAATGATAACGACAATGATATATAACTCCCATTTCATTTCCATTTCTAACAAATGTCCTTCATCAGCATGCAAGTGACACAACGTTCAATGGCATGCACAAAAACGTAAGCCGATCCTAATAGTAAACACTTCGAATTTCACTTATGGCTTTTGTGGAGTTCACTATTTTGATGGCAATTGTGCAGACTTCGCTTTTTAGATTAGATTCTATTTATTATTTTATTATGTGCTCCCTTTGAGAAAGAGAAAAGTAAGTCATTGTGGTGCAATGCATGTAAATAATTAATCAACAGCAGCGCAAGCATACGATCGTTTCCAGGAAACAGTGGCCTTCCAGTCAACAGCTCGGCCATGATGCAGCCCACTGACCACACGTCCACTGCAGCATAGCACATGTTACACAGAACTACAAAATGGGCCATAAAAAATGTGGCACTTGATAAAAACATGCATTTTTTGCACAATGACAACTGTTGGTTTTAATCGAAATGAAGTACAATTTTTAAAAAGTTAATTAATAGAAATGTCTTAAGTAATGTCTTAACTTTACATGCAACATTTGCATAATTGCTGATGCCTCACATCCATGCCCTT
>Ga0209671_1008526_pt1 | contig 10727 bp, 7 predicted proteins | sample WorMetHERISLAND2_2_FD_187401 | JGI IMG/M metagenome (GOLD analysis project Ga0209671, IMG submission 187401) | Marine gutless worms symbiont microbial communities from Max Planck institute for Marine Microbiology, Germany - Olavius geniculatus... | ecosystem: Host-associated > Annelida >...
TGTTTTTACGTTTTTAAGTTTTAAAAGAAGTTGTAATACAACATGTTTTTTCACCAAAATACCGCGGTGTTAGCATTTTCTTACTTCCGGTAGTTAAAGGGTTAAGGTAGAACGTAGCAACTGAACCTTCTTCTCGTGTCTTGCGTGCTGTTTGCTTGCTTGCACAGATGGCGTGTGCTTTAGCCGCTGTGGGATACACCTGCCTAGTTTGCCGCGCGACCGGCTACAACTGGCACGACCTGGGCTTCGTACCGGCACCGCATGCAGATCACGACCACTTCCTTGTCCGCTGTGATCCTTGTGGTGTGACATTCACTTCACCTATCTTTCTTGAGGCTCATTTCGAGGTACACACACATACTTCTCCATACTTTGCAGTTCCACTGAATACACCTGTGACTGCTTCGAATGTTCAGAGTATGTTGCGATCGGGATCTACGCTTTCGCACCATGATCAGCGGACCGACATCTCCAGTCTGCCACCGGGGCAACGTCCTCCACCGTACACGTCGACCCAGGCGCCAGCAGAACCACTTCATCTTCATCAGCTACTCGAGGACGCCACTTCACACTTGGTGTGGCCTGCAGCCTCCTCCGCTCGACAGCTGTCTGTGCAGCCTGACATGACGCTAATCTGGCTCTTGCTGTGCCTGTGTCTGACGTGGACACGGATTTCCGTCGTCGCCTCGCGGCAGACTACCCGGCTTCGCTTGCTGATGCAGCTCACATGTCGCTGCCAGACATAGCACGTACGCTGCTCCCGGTGTACGAACGCTGGCTAATGCAGGCTCGCGAAGCGCAACGCGAGTAGCAAGTAACTGTTTTAGCGTTATATGTATGTAAATATTTGCAAATATGATTTTACAGTACATAGTTCTATGAATCACTATACTAAACTCTGTTTTATCTGTCATCATATTTCATACTGTCATTCTTGAAGAAATATCTGGGGTGATATTTTATTTTATGTCATTTGATTTATCCAGCCATAAAACTAGCAATCAATGTTTTATATTGTTCCACAGTTTCATGTTTATTATTCTTTCTTGACAGTGAATGGTATTAATTTTTTTTTCTTTTCTTCACAGTACGCTCATCCTTTTCCTTTGTCGATTCTTACATTACTTTCCTTACTACGTTAGCATAGTACAGTACTTAAGATTACATAACTGTGCATCATTTTCTTTTTTTGTTGTCTATAACGTTTTAACATAATTTGTTTTTGCACAAAACTTATTACTTTTATCCTTGTAGGAAAATGACATCACCATACATTGGACACTTAATTTGGCGTGGCGCAATCACTGACTGGCTGGACTACAACATCACACCACCAACATCATCACGAACGTGGCTTGCCGGCTGCTGCACTGCTTGCCGCTTCGGCCTCAGCGCAGCAACAGTTGCACAACATGCTTTACGCTGCAGCCATTGCGACGACGTTGAAGCTTTGCAACTCTATATTTGCGTGGATTTTACAGCTGAGCAGTGGCGTCGCTTTCACGCGCGCAATCTGGCCTATGTCGCGTCGCTCTGCATGCTTAATATCCGCTGCTCCGCCTGTAACATACAGCTTACTTCCGTCACCGACCTCGAGCGCCATTTTGCTACTCATGATAGTCCACCGGCAACACCACCACCTGCGCCAGCTCGCCCGCGCTCGTGCCGACAAAGGTCTGTATGTGACGTGCATGGTGAGGTCTAACCGTAGAGGTCTTCCAGAGATTGCCACCCAGAGGCCAAACCTCAACAAAGGGCAGTCTGAGTGAATGACAAAGTCAAGTGTAGCATACGTGCAGTGGATGGATACGAAATGTGTCCATGTTCTGTCGACAGCTTTTGATCCTAACACTGTGATAGATGTAAAGCGCAAGCAAAAGGATGACACCCAGTTGTCAGTGACATGTCCAAAGCCTGTGTTTGAGTACACACAGTGTATGGGCGGAGTCGACCGTTTCGACCAAAGACGAAGTATTTACAGTGTTAGCCGGAGATCGAGAAAGTGGTGGATGTGGTTGCTGTACTTCATCATCGACGCAGCAGTAGTGAATGCCTACATACTATACAACTCTGTCCATCCGGATGAAGCCACGTCGATGTTCCAGTTTCGACAGAACTTGTTTCGTGGATTGGTTGGCAGTTACTCGTCTCGCAGCAGAAAGTCCTTACAGAAGGTGTTTCTTTCATCCGCCAATAGCGTTTTCGTGGTCGTGAGAGGAAGCTGGTTGTTCCGGATGAACTTTGTCTCGACAATGTCAGATGCCACATGCCTGACAAGATTTCAGTCTTCAGACAATGCCGCTACTGTAGTTCAAAGAAGAACAACAAGCGATCTTGTAACATAAGTCGCACATGTGGTGTACCTCTATGTATTACTCCATGCTTTCAGCAATTTCACAATGAGCAGGTTGTTTGGTAGCAGTGTTGACTGCAATAAGTTCGGTTTGGGACAAATAAATACATATATACATTCTGCTGACATTGTTATATTGTGTTTGCTTTCAAACACGTTTATTGTGCCAATGTCATTACTAAAACTAAAGTCGCTTAGTGCCCAGTGGCAAGTATGTTGCCACATTTTAGATTTCAAGCCATGCAGAAAAGCGATGTTTGGTTCCTCTTATAGGTCAGCCAGCCTACGTTGATTCTGCTGTTAGGTAAACTCCACCTACCCTGGGCACTTATGGGCATTAAGAAACCATTTGTCTGTTCAGACCATGCACTATACAGAAAAAAACCAGGAATGGACAGCAATAATAATAATGTGTTGGTGCAGCTTGCACATTGCAGGTTCCAGATAACAGCTTTGGTGTGTCTGCACTGTCTGCGTTGCAGCCAACTAAAGATGTTCAGGCAGACAAGAGCAATAATGAGGTACCATATACAAAGCATCAAACTGCCATGAGCCAAGATACTGATACTTTGTCTGTTAAAGATCAACTATATACCCAACACATCTTACGAATTCTTCCTCCATGTTTGCAGATGTTCTGACATCTGGTAACAAAAGCTGCTTCTGCTACTGATGTTGCTGGTGATGTTGAGACTAACGTACAGCGCATGCTTGACGACTGGCAGGATAATGGTCTGGACAACTGCATCCAGCTCAACTTTAGCGATGACTCAAACACTGGTCTGCAGCCATTGTTTGTGCATCAGTCAAAGTGGCAGCAACATATGCTCACCCACTATGTCTCCTGTAGCTTGTTTACTCAGACATCATCAGAGATTTGGCAGCATTTCACGGCAGTTTGATGCCAACTGACACAGCAGGTGCTCAGGTATCACTGGCAAACATTGGACGAACTACAGTCAAATGATATCACGTAAAGGCTGTTGCTGACAATCCGAATGCTGACAGCAGAATGGGGCAAAAGCCTCATGTTCAACGGCCAGTCGCTGTCTGTACAACGAGTAATGCACCAGCCTTCAAGGATCCAAACCTCAAATTGCTGCAAAGTGCCTTAGCCAAAACTAAGGTCCACGGCATACTTCTTGAATCTGCAAAAAAATAGTGGCGTGCGTTCTGTATCCTACCATACATTTTGTCAAGTATGGAAAAAGTCACCATGCAATGTGCGCATTCAAAATCCTCGCACAGATCTCTGTTCCGTTTGTACTGCCAACCACAGCGGCCTTGGTGCAATGTCAAAATTAAGTGTAGATAAACAACTAAAACTTTTCCAGTCTTCTTCTGACCACCTTATTCATGCTAACAAAAGACAGGAGGAATAAAAATGACACACTTCTGATTTTTGTGTGTTCGGCCAATGAACCTTTACTATGCATCTGTCGGCCTGAGTAAACTTGCAGTCAACAAGCATCATCATTAGTACAGTGCCAAACGAGATGTGTACAATATAATACCACTAAAGCAACTGGGAAACCAGCAGTAATATATCAGTTTGCTACTTAAACTGTAAGTCTGCAAAACATTGCCTACCTGAAACTCATAGGTTATATAGCACTTGATTTTGTATTGCTGCAGAATTGGTTATTAACATCTGAACATTGTACTTCTGCACAGGCTACATGCTTTAGACATCACAGTATTCAAGAACCTGAACACACGCTACGACAAGGAAGTTAATTAATGGCTCAAAGCGTGACCAGTTCAATCAATTTGAGGAAGATGGTAAGAAGTTATCATGTATGAAAACCATCGAGCTGACCTGGGGAAATGGACGCACAGACAAAATTGCAGGCAAATAAACCCGATTTGTTGCAAGAGATACACTTGTCAGTGTGTGATAAATTCCTGACAAAGGTACATTCACCGTTACATTCGACAGCCTACTTGCTAAACCGAAAAAGTGAAGTGAAAGCAAGCACATGCGGAATCAGCCAGTCGATTTACAGTCTTGTGATCGCTGATTAACCTGTTGATAGTTCGCAGGTCAAATATACCTGCACACCAGCACCAGTCGCTGATCAACTCATTGAGAACGAGACAGCTACTGCTAAAGCATAACATCCACCTCCAGGCATATGCAATGGTGCCATAAATCATAAGATAAGAGCCTGGTGATAAGCATTTCATAAGGTGATTATTGTGATAAATGAAAATAACTACACTGTGTCCGGTAAAAAAACTGACCCCTTAGACATCGTGCAATAAAAAAGTCAAATCTGAACGAATTTGAGTAAAGTTTCATACACTTAATCCCCAATGAATTCCTGAAGAGATTACCAAATTTTGTTCAAAACATTATTTCTTACCAAAATTATCAAAGTTGAATATCGATAACAAGATACCTTCGTTACCAATACGGCGTTACATACTGCAGTTGTTCAAGCAGAGGTGATGTTTGTTGACACAATCAAAATTACGTAAACAATAACAAAATGATGTTTAATTAAACTGCTGAGACAAGAGAAAAAGTATGGTGCTTAAAAGTTTATTGTGGAATTTCCCAGCAAGCCGTGGACACAGTCAGGATTAAACATACTAACACTGGACACTTTGCGTTTTGTGGCAACCTCATAAAAGCCGCTGTTAACTATTGTTTGCGTAGATTTAACTAAAAATTGGCACGCTGACTGCCAACAGATGATGCATTGTTGATGTAAAATTTTGCCAGAATCAGACATTGTTTGTTAAAGTTACGCAAATGTACACAGGGGTTTACTTATGTAACACCAAATTGGTAACAGAGATATTTTGTTACTGATATTCAACAATTAACAACTCGGGTACGAAATAATACTTTCGACGAAATTTGGTGACAGCTACAGGAATTTCCATGTTCCATGTTCCAAAGTGGGGCAAGGCAGCCAGTGCCGCCCCGTAGGCTTAGGCCGTCATGTAGGCCTATCAGCCATCCCCAGAAAGTTACCAGCAACTATACTGAGAACTGAAAATTCGAGGCAGGAATAGCAAAAAGCGCAACTACCTTCACCCACAATTACTGCAAAGCAAGTGGACAAAATTTCATTTATAGATTCGCTCAGATTTGACATTTCTATTGCACAATGTCTAGAGAGGTCAGTTTTTTTACCGGACACAGTGTAGATTGACAAGCCTAACTCCACCTTTTTGTTACTGCTTGCTTTGCCAGTTGTTTGCTGGTTATTACTGTTACAAGACTGAGCCCCTCGTCACCGTCATTTATTCTTTTAATTAATTACTTAAAGTAAGGACTATTTTTATGCACACGGATTTGTGAGTGATGCGGTTCCCGTCACGTATAAACTGTAGGTTTGTGCCAATTTTAGGAAGTCTACAGTCAGAACTCAGTGAGAGGTCAGCTCTCGTAAGTTATTTAGTCAAAAGAGAGTCAGTAGTGCAGACTTGTTGCACTGGTTATTGTCGTCCATTTGGATCGTTGTGGACTTTGTCTGACGGACCTTCCTGTGCTATCAGTAGCTTAACTGTGTACATGCAGTGACTGTTGTGTTTACTATAAGAAAATACACTTTTGTGCCATGAAAGTGTTGCCTGTTATCGGTCACCGGTGTGCTAGAATCTGCACTAAATCCTTCTGTTCTTTCCCTCATTCCCCAAATTCTTGCCGCAGTACAGGACAGGCAGTCAAGATTCTCTAAATAGACTACTACTGGTATGCTGTCTGGTCACCTCTTGTCAGCCTGTATTTTGTGACATTATATCTGAATTAATTCTTGTTCTATTGATGGTTTTTCTACAGCATTCTACAGCAAGACATTGAGTAGGCATTTTACAGTCAGTATTGATGATGGTTATAAATAGTAAGTAAGATACTAACTAGACCATTGAGCTAAATAAGCAGAGAAAAACAACTCTTGTCAACTTAGCTGTAGGCCTATGCTGCATGCATATTCAATGACTGCCACATTTGCCCTATTACACGGGGCAAGATGGGCAGCATATGCCACTTCTGTCCCAACTAGTAGCGTAAAAGTGGCATGGGTTGTAGAGTTGGTTTTGTGGTATATTGTTGAAATACACCACAATTTGGATAACTTTAACTGTGTGTATTTGTACCTATATGAGCAGTAAGAAATCTGAATGCACTAATGCAAAACCTATGCGATTAGGCCGAGTAGAAAAAATAATCCGAAGTAAGAAAAAGCTGCCACTGTTGCCTCTTTCCCCTATTTACAATGGAATCTATGACAGTTTTTGTTAAAAAGTTAAAACTGACGTTTAACGTAGCATTAATTTAAATATAACTGCTACAGGATAGTTCAATAGGTACAAAGTATAGCAGGCTAGGAGACAAAGAGCACACCCAGCGAAGGCCAACGAGTCCACCCTTGCACACACTCAGTGTTTACGATTTCCAGCGATTTCTTTGTATAGCCTACCCACTCCGCATCCCCAGAAACAATCAAAATTGCCCAGGCCAATGCACTCTGACCGGCCTCCACACTCAGTCATCCTTCCGATTAACCATTAAACCTGCACTGCCTCTGCCGCCCGTCTGCATTGACCTAATTATTGTAGAGTCCTGGAAATGCCGTATTTGCCGTCCGTCATAGGTTTCACAGAATTTAGACCTTTCAGCTGCCACTTAGTCAAGATAGCCACGCCCTGCCACGCTCTTCGTTTTGTCAGTTAGTAAGAAGCAAGTTAGCTGTCTTTGGCAGGGCCAGCATTTTCAACACGCTCCAGAGTTCAAATTCTTACAGCTATGGATGACTACGCAAAAGAAGTAACCCCAGGTCTTGCTACAACGAACCGAGATGCTTTGGCAAGTGCTGCTACAGTAGCGCTGCCAACTGCAAAGAAAAACATCTCATCTCTTGACAGCCACATAGCTCCTTCATTTTACTTCGGTAAAAGCACAGAAGACGCCTTTGAGTTTATCAACTATGTTGAAAAATCTGCGGCGTAAAAGAGATGTCGGGTGATGAGAAAGTGAAGTTTGTAGCTGTTCTTTTCAGGGATGCAGCTGCAGACTTTTTTGATGCATTCGCAGCAACCACCACTGCAAGCGTTTCGGACGACGATGACCAAGCACCCAGCCATCCGATCACTTGGGAGCAATTCCGGGAAACTTTCCTGCAACGCTTCGGACGCTTACAGCCAACCTCTTGGTGTGACGTCCAACAGCTGTTTGCCAACCCACAACGCATCGACGAGACAGCCTCTGATTTCATCTCTCGTCTCACCAGAATCGCCAGAAGGGTGGAAAACATCGACACCAACTGCTTCAGCACGCCATCCTTGCTGGTCTGAAGCCAGAACTACGCACATACGTCATCCAGTCACAGACCTCGGGGCTGGACGACCTCATTCAGACCGCATGTATCGCTGATGCTGCCGTCATGTTGACGACCAATCCAGCACTGTCACAAGTACTGGCTGAGTTGAAGACAAACAACGACCTTCATGCTCGTCATGACGCGGCTTTTCAACAGCTGAAGGAATGCCTCGACAAGCTCCGCGTGTCGGGAGTTGACAACAACGCAGTCAACCATGAACCACGTCGTCGAGTATCGACTACACAAACAGCGTGCTAAACGATTCTATAAGGAACTGCGAGAATCCAGGGACGGCGAGGTTACAGTATGCTTCAACATGGAACAAAATCAACCTTTACCAAAGCTTTCTGTGTTAGAAGTATTCTACAGTCACCAAATGTGGATCTATAATCTCACAGTCATGATCAAAGGGGATCACCAAGGCCAGGACAATACGAGTATCTTCACATGGCTTGAGACTGAAGCAGGATGAGGGGCAAATGAGGTCTCCTCTGCAGTTTTAGACTTCATTACGTGGCTTGATGGGAAGCACGCAGCTGAAGGGAAGACTGGTTTAACTCTGAGACTGTTTTCTGATGCATGCACCAGCCAAAATAAAAATACCATAATGATCACAGTATTCAGCCGTTTCATGGAGAAAAGCAGAGCCTTCGATAAAACGGTGCACAACTTTCCCATACGAGGCCACTCATTCATGCCACCAGAGTTTCTGGAAGAATCGAACAGAAGCTGAGAAAGATAAGAGTATAGTGGATGGCTTACAGCCAATCATAGGCGAGCAGCTGCACTGCAGCGACGCGTGCAGCGTCGGCGAGTCAGTCTTCAATGAGCAGTAGTCAGTCGTGGTCTGTCGAGTAGTCAACATGTAGCGAAGCAGTGACGTTCGTGGCGGTGGTGACCGCCGTGGCCGGGGCCCCGATGCTATCGATGATGTCGACGTCGTTATGTGTATTGTATTAGAATAAAAGAATGAAAACGTTATTATCAATCGCGTTGAACCCCATGTAAATAGAAAGATCCCACCACCTTTCAGCTAAGCGAGTAGGCTAAGTTTAAAGTAAGTTTAAAATAAAGAATAATAATCAGAGCAACTAGAGCGGTGAAATGGTTAGAATGGAGTTGAGAGTAGACGCAAATCAGTTGAGAAGACAGGAGATGAGAATGTGGAATAGAACCCAAAATAAAGAGAAAATTAACATAGCTTAATTCCCCGAAAATCCTCTTTACTTAGAAGACAAAAAGAGAAATAACACCAAACATGACAAAAGTAAATGAATAATAAACACAATACAACATAATAAATACATCCTGAAACCTACCCCTTTTCCTCAACTTACACCTGGTGAGAGATTCGGATCATGGGGTCCAAAAATAAAAGTTATAAAATTTATTTTCAACGCGAGTAGTTTTCATTCTTTTTAGTTTTATCGGTAACCGTAAGTATGCCATGGCGTTTATTACTTATGATGTTTATTAGTTTACTAGTGTCGTTAATATTGTAGGTCGCCATACCTACAGTGAGTCGTGATGCGGTGCAATCGACCTCCGATGCGGTTTCTGTGCGCAGGAGTACAGGGTGAAATATGCTCGCTTCATTGGTGCAACTGCAACAAATGTATGTCTTGTTTCCAACTACTAATAAAATTATAGGTCCGTGATGAGAGTAATTTTATGAAGAATTTTAAAGCTGGCCTAAGAAAGGGCAGCTGTGTACTAGATGTGTGAGTCAATAAGTTAGCGGGTCATCCGGCGATCCGGGTCCATGTTTATATACCGGACAAAAAATACAAACGTAACTTATTGCCTATAGTGCGTGGTGTGGATGACTGGATTTTAGCATCAATGTGTGATAGAGTATGTAGGCCTACGAGTGACAACAAGTATGAATATTATTGAAGTGTATTGAATGGCAGCCTATAATATATAATGGCTGGCCCGTGGAGGGCACCTAGGTCGTATTACTACAAAGCTGACTGATAGCAAGGCAGCAATATGAATATGTATATAATTCTTAAGCTCTCACAAATGAAAACATATACGACTTAAACTGTCGTTTTAGTCTGTTCGTCATGGGCCAGTACGAATAATAAGTAGGTTTATCCTGTTATTCAATACTCCGTAATGAGATTGAAAACTTGTTTTTCGGGCGAGCCAGTTGTAATTTTTGCGGTGCGTTGCATCGGAGCTATTATGCGCTAGTATTAAGAGCTGCGGGCTCGACATAAATACTGCCATACAGAATGACAATATGTCGAATTTTATCCTTAATTGGATCTGGCCTTCGTTCGAAAAATATGCTGCATGGTGCGCACTTTGTAGAATCGACGGGAGATATTTTTTCAAACTGCTACCGAACGCAAATCATTTTGAACATATATGTAAAACCAGCGACGGGTGTAATCTCGTCGTCGAACGACTGAATTATGAACAACGAGAAGTTCTACAAACGTTAAACAAAATGGGCTTATATTTCATGCTGTGCATATGCAAAATTTTACGCAAAATGCTAGTTCTCAACGACAGTATTATGGAACAAAATTGTACGGCATTTCGCGCGGAATTTGACTAGATTTTTAAAGGAATTTGTTGGCGTGCCATTACAATTTTAACCAATTTATGCATAAAATAGAACAATACAAGTTTGCACTGCTAAGACGTCTTGGAAAACATTCACGTCTCTTAAATTTTTTGGCAGTTGCGCTTATAAACATTATCTGACGCCTTACATCGTTTTAAGCCGAAATCAGCGCAACCAGAATCAGAAAGAAAAAATATAGCTTTATTTTGGTATGCTCTGACGAAAAACATTTCTCTTTTTATGAAAGCAGTCGCAGTAGACTAGACCGCGAATAGAGCGTCTGCATTGCATGCTGTTGCCGTAAATAATGCTATACTCACGCAAGTTAAGTTCAGGTTGCATTATAAGCGTTATTGTAGTAGAAATCTTACAAAACTTGTATAAAATTAGGAATAATGAACGTAAAAATAAACGACTACGCCTTGAGGCTTAGATTTTACCTTACATCTAACAATCTTAATCT
>Ga0209671_1008528_pt1 | contig 10727 bp, 6 predicted proteins | sample WorMetHERISLAND2_2_FD_187401 | JGI IMG/M metagenome (GOLD analysis project Ga0209671, IMG submission 187401) | Marine gutless worms symbiont microbial communities from Max Planck institute for Marine Microbiology, Germany - Olavius geniculatus... | ecosystem: Host-associated > Annelida >...
GTATTTTAGTAATAAAACAGCAAATATAAATGTACAAAACATTAGTTTATACACTTGTTAACGGCTACATTGCAGGACTTGCACATCGAAAACAGCAAAAATCACAAAAGGTGATATTATTCAGCAGCACATTGACACACGGTCAGTGTGATGCGGGCAATATCACCTTTTGTGATTTTTGCTGTTTTCGATGTGCAAGTCCTGCAATGTAGCCGTTAACAAGTGTATAAACTAATGTTTTGTACATTTATATCTCAATAACGGTGCCAGATAGACGCATTGTCACTATGGACCACCCATAAAAAGTCGACCCCCGGGAGTCGAGATCCCCAGGAGTCGAATGGTCACGTGACCGATGACGTCACGTGACCCCAAAAGGTCAAGGTCGCGACCCCATTATCTTTGAGGCGCCATATCTCCGTAACGGTGCCAGATAGACCCTTGCGTTGAGGTATAACAAGACAAATGGCAACTAGCGTCATCAACCATTATTAGAAATTTTTCCTCTCAGTTCCTAAGATCGGGCAATATTTTATGAACTTCAGGTAAACAATTTTCAGTAACTACCTCGACGCCAGTCACTATTAGTATAACATTAAACGGGTCTCAATTAGACGCCGGGTCTCTAATACAAGCCGAAAGGAACGAAAAAAAACTTCTAAAAGAATACAAAAAAAATGATGCGTGCGAGGAGTACATTATAGATTGGTCACAATCTAATAATATTTCCTGTTCTCCTTATTCATCTCTTGTCTACAAAATGACACTCTAACATAACAGTGGTACGTCGATAACTTAGGCATACCAGTCACCAAGACAAACATTTTAAATGCATACCAGCGATTCGCTGAGATTACAATAGTTTCAAATCAAATTCTGGCAGTGGCCATTATCCCTTCCCTCTAGCACCACTAAAACTAAAACGCCAAAATGTAAATAACTGGCCTCTTGTGGTTTTGAGAAGCAGGTCGGGTCGGCTGTACTAGAAAGCAATGAATGCGCTGCATTTTTTTGCCTCCCCAAAACATGACAAATATTGAAATAAAGCCAAGTAAGCACATATGTTGCCGTCAACAGTAGAAGACGAAGAGCAAAACCGGCCTATAACGGTGTGCGACGTAACGAGCGGGACAGGTGAAGTTTGAGTTACCTGACAGCGTCGCAGGTGAAGTTGCAGACGCAGCCAACGAATCGATCACCTTCATACTGACAGATGCCTCCAAACTGACACGTCACCTCGTCACACAACTCTGCACAGAACAGATCCACTCTTATTTTAACAACAGTAATAATGAGTTAATAATACTCTTAGTTGCACCGACGTACAATGTGAGTAAGAAAAAATGGATTATAACATGTTTTCGCCAAATATTTATAGCTTTTAAAACTTTTTTTCACTGTAGGCCTAATGCTTAGCAGCAATTTGTAACGATCTGCAATAATCTCATACAATAAACGACAATGTAAGTAGACTAGCGTCTTCCATACAAGCAACATCTTGCTGCGAGTACCATGGGACCTTACTTATTTGCGGTCTCAACTTTCGAGCACATTTAATGTGTAGTATGGCAATTTATAAAGCGCTTCTAGTCACGAGCCTGACTCATAATATGTAATAAATGTGCAAAACATCAGTTTATACACCTGTTAACGGCGACATGCAATGAGTGACACATCGAAAACAGCAAAAATCATAAAAAGGTGATATCACTCACCATCACATCGTCTAACTGTCAATCACGTGACGTCATCGGTCACGTGACCATTGGACTCGGCATATGTGGTTTTCTATTGGTGGTCCATTGGAACCATGCGTCTATCTTGCACCGTTACGTAGATATAAAGCCTCAAAGTTGCATTTGCCCATGTTAAAGGCTAAAAGTTCACTGCACATGCTCCGTGTCACGTGACCTGTAGGCAGGAGGTCCAAAATTACCACATATTTAAAATTCCCAAGTCCATATTGCCTATTCACTATACAACTTTTATGGGCCTACGATGACGATTAGGGCCGTTTATAGGTAAAATTTTAATACAGGAGCGTTTTGGCTAAGTCCGTTTTTGGGCCCAATTTTTGACTATGGGGGATTTTTCAGAGATTAGATATTAACTTCGAATTTCGGTTCGCAAATGGGTTTGACTCTTTTGTGAGGCCGCGTTGTTTGAGCCATCGCACGTAAAAATCCGCCGGGCGGTCTGACCTGTAGGTCGGTCAACAAAAAAGGTAGGCCTATATACAGTATATATACTAGAAAAATTTTCGTTATATTTTACCCATTTGCCGAGAAGCCCCCAATGGACGGATTTGCAGGAAATTTTGTACAGGGGGTCGTCTCGCAAACGTAATCACTTGTTTCAAATTTTGTGTCGATCGGTTGAGGGGTTTTGGATCTGTGCGGGGTAGAATTTTGCCATTCTCCATTGACTTAGCCGGTCGCCATTAACACAGGGCTGCGCTACTGCGTGCCTGTGAAAAGCGCTGCACCAGGTGCAAGCCAATACCAGAAATATCACTTTTCAGCTTATATACTAACTTTTGTATCCGACGATATGTGGTTTAAGTTGTTGATTATTCCTTGACAAACTCGATCGCTGGTTTTTCATATTTGTAATTTTTGTATTTTTTTTACTTTGAGCCAGTTTTCGGTTTTATCCATGTTGCTGGCTAGTGGCTACCCAATGCATATACTACTTTATTAAACTAATTTGGTCAGTTAAACTTTTGTTGACTGACTCTACCAATATTGGTGAAAAAGAGTCACAAATCTTCCACCGTTCTGCAGTGGACATTTCTGCACTATGCACTCAGCACTGCCGGCACGTCCCGGCCAATGATCAGGAGTATTCAACTGGTTGAAGTTTAACCATACTTAAAAGGAAAAAAAACTCCAAGTAAGAACGTCGACATCACACACGACGCTCGCCATCAACTCACCGTCACCAGAACCGGAAGTGACGTCATCGTGTTCGCAAGGTGCTCGGCTGACGACGTCCAGGTCGGTGGCTCGTTGGCAGGCGGCGAGTCTCATGTGACACTCGCTGGCGTAGGTCTGTCCGTCGCTGGCGCAGGCCGAGTCCGCAGCGGACGCCGGCGCGCAGTGCTGTGGACAGATACAGTGACCGTGCTCACAACGGGCACCGTGACGACACGTCACACCGGCACACGAGTCTGCTCCACCGTATAACATACATGGGCATACTCAGATACATACATGATAGATACTGTACATGCAAGGCTGTGTTAGGCGGTGTTTTAGCACAGAAAGCGAGATCGACCACGCATCACACGGAGGGACACATTATGGAGAGATACAAATGTATGGAAAACATCACGAGAATCTGTTTCATGGCAACAGACAGAAAAGAGAGGAAGAATGGAATGCCCGAAGTGCTGGTCACAAAAAGGACTATAATCTAACGTAAATTTAGCACAGTGCTAGGAACAGATACAGTGACCTCGCTCACAGCGGGCACCGTGACGACATGTCACACGGGCACACGCGTCTACCAACAAAAGTCAGCAAAATATGCATATACCCGGTAGTTTAGACACACACGTTTTATTTAACAACACAGCACGCAGCATAATAATATAAAAGAAAAAAGATAAAATGCTAGAACGACAGCAAGGCTGAGACAGCACTTACAACTGCCTCAAGAAAAAAATGCAGACAAACAGAGTACCGGAAGGCTAAAACCACAACATCAAACAAGATAAGCAGGTAATGGAAGTTAAAGTGTAAACCAGCAGTGCAAAAACCTGCATTCGCTAAATTCGCTGGACATTGTACAACACAAGACATATGAAATTCACCCACATGCTACGTATGTATGCAGTTTACATTATGATCATCTGAAAAAAAACTGTAACTTTCTGTACCGGTATCTCAGATGGTACTAGCATTGTCAGCGATACCACAAAAGCGTTCAGCGTTACAGCTCTTTTTGTCAGCAACTCACTGTCTGCAGATTCGCCGACCTCCTGCGTTTTTACGTGTACAGTAGTTAAAAACTGAACTGTTTGATGTTGCCTACTGTAAGCGTGAACACTCAGCAGCCCAGCCTCTGCCATTACGCGCCTTTGATTCGTTTGCTACTTATGGCATCACACAAATGTGTCTTGATTGATTGACAGATCGATCGGTTGTGTGAGTAACTGACCGCACGAGCCCTCGGACTGTGTGACAATAAACTGCTGCTTCTGACAGGACGCGAGGCGCATCTCGCATTCATTCACGTACGTCACGCCGTCAGTGCCGCAAACTGGCCGTTCCACCTGCAGCATCACAACGCGGTGGAAATTAATTACATGTAAAATGTTATGCAGATGTTCTGTGTTTCCGCTTACATGTAACGGTTTTTAAAACATCAAGAAAATGCTATTCTAAAATGCAATAAATATTGCCATAAAAATTTGCAAACAATTTGCACGGTGGTCGTAAAATATGTTAAGAAAATAAGAAACTGATTAAACATAAACAGTTCTTCAGTATACAACAAACGTTTGCAAAAAAGTTTGACGACAATCATTATTATTATATTAACCAACTAATTGACTGCTTGATTGAATGGCTTTGCAATCCGTGATGACTCATTGATGGATGACATTATAACCTCATCATGACTAGAGAGATAGAATCTATAATATCTTCAAAAATGTTTAACAGTCAACAACACTACTGTAACATTAGTTATAATTAGTGTTACAGTATTACTATCATCATTATCTTCATCATCATCATAATCTTGGCATTTGTGCACCAGTACGTACAATACGTACAATAAAATAATAAAATGCGTACAATAAACACAAAGCTAATATGTGATTGTGATTGTGACTTGAATGGAAAACCTGTACGCAGCCGGACGGACAAACACATTTGGCGCCGCCTTGGCCGTCATCTTCGCAAATAGAATAGAACTCGCAGCGCACTTTTTCGCACTCAGCTACAATCAACGGGAAAATATATTTTTTAGAAAAACGTAACGAAAACAACACAAGACGGCCGATATCCCAGGACCCACGGAATACAGCATTTGCATTTAACAAAACACAGATTTTATTTATTTATGTATTTATTGTGTTGCTGCGGTGTTTTTCTCTTTGCGTTGCTTAATGTCTACCGATATCGGTGAATTAAAAATTATTATTAAAAATTTAACTGATACAAAAAAAACAAAGTAAAGTGCAACAAAAAATCAAATTGCTGAAACAGATTAAAAAAATTAAAATTACACGTTTAAATTCAAATTATATAAAATATTGGCGTTTCAATTCTAGCTCAGTGTAAAACGGTATTCAAGAAAGGTATGCAAATCAATAGAAAAAGTCCATGATCGACTGCAACTAGTACGGTCGGCATCAACTGATGAACAAATATACTGAGCTGGTGAGACATATACAGGTCACGTGACAGACGTCGAAAGAATGCCACACTTATCACTTTTTACCCACCAGTCAGTGAACAATTCAAGCAGAAGCTGAAGACGTAATTATCTTTGCCGACAGCGCCAATGACGAACGATCGAATGTATGACGCTGAAACGTGGACTTTGATTACACGAGCTACTGACATTCGAACCAGACTACTAACTGCAAAAACACGGGAAGGATTAAATAACTTACGTTGATATCAGAAAAAAAATCAGTCGGCGAATTTATTTTGTCCATGAATTTAAACGACAAATGCCCAGCATATATTTGGATACATTTGCCAAATAAACGATAATTGACTGATGTAAAAAGCGGCTACGTTGGAGATTTAGTCGAGTCTGTATCGTACTTAGTACTTAACCCACACTCACCTCGTACTGGTACTGTTATCACAATTTCGACATAAAGAAAGCGACGGTGTAGTGTATGCGATCTGAGCGTAGTTTACGAGCAATACCACACTGTCTGGAGTGGTATAAGCTCGTACTACTGCGTACTCGCTTGCTCACTCCACTCCAGCAGTACAGTAATCAGCACTTACAGCAAGCGCCGCGGTACTTGATTTGCACGTCGGCGCCGGTCTCACAGTTCTCAGCACGCAGTCGACACTCGCTTCTGTAAGTGACGTCATCGCTACCACACACCTAATTTACACACACACACACACGCACCTACACAACACATCGATTAGTCTGCACTTCCAGCTGCCGTCCGTCCAAAAAAAAACTTTAACTGAACCCTTTCGAACATATGGTGTGCTTTTTTGTTCGCTTTAAAAGTTATACTGAAACGAAACTGTTCATTTCGAAATGTTAGTGTGAAATAAAACGACACGACTTACCGGCTGAAGTTGTTCTGTGCAGCTTGGACAAACGCACGTTGGAAGGCCGTCAGATACGACGCAGACTGAACTATGACTGCACTGGTGAAACTGACACGGTCCTTCTTTCTCTGTCACATACATACATGGCACCTACTCATTAACGACAACATCAGCAGCCGTCCGTCGCCTGCAGTGCACAAAATGCAGAACTCGCGTGCAAGATGCGAACACACCACTGCCTATATTAAGTTAGCGACTTTCTCAAAGATTAATTGCGGTGAACCTTTCAATTACTGACTGCAATACTATGCCTGGACACCAGTGCAGTGGACTCGCGGTGCAACTAGCAGACATACCACCACTCCACGCAGGCGCAGCCACATAAGCTTTTCGCCCCTGACTTATCAGGTAAGTCACTTTCAGCTACCAGTATTAGTACATTAACGCTACATGATGCATAACAAAGCTATCAAAAGCTAAACCAGAGAGGCCAGTAACTGGGATCCTTTCTCAAAATGCAGTGTAATTATTTTACTTACATTTTACTATCGTCGTTGTCGTCATCGTTGTCTTCTATAAGACTGTAAGACATACTGCTTTCTCGTTACGGGCATTGGCATTTCTAATTTCCATTTGTCTAAACACACAATTATTGTAACCTTGAATAGCAGACACTTGCAAAAATCTAGAACAATGCGGGCCCAAAAATAGTAAGCAGAAAATAAAAAAAACTCTGTTGGACATACCGCAGAGTGCACGCGAGCGGACGTAAACGTGTTGTCTGACGGCGCACGAGTGTCTCCTCATCTCACACTGGTTGTCATATGACCGACCGTCGCTGGCGCAGATCGGTAGCATGACAGGGTCACAGTGCTGATCACGGCAGACGCACGAGGCTGTGTGTTGACCGTTGTCATCGGTGGGACTCAGTCGACAAATCTCGTACTCACCGCACGTCAACGACTCACACGGGTTCGATCCTACAGCATCACGAAGAATCACTTCTGCGCGTTCCACACCTGCACCGCCGCCAGTCGAAAAGAGTGTGCCATTCAGCAAACGTTTGTCTTATATCTTTGCTAGATAGGCCTATCAGCCGATATTCGCAATTCTTTTACCGACACATGTACCAGAAAATTTGCGGTTAAAATATCCCCAAACCTCCCACCACATATGAGCGCGTCGCTACAATACCTTGTAAAACAAAAGTGCCGTAAACTGACGTATTGGAGTTAAGGCTTAGAGTTAAGATCATAGTTAAGAGTGAGGTCCGGCCCCTGGTCTAGAGAAGTACTTTTGAAGGCTGAAACGAACATTCAGAATGTCTTTTAAACGTTTGACTCAGCCTTCTGAAATACTCTCGGCTTTTTGACTGAAGTAAAGTCGGACACTATCATCCGACCATGGTTAGCAATGGTTAGCTTCTTCATTTCTTTTTCGCTCCTGCGTCAATCAACCAGCTTCGTTGATACCAAGGCCCCTCCAGTCACCCGTGTCTTCCGTCCATCTTCTTTGTAATTGGCTTTTTGGCCGATCGTTAAGTCGAGTCTTTGGTGCAATGTGTCGTCTGTCACTCTGTCGTCGTCGTCTGTCTGTCTGTCTGTCGTCTGTAACGCAAATATTGTGGCTAAACGGTAAACCTTACTGTAAAATTATTATACCATCAACTAGCGTGCTATTACGGCTTTTCGCCTGCAAAATGTAGGGTAAAATGAATGTGGGGTTGGAAAAAATGTGCGTTTTTCAATCGATAAGTCGCCGTATCTTAGAAACGGCGAAAGATAGGGCCAAGGTGGTTGCTATTGACCACTAATAAAAAGTCGCATATTTTAAAGCCCTTTCAGATGACACCAAAATTATCGACCTTGAATGACCTTAAAAGGTCATTACGTACTCTGTTATGCCAATCGTGCATTACGGTGGCTAAACCGTACCTCACAAAAGGTCGGCGATGATATAATTTGGATAGGGCGATGACGAGTTCCTATGTCATTCAGTAGTAACCATGTTTCTATTTGCTGCAGTTTGGCCGCAATTTTGAATACAAAGTTACGCCTGCAGCCAATCACCCACGTGCGCCGAATTACCGTATTGTATTCTAGCGTTAATTGCATGACATATCAGCGTCACGATAAGCGTATGGGATCATACTCACTCTGGGAAATCACTTTCTTTCTGCGACCGGAAGTCGGCCACCTTAGCGACAGCTGAGCTTCTTGTACTACGCTCAGCCTCTCCTACATCCCATTAATAAACGACGTTTTTCTTTAAGTTGTCTCCGTCAGTTTTAAAGACGTGAATAAAATATCTCATTTTTCGCATTTTCTCGGCCTTCACACCATTACTGATTTTGCTTAATACAAACGCAGTTCGATATCAGTGACGCAATGAAAAAGGTGTCGTTTGTGTGGCGCATTTTTCATGTTGCCGTTTAACTGAACACGCTCGATATTGACGATGTTCTGCGGAATGCAATATTGCGGCGTTGCAATAACTTTTGTGATACGTGTGTAGCAATGTGAATGAATTCGCGAAATCAAGCCGCGATATCGTGCTGCAAAGTTTTTTTTGATTCACTTCATCGCAAGTGGCCGAATATTTCGAGATTCTTCGTGAGCTTTTCAAGCAACCTTTCTGCAGCAACGCATCCACGACTATGCGACACTAAACCAGCAGGCGTGTTCTATGAAAGTCGTCTTACTGTTGCCTCTGTACATTTTTACACGAAAATTAACATTTATTATCACTATCCCATTGTTATTTACTAATTGTATTATTTGGCATTAATTAGTTTATGCATTTGCCATTATTTGAACTCAACAGGTGGCGAGAAGGGCTCTATTACCGACCGTCGGCGCATTGGCCGCGTCTGAAGACGGCGATGTCCGTGCGTGTAGCACAGGCGGCACTTTCCATGTAGCACTCGTTGGTGTAAGTCTGGCCATCCGTTCCACAGACGGGATCATACTGCATGCTACAGTGCTGAGCACCGCAGCGACACACCGGGCTTCTGTCCGAGTCCAGCTGACACACTTGCTGACCGCAGTCGACGCCATCGCACGGGTCTAAGACCACACGCAAACACACGCACACAGCACGTCCAGCCAGCTGAACTGATTGATAGCTTAATCCTGCCGGTGCGCTTCTATTTTTACGCACAAGCTTACATCCATGGTGCGCTTGGGAGTCAAGAAAGGTGGATTGTCGTTTGTCTAAAAAACGTCGAATTTGTTTTCTCTCGATGTGATATTGTGAAATTCGACCAATGAATAAATTGACCGATCAGTCAATCAATAAATCAGTCAAAATTTCTGAAGAGGCCAAAGTAGTAATGGTTACTGACAGATCCATTTTTAAACGATTAGTTACTGCAGGAGACAGTAGCGAAGGAACAACTGTCTAAAGAGGTAAAGCATAGACGGTGGTTTAGCAAATGTTGAATCCCCGGCACTAGCAACAGAAAGAACTCAAAATAATTTGGTTTGAACAAATTCCGTTAAACAAATATTTTTAAAAATCGGTTGTTTTAGTCACAAGAAGATGAGTAAGTCTGCGTTGAAAGGCACTATACAGGGTATACACGATGTCGAAAAAAGTCTAAATGACAGTGAATGGGTGACACCAAGCAATGAATGATGGGAACAGTAGAAACTCGTGGAGACGTGGCATATTGGAATGGACATCAACTGCAGACCATCGTCATATGAACGATAAAGATTGACCTCGGGGATTCTCCGTAATTACGGTGCGTTTACACAACGTTATAGGCAACCCTATAATCGGCTATATGCTAACATTTGCCTATATTGCTGTCTAGTGTAAATAGACCTTAATGAAGGACTGTACAACGTAAGGAAATATAGCGTCATTAATGCCTGGCACCAGCGTACTGCAGTCAGCATCTAATTTCGTAGAAAAAATGACGAAATACATATGGTGTTGTGTAAAAGTACACTAAGTTCTTGTAGACACTACAAACAAAATATGTTCCTTCTTAGTCAAAAATAACATCGATATACTAGTAAAACAGTGCCATTTACTGCCTTTAGTGCTATACATAAACAAGAAATTTGAGCTAATGCTCACGGACGCGCGAAGCGCGAAAGCCTATAGCAGTTCCTACCCGCAGGCAGTCACCCATCGCAGTACTAACCGAGCCCGGCGTAGGGTAACTACGTTTCAGCCGAAACGCGTTAACAACTACGCCACGTCAGCAACGCCAGAACCGTGGCGCCGCCTTGTGAATGATAAAGACTTGCGCAGCTTGATATCGCGAAAAAAATCCATAAAACCCCCTATTTTGGCGTTCAAAGTCATCCAAGGTCATTGAATTCGGCTCCAATCGACAGCCAGTATAGGATTTCCTATTAGTGATTAATAGTAACCTAGGCCTTATCTCGCACCGTTACTGAGATACAGCGAGTTTTTGGCCGAAAATCGCAAATTTTGCCCACCCCCTCTCATTTAGCG
>Ga0209671_1008534_pt1 | contig 10721 bp, 3 predicted proteins | sample WorMetHERISLAND2_2_FD_187401 | JGI IMG/M metagenome (GOLD analysis project Ga0209671, IMG submission 187401) | Marine gutless worms symbiont microbial communities from Max Planck institute for Marine Microbiology, Germany - Olavius geniculatus... | ecosystem: Host-associated > Annelida >...
ACCCTAAGTCGACAGTGCGCGTACTGCGCATGCTAATGCATTTGACTTTTGGCCATGTAACTTCGCTAGCAGGGGAATTTCACCCCCCCCACACTGAAATTTCTCCCAATCGGACTTATGGCACCGGGTGGACTCACGTTGGGCTTTGCCCCAAATTTGTAGTTTTTTTTAATTTCTTGCTACATTCAACTGCTGATCAGCTGGAGTGATTTTGTGGTGTAAGGATCCCTACGAAGAAGCAGCCGCCAGTTGCTGGGAGTGTGATGGCATCGAGCATACCGGAAGAAGACCCGTTTCTAGGTGCAGCTGGGGATCACGCTGCTGGTCAGCCAATCATTTCACAGAGACAGATGTCTCTGCAAGGTGCACCAGCCAGCCGCAGGTCAGCACTCACAAGTTTACAAATTTTCAAATGGTTAAAGGTCAAAGGTCGTGTATAGCTTTTTGTGGGAAACACATTGCAGAGCTATGGAGCTTCATCTGCCATATATTGGATCACACAGTGTTACCCAACATGGGTGAACATACCCTGCCTTATCGCCAGTATTCTGGAGAGACGGAAGGCTGAGTTGACATTGGTATTCGTTATTAAAGCCCAAATTCCATTACGCTGACTTTACGACATGGTCGCGGACTTTGTTGCAGACGCAAATCATGAAAGTCTGCGACACAAATTATGTTGCCGACTTTCATGATTTGTGTCCGCGACAAAGTCCACGAACTTTGTCGCGGATTTTGTTGCCGACTTTCCCTGTGCATTGTAATGAATTAAATTCCATTAGAGCAACCCGAGTGGTTTTGTCACAGATTGTCACCGACTTTGTTGCAAACATCTCAACATGTCGAGATGGTTTGTGTTCGCGACTTTCATGATTTCTGTCTGTGACTTTTACCGAAACTTTATGATTTGATGATTTGTCACCGTCTGTGTTTGCGACTTTCATTATCTGTGTCTGCGATTTTCCCCATGGGGAAGTTTCGGTGAAAGTCGGCGTAATGGAATTCAGGATTTACTTAGATGGTTTACCTGTCGGCAGACAGTCAACCATCCAAGTAGTAATCACTTGATAGTGACCTGACCGGAAGTTGAACCCACAACCTCTCGATCATAAGGCTGACACCTTATTGTTACGCTCCCAAGACACTAACTTTTGCTGTCACTAACATTGTTTATATTTTGTTAACTGCTTGAAGACCATTGGCAGTTTTCCTGCCAGTGTAGCGCCACTTTTTCATCATTTGAGATTTGTGCTGCAAAGTTTGTGGATAAATTTGTTTACTGCTTTTTACGAATAATCATCAAATTTGTTTGATTAGTTTTTAAACTGCCAGTCAGTCTGTGGCATGGAGACATATCAGCCGTCGGCAACTGGAACAAAGACTCAGAAATTAGACAAATATATTTGGATCTAGTGATCCTAGATCTGCATCGAATTCAGTTGCCATTAGTATCTAACTGATCAGTTCCTGGCTTGTCATTCACTTCAGAAGTTTTATCATCTTCCATTTGTTAATTTTGGAGATATTTTGTTTGCAGGATATCATTACAAACAGCAAGACATACACCTTGTTTCATATATAAGGCACCATTTTGTTTTTCTTATAACTCAGTCGAATTCTCATTAGTTTACATGAAATTTTTACCAGATATAGCTGAAGAAATATTAAATCAAAATATTTTGACAAAATACAGCTGTTTAATTAATGTTCTCTGTTAGTCATGTTGTAACGATGACATCATAATGTGTTGTGAGTACATACTGGCTTGTCGCAACCAGTCTTGACAGTTGCTGTCCTGCTTTGATGGTGAACTTTATGTTGTTCACTGATGAAAAATGATTATTGTATCAGCACTAAGCAACATGGGACATAAAATCAGGCATATCACGATTTAAAAACTCAACCATCTTGCAAGCGGTGTGTGCTGGTGCACTGTTTTGCTGGAAGGTGTAAAAGTCAAGCTAACCCCACAAGTGTGTGAAAGTGATCATTTTGAGCATTTTTCGTGGCTGCAATGGTAAAACTTTAACAGTTTGTCATCAGCGAACCAGACGAAGTTCACCATCGAAGCAGGGCAACTATTCAGCAACTGTCAGCACCGATTGCGACAAGCCAGTTTGTTGTTCTGCTATTAGCGTCAAAGCATTGGATGCTGCTTAACTACTTCATCCATGTAATTTGGTCGATAACTGCATTGGCTGTGAATTTTTTTATATTTTCGTTATGTTGTAGGCCTATTCACAGACTTTTTCGTTCATCCTCACGTGCCAGTCAGCAGCAGTCACCTGGTACAAGTGTTGACATTGGTCACTCGGCACCTCGGCTTATAAAAGCACCAGCTCGACAGAGTGGTTAGTAAGTGCTAGAATTATCAGGACTTTTATTACTGTTACATATGTGCAGTGGTAATGGAGAGTTTTTACGCGCGAAAGCAGATACTGCTTTCAGCGCGTTTTAGCCATCGCAATTCTGTCCGTCTGTCCGTCCGTCACACGGGTGGATCAGTCAAAAACGGTGCAAGCTAGGATCACTATATCTTTACCGTCGGCTGCCTGGAAGACTCTAGTTTCAGGAACCGTAAAGCTTTTTTATAAATTCGAAAGAGGTCACCTCGAACGAGGGCGCTAGATGAGAGGGGGGTGGGCAAAATTTGCGATTTTTGGCCAATAAGTCGCTGTACCTCAGTAACGGTGCAAGATAGGGCCTAGGTTACTATTAATCACTAATAGGAAGTCGTACACTGGCTCTCAGTTGGCGTTGAATTCAGTTACCTTGGATGACCTTGAACGACAAAATAGGGGGGTTTTATGGATTTGTTTGGCGATTTTGTGCTGCGACACAAGTCTATATCATTCACAAGGTGGCGCCACAATACTATCATTATGCGATCCAGATAGAGAGTTTGGTATTTGTATATTAACTTAGTGTGAACACCCCACTTTTCAGCTAAACTGTTAAACCGGAACTGCTATAGGCTTTCACGCGTCTCATGCGCATTAGCTGAAGTTTCTTGTTACAATTTTAGGTTTAGGTCGTTTTTCTGTTTTGTGTTTTATTTTAGGTTTTTCTGTAAAGGTTAAACTTTCTGTTTCATTATTGTAAAGGTTATGCTTACTGTTCCATTATTATGTGTATGTATGGGCATTGCCTGGAAAGGCCATCCCCGAAATGACCTATACTGTGTTGGGTGGGACGTTAAACCCTACTCCCTCACTCACTCACTCGAGAATTATCAGTCAGTCTGTTTAAATAAGAATTTGATGTAAATTTCCAGGGGCCAAATTTTTGAAATTTTCTTGATATATTTTCCAAAGATCTTTCCTATGTCAGATGATTTAGGAATTCCAAAGAAGTTTTCTTTTTCCTAATTTTCGATGGCTTTCTTTGTGTTTTCAAAGAACTTTTTTTCTTATCTTCCTAAACTAGTTCAACCAATCAGATGCACTTATACCGACCATGTGACGTAATCAAAACTTCTTTGGAAAACTTCTTATCTTAGCACGTCCACGGAAAATGCATTTTACACACCTTTCGTTTTTTAAGTTGACCAAACGTCAATTTCCTTTACTTACTCATTGTTGATTTTACCGCAGCATTACGCAAGTAACCTATGACGTCACATATGACATTTAAGCTAAGTGTCAACACTGCATACTTTTTTGCAAAATTTGTTTTATTACACAGCTTTCTCTGCGTAGGACAAGGTTATTGCTTTCCTACATATCTTCCTAAATTCTTCCTAAGCAGTTTTCAAAGAAGTTTCGAAAATTGCGCATCCTTGCTCAAAATATTCTTTGGAAGATCTTCTCAAATTCTTCCAAAGACATTTTCCATAGAAGTTTTGAAAATCCGCATTTTTTGGAAAAGAAGTCTTTCAAAGATCTTCTTAAGGAGTTTAAAGAATTTGGCCCCAGATCTTTTTGTGTTTAATAAGAATTGTTACAGATTTTGATGAGTGATGTTCGTATAGTTGAAAACGTTGTAATTTTGATTTGTTGGTACGTGGTTTCACCTGTGGCCAAATTTACAAAACATCGTAAGACAAATTTATGACAATGTTATGACATACGGAAGGTTTCCAACAGCTTTACGATAAAATGCGATTTACAAAAAATTGTACGAAAAAGTTAAGACAAAAGTTACGACAAAATATACGACACCTCATCAGCTGTCATACGACAGCATCCAGCAAATGACATTTTTGATATCTAATTAATGGTCAATGAACCAAAAGAAATCTCTGTATATTTCTGATGTGAACAATTTGTTGATAATTTTCCTGGTTTGTGTGTGACAGATTGGCCATCGTCGTTGCCAAGTTTTCAGGTAATTATAATTTTCTGAAGATTAGTTAGAGCCATGTGCTGCATTCATTTTCAACCAACTCACAGTCATAATTCAAAAGTGGATCTATGTCATTTGCTCGGTTAGCTTTTGTTTGGAGACAAAACATCTTTTTGTTTTGAGCTGCTGCATTTCTGCCTTCTCCACTGGAAAAGGGGTCCATGTTTTTGTGTCTATGCAGCAGTCCTACTATGCCATGTTATAGGTCTGGTCCATCGATACATCTGTCATGTACCAGTTTTTAATTCACAAGAAAAAGGCACACCCGAAACCAATATTGGTGTGGACTTTTTCCAGACCAAGAGTAATTAGTGTTCCAGTTTTTATCTTAATGGGTCAAAAGTAAGGTTCGGGGTCAGTTTTTAGTTTGTTTGTTTGTTTTAGGGCTGCAATCAGTTCAGAAGTTTTAATGGATTAATTTCCAAAAATTAGCGGAAATTAACTGATTAATTTCCATTAATTTTTGTAATGAAGAAAGACCAGAACAACTGCAGAATTCAACCATTGGCTGCTATTATTTTTTTTCAAACTAAAGCAAATGTGAAAAGTGCAAAGTGCACACTGTTCAACTGTCACTATGCAGGTAGAAATCTTGATGACATGTCTTACGTGACATAAAATTAGATTACAAACGTTCATCATTGGTCATTTCAGGCAGTTAAGAAGTTCGGCATTTTAATTAAATTTTAATCGATTGAAACGTTTTAGTCGATTGATTTTTTGTACGATTGATCAGTTAATTTATTGTCAGTTTTTCTGCAGCCGTAGTTTGCATGTTCAGGATGAAGCAATATTTGAAATGACGGACATTGATTCTGGTGCAAGGCTGCTGCCTGTGATCGAGGAGGACAGTCAGATCAACCAGGCTGATACGAATCTAACAGATACAAGTGCTCAGCAGATGAAGCCGGATTATGGTAGGCCTGTGGTTGGTACCAGCGGTCAGCAAGAATCCCAGTCACCAGGCCAAGAGTACCTACCCAGTAGCAGTGTGACGTCCGCTCTCTCGGCCAAAGTTCAAGCAGATCTACAGCAGATACGTGACTGTGACACACGACCTGCCACGGAACCTGCCTTTGTATGAGAACAATGGTTCCCCGTCAAAACCTAGACTGACAAAACTGGGAACGTCAAAACTACCCCACTACACGAATCGTAATCTTAACCCTAACCCTATACCAGTCCCTAGTCTTATCCTCTCTCTCTCTCATTCCCTATCCTGAACCTTAATCCTTGACCCTATTCCTAACCCTAATTTCTAACCCTATCCTTAACCATATTCCCTAAACCTAAGTGTATATCACTGTTTCTCGGTTTTGTTGTTCCCGGTTTTGTCGGTACACTAAGAACAACACGTCATTTCGATATTTTCTTTGGCATTTTGCCATTATTATTTCTATCACTGTTTTTATTTCAGCAATTCGTCGTCGCTGGATATTTTATTTGTCCTTGCACGGTGTAAAAATATTTCTAGTGTTGTGCCAATTTACGTGCATTAATTATTATTATTAATTAGCATATCGATAGATGTTGTGCTGGTTGGTAGACTACAAGCTCTCCAAGCTATATGATTTTGTTGTTGGCATTATTTGTTTTTGTGTTTTTTGTTTTGATATTAAACTACGGTTTAGTGCACATTTGATATCAAACATAATGTCATTTCGTCAAGTATTATATTTCAGCAGTTGCTTGTCACTGTTTTTTTATATCTGTGTATTCTATCTCCCGCAGCTGCTTGTGGCTTTTTATGTCATACTGATGCCATTTTTGTACGTTGTGGATTACTCAATTCTCTTAGTGGATTGTTTTAGTTAAGTTTTTTACGTGCGAAAGCAGCTACTGCTTTCAGCGCGTCTTAGCCATCGCAATTCTGTCCGTCCATCCGTCCATCCATCTGTCGGTTCATCCATCACACAGGTGGATCACTCAAAAGCGGTGCAAGCTAGCATTACCAAATTTTCAATGTCAGCTGCACGGAACTATTGTTATGCGATCCAGATAGAGAATTTGGTACTTTGTATATTAACTCGCGTGAACACCCCAATTTTCAGTTAATATACTGAATCGGAACTGCTATAGGAGTTCGCGCATCTCGTGAGCATTAGCTCAAATTTCTTGTTGTTAAGTTGTTTTACATTTAAGCTTACATGTTTTCATGCTCTGCTTAAGTATTGCAGTGTTTTGGGTAGAAAACAGAAATTAGTGAAAATTGATAACTGCTAACTTTTGATCTTACAATACTTAGCTTGTTAACAGAAGCCATTTATTGTTTGATAAAGCCCAAATTCCACTACGCCAACTTTGCGACAAAGTCCGGGACAAGTTCCTGACAAAGTCGCAGACTTGTCGCATACACAAATCATGAAAGTTCGCGATACAAATCAGGTCACCGACTTTCATGATTTGTTGTCGTGAACTTGTCCTAGACTTTGTCACGGACTTTGTCGCTGACTTTCCCCGTGCATTGTAACAGGCTAAATTCAATTACAGCGACTCAAACGGGTTTGTCTTGGACTTGTCACAGACTTTGTCACAAACATCTTGACATGTCGAGATGATTTGTGTCCACGACTTTCCCAGCGGGAAAGTTTCGGTGAAAGTCGGTGGAATGGAATTTGGGCTTAAGCAGCCAGTGCAGTAAGAATTAAGTCAGAAAGCTTCTACAGCTGCATTACAATGAACTAATGGCAACAATATTTTTTTGGTGGATTGTATATATTATGCAAAGCATGAATGCCTTAAGATTGTGGCCTCTATCTGAGGTCTTGGCTTGTACTTAAGCCTTGGTTTTATTCAGGGACTTGGTGCTCGAACTTTGTAACTGGACGAACGTTTTGTTATGTTGGGCTAAATTTTATTTTACGTTGGTAGCGTTTTATTCGCACATATACAGTTGCAGAGAATATGTTTTAACTTACATCTTCTTACAATTTTCTGTTTTTGATGATTTGTTTTTTGATAATTATTTGGGCATATTTGCAACAGTTAATGATAATTATAATTACCTTTATTAATCTTAATTGAGGCAAATTTGTTAGTTTCTACACTGACCATGTTTTGACATAACATCAGCCAAACATGTATTTGCCATCAGTGTCAATGATTTGGTGTACTAAGCCCAATGCATGTTAGCCAGGCCGAGCATATTGTTGTCATCACTACTCGTGCTTTGGTATTTGACATTAAGCCCAATGGTGAGTGAACAAGGAAGTCAGCTTGCTGTCTAGTTGCAGTGTGGGGTGTTTTGAAATTGTAATGTGTGATTTTTAAAAAAAAATCTGTGAATCACATCCTTTATAATCTTAGATAATTTCGTTAGTTTACTCCCAAAATTTTTGCCTACAGTCTTCACACATCCATTGAGAACTCCATTGTGTACGCATGTTTCATAAAAAGGCACCCTTTTTGTTTCTTTTATAACTCAATTGAATGATGATCAATTTGCATGAAATTTTTACGCGTGAAAGCAGCTACTGCTTTCAGCACGTCTTAGCCATCGCAATTTTGTCCGTCTGACTGTCCGTCCATCTGTCTGTCCATCACACGGGTGGATCAGTCAAAAACGGTGCAAGCTAAGATCACCAAATCTTCACCTGCGGCTGCCTGGAAGACTCTAGTTTCAGAAACCTTTTCATAAATTCGAAGGGGGTCACCCCGAACGAGGGTGCTAAATGAGAGGGGGGTGGGTAAAATTTGCGATTTTGGGCCAATAAGTTGCTATATCTCAGTAACACTGCAAGATAGGGCCTAGGTTACTATTAATCACTAATAGGAAGTCGTACACTGTCTCTCGATTGGCGCCGAATTCAGTGACCTTGGATGACCTTAAACGCCAAAATAGGGGGTTTTATGGATTTTTTGGCAATTTCAGGCTGCAACACAAGTCTATATCATTCACAAGGTGGCGCCACGCTACTATCATTATGCGATCCAGATAGAGAATTTGGTATTTGTATATTAACTTATTGTGAACACCCCAATTTTCAGCTAAACTACTGAATCGGAACTGCTATAGGCATTCGCGCATCTTGTGAGTATTAGCGCAAATTTCTTGCTACCAAATGTAGCTGAAGAAATACTAATTCAGAATATTTCAACAAAATGTGGTCATTAGTTAAATATTCTTTGCTAGTCATGATGTAATGCTAATGTCATAATGTGTCGTGAGTACAAACTGGCTTGTCTGAATTGATTTTGTCAGTTGCTGCCCTGCTTCGATGGTGAACTTTATCTTGTTCACTGATGAAAAAAGTTTATCGTGCCAGCACTAAGCAACATGGGGGCATAAAATCAGGCATCTCGCAATCTAAAAACTCAACCATCTCGCAAGCGGCGCTTGCTGGTGCACTGTCTTGCTGGAAGGTGTAAAAGTTAAGCTATCCCCACAAGTATGTGAAAGTGATCGTCTTGGGCATTTTTGTGGCTAAAATGTTAAAACTTTAACATTTTGTCACCAATGAACCAGATAAAGTTCGCCAGCGATGCAGGGCAGCTATTTAGCAAGTCTGTTGGCACCGGTTGCAACAAAGCAGTTTGTACTCATGGCACACTATGACGTCAGCATTACATCACGTCTAGCAAAAAGTATTTAACTAACAGCCATATTTTGTCCAAACAGTTTGAATTAGTATTTCCTTAGCTACATTTTAAAAAAAGTTTTGTGCAAATTGATCATCATTTGACTGAATTATGAAAGAAACAAAAAGGGTGCCTTTTTATGAAACACCGTGTGGTCAATTATAATCTCTGATTATCTCTCATTCAAAAATAACCATTTTGTTCATATATTTTAAAATTTCTGAGTTTCATAGATTACACCAGTATCTGTGGCATGCAGTGGGAAATTGCTCATTTCTCTGCTTTAATTGAATTTCAAGCGGCGTTGTTGGAGAGCAGCACGATTAATTTTTGTTACACGAATGTTGAGCTACATTTTACCGCTAGCTCACCCACTCAGCTAATCTCATCTGTTTGCTAGTTAGCTGCTGCAATGGATGCAACGATCTGATCATTTATTTGTTACATTTTTTATTATCTCTATCAAAAAAAGATGTTGTGTTTTTGGGTTTGTTTGTTTGTGTGTCCATGATATGTAAACCGATGTTGGTGACATTTTTGGAGCAGTAGCTCGTGGTATAAGTACAAAGCGATAAGACTTTTGTGACTGTAAGATGACTGTATTGTATTTTCATTGGGCAAGTAATAGCACGATTCTTTACATAATTGTGAATAGAACACATTTTTGATGAAATGTTTCAGAGAGATGCCCATGTACCACATAATTAGATTAGACGTTTGTGAATTCACATAAGAGTCAGGATCTGGATGTCCAGTAATCTTTGAAAAAATAGAACTGTATGGTAAGTATATTATATTTACCATCTAGGTGGCGGCACTATTGAGCACAGAGGTTTGATGTTTTTTTGGTTGCTAAGTTCTAGTTCATGTTTTCGATCATTATTTTAACATTTTTGCCATCAAACGTTGTCGTTGTTTGTTCATATTGAAACCAGTTATTTCCGGCGTCATTGAATATTTTGTAGGTATCGTATGCAATAGTACGCAGCACGGAGCATTTGTCTTAATCTGAGTGTGCTGGTATGCTGTATAAATACTTTCAAGCCTTAACTTTTGTACATGATATCTATATTTAAGACTTTATGTACTTTATGTAATCATTGTGAAATGTCAATTTCTGTACGTGTTTATGTGTATTGTTTCTAGTTATTTTCTTTATTTTCACCTTCTCAGAGTCGTGCTGGATTGCATTGTGATGACTGTGTGAGCATGACTGAAGCCTGTTCTTAACATTTTACTGTTAATGACTTGTCTACAGGATGCGTTGGTGGTTGAATTTAGACCTACCACCAAATTGTGATTGACAACTGACATTAAATGGTCAAAATGAACTGACGTTTGTTGTTGTTTAATTTTTGATGTGTTACAGCTATGCTGTAGACAGTAGAGCGTCTATGGCATGATGTGTCTATCCATCTGTCTTTTATGGACGTATTGTGGCTATAAACACTGCATGAAGGGGCCAAGGCTGTTATTGATCACTAATAGGAAATTACACATGCCCTTTTAGTTGAGATGACAAGAAATTTGAGCAAAGCTCACGAAACGTGCGAAAGCCTATAGCAGTTCCTGTTCGCATGTAATCTTAGTCTATCTCCATCCATTTCGTCGTAATTCACTCTTTTGCAGCCAAAAATCGCCCAAAAATCACGTTAAATCAATATTTTTAGGGTTCAAGATCATTCAAGGTTATCGATGGTGACATTCGTAAGAAGCTCCTCATCAGTGCTTGTTATGATAAGCAGCATGGCTGTGTCTATCTGCAACCATTTACACGCTAGACAAGCACAGAGTATAAA
>Ga0209671_1008535_pt1 | contig 10721 bp, 8 predicted proteins | sample WorMetHERISLAND2_2_FD_187401 | JGI IMG/M metagenome (GOLD analysis project Ga0209671, IMG submission 187401) | Marine gutless worms symbiont microbial communities from Max Planck institute for Marine Microbiology, Germany - Olavius geniculatus... | ecosystem: Host-associated > Annelida >...
CCCCTATCCCTTCCCCTTTCCTTCTTCCTCCCCTTTCCCTTACCCTTCCCCTTTTTCTTTTCCCTTCCGTTTTCCATTTCCATTCCCCTTCCCTTTAACTTCTTTTCCTTTTCTCCTTCCTCTTTCCCTTCCCCTTCCCTGCCTCTTCCTCTTTCCCTTCTTATCTTTCTTTCATGACCGATGACGTCACGTGACCCCAAAAGGTCAAACTCGTGACCCCATTATCTTTGAGGCGCCATATCTCCACAACGGTGAAAGATAGATGCATGGTGACGATGGACCTTTTATAGTAAAGCACTAGTGACGAATCGAATGGTCTCATGACTGACAGTGTCTGTTGTTTAGTTAAAATAATACAGAAGGATGAAAGGATCTTTGCTGCTGTACTATTTGAAATTAAACAGTTTTATTTTTTTCTACCGGACTAAACGGCTCACTGATTATATTTATACGGACATATATCGAAATGCATTGGACAGACTTCGTGTTCATATGAACATTATCTTGTTTGAGCAGAAACAAAAAATTATTAGTTGTACCACTGCTATGCGTATTAGCAATGTTACAAATGATATTCTGCTTTGTGAGGTGCAGTTGCAGATAAAGTCACTGTCTGTTCCTCTTGCATAGGTTGAAACATATCAGTGAAGTTTATATATGTCATTATCTGCTGTTTTGTGTCAGGATATGCAGAAACGACAGCGCAAGAAGAAGAAGGCACATCATTTGAAGTCTTGGCCAACTCAGTCTCACATAGGCAGACATTCGCTGGGATCAAGTCACATCAGAGGCCATCACTTGTCGTCCAGTGCAACAGCAACATTGTCATCTAACATACATTGTGGACGATTGGACAGCATTGGTCCCTCGGTAGCTGACATCAACAGTTTTAATCATCATACGAGCCAGCACAGAGCTCCAAGCAAGTCAGATCTCGGCAGCAACAAGGGATGAATAATAACTGTGTACTTAGTGCTAAATGTTAATTAGCACCGTGGTTCGGATGTTTCTTACGCTGACTCAGTTGGTGGTTGAATTTACACTGTGTCTTGCAGTCAAGTCATGGCAGGGGGGTAGGGAGCACTTTTGCAATCTCCCCCTCTAAATTTTCATCGGAAAATGCTAAACTTGATGCTAAAACTCCCACGTTTGGAAATTTAGGTGCAAAATTGAAATTTTGACCACCCATAATTTCCGCTGTTGAAAATTTGCTTCGGTTTGATGGAAAATTAAAACTTCCTGCCCCACCCACTTTTTTAACTCACAATGCTGCTGGTTTCTTGTCTCCAGAATGAAAAGTGGACCAATTCAGTCAACACTGTTGTGTCACTATTGTCTTAACTGTAAGCATGCAGTGGTTTGAATAGTTTTTATTGATGTCAAACGAGAAATAAGCTGTGGAGGCAAAATGCTCTTGAAGGATCTTCCAGTGTGAAACCTTATAGTAGTTTCAGCAATGTTGATAAAAACTGGCTCAGTCATATGTTTTTTTGTCTAGAGGCATTGGTTATTTCTTTTTTATTGTCTCAAGTGTTTGCATGTGTGGAGTTCCTGAACAGACTCATAGGTTTAGTTGAATGATAGCAGCTTGTATTTGGGTCCACTTTTTACCTCGACACATTAATGTCGTACCAGATCAGTTGATCTTCATTTTATACACTGTGCTGCATCAGTGTGTTCATGTCACGTACATTGTGTTTTGTATAGTATTCGGGAAGTTTTTTTCTCATTGTCAGTATGATTATAATCTATTGTCACTAAGTAATGTCAGCTGTGCATACGTGTACAATACTGAGTCATATCAGCAGTCATAATATAATGTTGTGGGATGTTGCATTCAGTTTAATTCGGTTTTGTCATAGATGCAATTGTGTATTGTGTTCATTACTGTTTGCAAGCCTTGACATCCAAAACTAATAATTTTCAGTCTGAAAGTCTGCAGTTCTGCAGAAATTGAGAATTGAATGTTTCATAAAATGTCTGGAAAAATTGTAATTTGTAACACGCAGAATTTAACACTTATGTGGAGCAAGCAGTAATGGCTCACAATATTCAACATCTGAACTTGATGGACCACCCACTGTGCTATGTATATAACATAATCCAACACAGCTCAGGCTGCAAGTGATGTTTTGTAATACAGGGCTGCCAAGTTATCATACTGCTAATGCAGGTGATAATCCCCTCCCTTTGCCTTTCCTTCTTTCTTTTCCCTTCACCTCCCTCCCCTTTCTCTTAAATAGGAGGGTGTATGGGGTAATGAGCTCCCATTTAGGGTCTGAGATGAAGCCCCCAACCGCTAAACGTTTTCCTGGAGATAATAGGGGCTCGCGTGAGTGCTGGATGCAGCATTTGCCCAGACTTACATCAAAATTAGAGTTTCTGACATCTGTCTCTGAGTGTGTTATCTTTTATGACTAACCCATCCATGCGCTTTTAGAACCTATCATTTCCAGCCATGGTGCATTTTTGTCTTCAGCTCTAGATGCAGCGTTGACGGGTGATGATTGATTTCGAGTGGGTGACAAGGTTATTACGGGTGTCACATGCTCAAAGCAGGTGACTTTGCAGGCCTGGAAACATCTTGGTGGTTTATTCTGTGTTCAGCTGTCTGTCTCTGTCCGTCACTCTGACTGTCTGTGAACTGTAGCAGTGGTGTCGTGACAGGTGGTGCAGGGGGGGGGCACTTACACACCCGGAATTTTTGGCTGTTCAAAATTTGTTGAAGAATACTTTTCTTGTCCAGAGATTTTTATCCAAAAATGCATAATTTGGGGATGAAAACTCTCACATTATGCAAATTTATGGGCATAATTGGAATTTTGAGCACCCATAATCTCCTGTCAGAAAACTAACTTACTGCTCTGCCTACTATTTTGACCCACGACACTGCTGAACTGTACTAATGTGCTAATGTTCTGTGTGCTATGTCAGCCATTCACACTGCTGTCTTCCTGGTTCAGACCGTTCTTCTCTATGCCAAGCCAGTCCTAGTCACTTCAGCGCTTCGTCAGAACAATGCTACAAACTTAAATTGCGTTTTGACCAGATGTTAATACTACGATTCATTACAGTACCAGAGAACTCGGTATACTTAGCTGTCACATCATACTAACAACATAACAGGCACTTTCAGTCCTATAAAACTACACATTATTACTGCACGTATTTTGCACGTTTTGTAGCATTCAGTTGAAATATTGATCTGTTGCTAATTCAGTTTGCCAGTCATCTAGACCAGTCGTATTTCGTTGTGGTTGGTTGGTTGGTTTGTTTTGTTGAACATCGGCTGCAGAGAATCAGTCATGAGTTATCATGGAATAGCTGAATCGTTGTCTTTCAGTAGATTAGCATCGTGCTATTTGTATACAATGTTTTGCCACTGTATTCATTGTAATGTATGTCAATGTGGATTTTGAGTAAACATGCCATTCGACACCCAGGTATATTGGTGCATGGTTGCATGATACAAAGAATAAACAGTTGTACACTGTGTTCCAAAAAAAAACATCCCCGACATTTTCGACAGTAACGTGAAAACCAATTATCAGATTTTGATAATTTTTGGCACAAATATTCCTGACACAACTTGTCATCGAACGACCACTCAGTTTTTCACCTCACCCAATGTATGTTTTTGCACTACCTAGGAAAAGCAGACCAAACGAAATATGTGGTGAAATAAACAGAAAACCTGAAAAAATATCCCCAACATTACTGGTCGCAACTTGAATACAGATTAGCAGATTTTAATAATATTTGGCAGAAATATTTCTAACATAACTGGCTATTTACCAAGTGTTTTAGTTTCCACCTCACCCAATGTCTGTTTTTGCACTACCTGGAGAAAGCAGACCAAGCATAATACGAGTTAGTGACTGAAGAAAAAACGTCAATAATTTCCATCTATCTTAATCTGTGGGCCACAACAGCAGGTCCATTACAAGGTTTGACTGTCATGCAGCAGTGTGTCTACCAGATGAAGTTTAGGAATGTTTGTGAAGTCAAAAAGCGACTGGTAGTGCCTGGATTGGTCTGGAGCAGAACATTATCGATACTGCTGTCATTAAATGGAGAAAACGTTTGCTTGCATGTGTTCACATAATGGGCCAACGCTTCAAGCAATTTTACTGCAGGCAGTTGAAAAATGGACAACTGAATGAAGTGTCAGCCATAGTGTCAGAAATGTGAACAAAATGTGTGTTTACGCATTATGTTAATTAAGCAATCATATCGCATTGGATAAAAAAGTGATACTTTGCTGGTTGTGTTTTCCCCAGGTAGTGCGCTAACAAACGTTGGGTGAGGTGGGAAACTGAATGGTCATTTGATGGCAAGTTGTGTCGGGAATATTCATGCCAAAAATTATTGAAATCTGGTATTTTGTTTTCAAGTTACAGTCGAAAATGTCGGGGATGTTTTTTTGGGACACAGTGTATATCTGCTAGCGGAACCAGGTTTGAGCGATTCTGTTGTTGTGTATTGATGGGTACGTTTTTTTCAAGCCTGACCAGCCCAATTGTTTTCAAGTCTCTTTTTCTATCGTTTCTGGAACAAAAGTTACACATTTTTTAATGGTTTCAGAACAGCCTGTGTCGATCCAAACTCGTTCCAAGTGAATTGTGCGGACATACGTTGCGTTGGGAGGGACGTTAAACCCTACTCACTCACTCAATCAGATGCGTTGTTTACAATTTAGTGTTTTTTTTTGCTGTCATTCTGGAAATGTCCAGGTCTAGACCGCAACAAATTACTGCACCTTTCTGGAACACAAAAACCGTAACCAATGTAAATGGCTTGCAAAGTGCCTACAGAATGTGGCCAGTCAGTTCTGACAACATCCAGTTTATAACTATTTTACAGTGAATTAATCTCTGTTGTCTACTCGTATTATCGTGATTTTGGTTTTCTTTATATATGCATGTATTGTTCATTTGTTCATTAAACATAATGATGTGGTTATGTTTTTACTGTCAGTGTGTAAGTTTCAATCAGCAGCACACGTTGAGTACACTTCTAAAGATTATTGGTGTGACTAGCAGTAGATGTGAAAAAGCACAAGGCGGCAGCTGTGTAAAATGCAGGTTTCCCATGCCTCCTGCAAAGTTGTGGATTTTTTCTTTGATCTTCCAGCTCCTGGAATGTCCTAGAAAATAAGTTTGGTCCTTGAAAGTCCTGGAAAGTTGACGAATTTTAAACCTGTAATTTCCACAAAATGTTTTTTTTTCAGCCCCAAGTTTTGCATTTTTTGGACAAGTATTTTCTGGCAAGAAAAAGACTGCCACAATGCCACTTTTCAGACACAACATGTCGTATCAGACATCAGGTCTATACAGCAATTCATTATATTTGCACATATTTATTAGCTCATGTGCTATTTACACTTGAACAAAACATCTGCAGCGGCACATATACAACAGTGAATGACTCAACAGTAGTTAGACGACTAAAAACTAGCAGAGACTAGACAAAACTAGCAAAACTAGACATTTCAGACTGGTATTCAAGCCATTTGCCACATACCGCTGTTGTGCGACAATAGCATAGACTGCAGCAGACAAATACAAATGGATGTAACTAAACTAAACTGGCCGACACTAGCATATACAAACTACAAACTATGACAAAGCTCTCGGTATGTATAAAATAACTTAACAAAAAATGCATCTAGAAATAATGTTGCCTTTCCCAACTATCGTCGTGTGTACAAATGCGAAAGTAAAACAAGATAAAATATTATGTTTTAATAAATGTTCAAAGACTCCGTAAAAGTAGTCCTTCCCTAGCCATAAGGCCCACAGGGTGGCACTGATGTGTTCACCAGACACCGGTTTACACTGCAAGACGACAGGTATGGGGCTGGTGCATCGAATGTTGTGCCTGTATACATCCCAGCTTAAACTGGTACTTGTTTCATCTACTCACGAAGGGATGGCCAGGTTGGGCTGACCTGGGTGGTTGGTTACATACCAAGATGGATTACCCATTTACCGACGATCACATCATCCAAGTAGTAAGAAGACCCAGCGTTGATTAACTTCGCATAGATGACACTACCAACAAAGACAAATGGTGCAAGACCAAAAACACTTGAATCCCTATTGTTTTTGTGAAGTTTAAATGCACCACCAGCGACCCATGGTTTTAAGAAAGCAGGATCACACATCTAGTGACAACATAAAGCCCAACTGTTGCTAGTGAAAGCTGACCATATTGCCCCAAATGTGAACATAATTTCTTACTTACGTTCGTATTTACGCCCTCAAAATACTAGTCAGTAATTTGCAATTAAGTATTTGAGTGTGGTCAGTACCCCAGTTTGAGGAATGTCGGTTGTAGGGGGTCTGACTTGGTACCACAGGGTAGCAGTCAAGCAGACAGGCAACCCTATACTTTTCTGGTAAGATGAACCATTTAGCCACAATACATTCAGACACAGCAGTGTGGCATAAGCACGAGTTAACATGGTCGGCCAAATAGCTAAAGTACACGGTGTTTCATAAAAAGGCACCCTTTTTCTTTCTTTCATAATTCAGTCAAATGATGATAATTTACACAAAATTTTTAACATATGTAGCTGAAGAAATACTAATTTAAAATATTTGGGCAAAATATGACTGACAGTAAAATATTCTTTGCTAGTCGTTATGTAATGCTGATGTCATAGTTTGCTGCGAGTACAAACTGCCTTGTTGCAACCGGTGCTGACAGACTTGCTGAATCGCTGCCCTGCGTCGATGGCAAACTTTATCTGGTTTATTTATGACAAACTGTTGAAGGTTTAACATTGTAGCCACAATAATGCTCAAAACGATCACTTTCACACACTTGTGGGTATAGCTTAACTTTTACACCTTTCAGCAAGACAGTGCACCAGCACGCTCCGTTTACGAGAGGGATGAGTTTTTGGATTGCAAGACACCTGATTTTATGCCTCCATGTTGCTAAGTGCTGACAAGATAAACATTTTTCATCAGTAAACCAGATAAAGTTCACCATCGAAGCAGGGTAGCTACTGACAGAACCAGTTGAGACAAGCCAGTTTGTACTCAGGACACATTATGACGTCAGCATTACATTATGACTAGCAAAGAATATTTCACTAACGGCCACATTTTGTTGAAATAATTTGAATTTGTATTTCTTCAGCTACATCTGGTAAAAATTTCATGCAAATTGATCACCATTCGACTGAGTTACAAAAGGAACAAAAAGGGTGCCCTTTTTATGAAACACCAAGAGATATGTCTTGTCCCACAGGCTAAAAGCAAACAACTTAGCCATTGGCTTCCTACTGAATTTTGAACCAGTTTCAAGCTTGCTTCTTCTAATTATGAAACCATACATACAGAAAACCCGCCTTATCTCGCTAATCTCTTACATCGTCACAAATCTACAAACACAAGGTCCACAAACTCATCTTCCAGTCATCTACTTGACATTCCATGACATAACTTGTCATTTCGTTACCATGCATTTCGAGCTTCCACAACACAAATATATAATTCCATTTCTCTTCATGTTCGTCAAGCCCAAACACTCGTCTCTTTCAGACGTCATCTTAAGACTCATTATTTTAGTCACTTATTCCCCCCCCACTAGAACCTATCCCCAATGCACCCTGATTTTCCAGTAAAATTTTGCAGCTATATAAATTGTTGTTTACTTACTTAGTTACTTACGTACTTATTTATCTGTAATCCTACTCCTGCTCAGTTACAACACACTCAGTGAATGAGTGAGTGAGTGAGTTACGGGCAGTTCTACTTCACTGCCAGAGTCCTGCATAGTTGCCCCACAAGCCGGCAGCCAGCGGGCCACCGGCTGCAAACAGCTTGATACCGGACTGGTCAAAGCAGTGAACATAGACAGCATTCGGGCAATCTTGCTCCGCAAAGAACTCCTGATATGTGGTGTCATGACGCTGTCAACAACACAGAAATACACATGTGTGCATCAAAACACTTCCGTACATTCCAGCAGTATCATGGGTCAAAAAAAGTAGGTCCCCGACAGACACTGTGAATTTCCCACAATTCCAACAAACAGTTCCAAATTTCAGACAAAGGACATTATGGATGCTCAAAATTTAGGTTCTGTCCCTAAATTTCTCCAAAATAGGGGTCCATAACCCTCAGATTTTGCATTTTTGAACAACAATTTTTTGACAAGAAGATCTTCCAACTATTTTCTGGCAGCTAAAAATTTAAGGGGAGGGAGGTAATTGCCATCCTGCCTCCCTGACCACATTTACAGCTTCATCACATATGAACCTATCATCAAAATACTTTCACTAGCCACATGCCTTGCAAACAGGACAAAAACTAATCATTTAAGACCCTGTGACATTCTAAGTGCATCTGAAAATAGTCAGCTCTGTTTCAGAATGTTAAAAGCAATTAGCTGTGCTTCACTGCAGCCAGGCAGAAGAAAGGTTTTTATAACTAACCAGCATGTATGACACACCAGCCAGCAGGAGTTAACAATGGTTTAGGTTTAGGCTTCGACTGGCTTCTTTCCAGATATACATTCATACATGAGAATAAAAACAGAGTTAAGGATCAGCCAGCCAGAACGTGTTAGAGTTGCGTTATGCATAAATTCTCGTTCCTTCTACGCAGGAATGTGCATGAAAAACAGGAATATGCATGGCTTACACAGACTGCACAATTGGACATTTCGGAAAATGATCAGCTTCGATCACTGCAGTGAAGAGTGGTCGAGTTGAACACTTGAACACAATGTTTAACATAACCAACCTTCACAGCAATGATTAAAGCTAGTTGTTTCCAAAAATGTCTTATTGCCCGACTTACATAAAGCATGTCAAGGGCAAAATGGCAAAACATCATATCTGTAAATTTGTCCAGCAAAAAGTCCTAACCACAGCATTCTTCCAAAAATGTAATGCAAAAACTGATAATGTTGAATATCTATCGCAATACAAAAAGAAATACAAATGTAAATGCGTTTGTTATTTATTAACAAACTGTAAGACAACATTAACCACACCAGGAGAATACATCATGTAGAAAGCTTGAAAGCTTGTTTTGACTTTCTAAATGTCATCGACTACAGATAAGATATTTTGCTATTCTGCCCATGATGTGTTCCATATCATGCAAATCACGACTGAGTAGCGTACCAGCCAGCCAGGGCCGACGTTGAGACTGCATGGATGACTGCAGTTCATCTCCAGGTATTTGCTGGCTCGACGGTCATAGAAGTAGATAGCACCCGCTCCGGTGCCGATAGTCACCAGCGAGTCAACAAAGTTCAACGACCGCACGCCTACAGATGGACAAACAGACAGAAAAACAACCTAGAGACACAGAAAGACACACCCTCACACATAAGCAAACAGACAGACAGACACAATGACACATATTATCAAAAGTCATATTCCCTAGCTCTCTCTCTCTATTAACAGCAGTACTACACTGTGTCTCAAAAAAAACCGGACCCCTATTACGTTTTGAAATAACTCCAACAAACTGTGCCTAATAATAATGATGATTAGCTGAGAAAATCGTCAACAAGTACTCAATATCGTAGTGTGTTACGGGCTTACGATATTTCATAAAGCCGGTGAAAGATGTGGATGAACTGAAGCAGCGCTTGGTGGAGGTCTGGTCTGGCTTACGACAGACCGTTGTCGATGATGCAATCGACGAATGGAGAAGACGTCTCCGGGCCTGTGTTCGAGTAAAGCATGGTTCCTACTACTCTGCAGAATACATTTTCCCTGACTTTCCAGAACAAAATGAATTGTTTTCCCTGACTAATTTGTTCATGTGAAATACCAATGCTGGCTTTCAATCACTTGCAATAACACTAGAAACAAGAACAAATAAAAAAGTAAAAGTATAAATAATCTGCGAGCGAAGTGAGCAGAAAAAATTTTGAACTGCTGTATGCAGTGTGCGTGCAACAGTTCTGTTTTTTTCTGCATCTTTGTCAACTTTTGCACCATGGTACTTTTCAATTCCCTGACTTCCCCTGACCATCTGGATTTTCCCTGACTTTCCCCGACTTCTTAAAATTCCCTGACTTTCCCTGACTTCCCCTGACCGTAGGAACCATGTACGAGGGCTGATCAATAAGTAATGAGAATCAAGGTATTAAACCTAATTTTTTTCGCAGTTTATATATCAGTAAAAAATACATTTTCCACGAACACGTATAGGTTTGTTGCGGATGTGACGTCATGATAATTTATGACGTCATAGACCGTCATATAAAAACGATTCGCCGCATCAGTGTAAACGACATTGAATCGTACATGGCGGACATCACAGAGATAAAATTTCAGATATCGAAATCGATGATTGTTAGCCTACTGGGGGTTCGGTTGTTATTGTGTGCAGGATGATCATATTGTATAAAGGCAGAGTCGCCAACATTTTGTTGGGCAATCATTGACTTGTGGTCTGGACTGCAGTACTGGATTTATGGCAAGGCAAGCGAGGCTCGCTCTCGGGCCCCCGCACATCGAAGGCCTTCGAGCAACAAGTCAAGAATGTTGCTAATCTCCAGATGCTACAAACTGTTAACTTTTCGATAAAATTTAACTGGTAATGTTAAATTTTGACGCAACGTCACAATTAGCTCTAGCGCTGTTATTTACGACCAGCGCAGATTAAGGCTATCGTATATTCGAAGGTGCAAATGAGAAATTCGTAAACGTACTTGTTAGGGCTTTCAGAAAATCAGATGATTCA
>Ga0209671_1008537_pt1 | contig 10720 bp, 10 predicted proteins | sample WorMetHERISLAND2_2_FD_187401 | JGI IMG/M metagenome (GOLD analysis project Ga0209671, IMG submission 187401) | Marine gutless worms symbiont microbial communities from Max Planck institute for Marine Microbiology, Germany - Olavius geniculatus... | ecosystem: Host-associated > Annelida >...
CAAAGACGTTTTTGAAAATGTTGCATCTCGCAACATCATCGCTTATGTTAAAGATATCGGTTTTTACAATCGTATATAATGTTGTTTTTACATTAGCTTAATAGCCTTGATCTTAACAAATGTTTTAACTTTGCTTTTAATACATATATTAACTGCTTTTAACTAATTTTAACCATGTATGGCACTAAATGGCCTGTTTTGTGCTGATGTGCCGTTAAGAAACTACTCACTCACTCATTTGACCTAGTGAATGTGATCAGCTCCAGACGCTACACTCATAATGAATACATCTGAGACAAGTTTTGTCACTCATCTCTACCGCTAATCATACTTCTTTCTGCAGAGTGCACTCACAACTTAAAGGTCCATGGCCACGGTCAAACTCACTCGCGCAATTTCTGTACATTTAAATTAGACATTTAACCTTGCATATATAATATGTCGATTTGAGCTCCATAAATATATGAAATTAATGTGTGATTTCAAACGAAATGTGGCATTACGTTACATTATGCGAAATATTCTAATCTATCAGTGCCCGCGGTGACGTCATGACCCTAGCCCATACAGATCATGAATATTAATAGCCTAGCCGACGACGTCATCATTCTGGGCTAGGCCATTAATATTCATGACGTCTATAGGCTAAACTCATGACGTCACCGCAGATCATCATGGCGGCGCATTTTCTACGTCGTATTTGTAGATCGTCGACTTCAAAGGTAAATTTTTCCGTGTTGACAAAACGCTGGGCGCTGATATTACTGTCAAAGTTATCAGAAAATTCTGCACTTTCAGGAAAATGGCTAAAATGTATATGTTAATTTTGGTGTCCACGGACCTTTAATGACCACTTTGCAGCTGAGTTTCATAGATATCAGACCGGACAAAGCTTCTGGGTCAATGACTTACACACCTCACACACCACATAGAAGTAACCCCATCAAAACTTAGCCATCCATCCCTCTGGGGTAAGCAAATCGCGTACTGGCATGTTCATGTTTGCATATATCGAATGGCCAGTGACACTGTTTGATCCCATGTGACACTGAGCAGCTATAAGGCGGGTTACCATAAATAGCTATAGACGACCTTTATATGCACGCAGCATTGAAATAACACTTGAAGCACATGGTGAAGATGTACCAGCTCAACGTGCTTACCACAGTTTGGTTCATAGTAAACTCCATTAGCATAAAACGCGAGGCTTCGGTGAGATGCATCAATGGCAACTGAGATAGGACCGTGTGCTGCTAATGCTGCTTTCAACGCATCCACGTCACCTGACGTAACGTTCACAAAGCCTTTCATTTGTGCTGTAGCTGTAACGTTCTTCATCTTGCAGTAACCGTCCTAAACATAAAACAGCTGACAATGGCATCACTAACAACACTTAGCCTACTGACCTTCAAGAGTTTGTTTATGTATTTTTGTGTTTCTCCAAATTAGACCAAGATACAAAGAGACGATTTTATTCTGTAGTGAAATTAACAGCATCGAAACCTGGAAGAAACTAAAACTCAAGAGAGAAAAAATTCATTATTTACATCATCCAAATACACTAAAAGTGTATTTCATCCACTGATCACGGGAATGCTTTGTTGCAGGCATTTCATTTAGCAGAAGGAAAATTGCAACTTAATTTCGCAACGGTTGGCTGCACAGACAAGAGTGGTGCAGGCATCATTAGTTACCTAGAACATCATGCTGACAGGCAGCTGGTAGTTGTTCAACTACTATTCATTCCACAAAGACCTGGAAACGGCCAACATGAAATATAATGTCCCTGGCACTGCCTAACAGTGACAGAAGCACAAAAACCAGCAACTGATAAAAATTCACCGTGCGTAATGGCACTTGGTTATACAAAACATGTGGCCTTAGCAACTGGTTGACTACACGGAGCTGTTTTCAGCAAATGCTATTAATATTCGTGATGGTGTCTACAGTTTTCACTTAGTCCTACTTTGACATGGCACAGCTTGAACAATCTTGTGTTTTATTTGACAACTGATAAAGATAATCTGAATCTTTTACATCTGGCTTCATGTGGGCTATGATTGTTGTGTTAAACAAATAAATACATACAATTCCCATGTAAGGTCCGTAGTCTTCCTCAGACGCAAGGCCGTGTTTCATAATCCACTGATAAGCTCGAAAGTCCTCGCCGCCATCGCAGGCGTTGTTGCCTTCGCCCCAGCTGCAGTCCATCAGCTCCTGCTGCGACAGCCTCACCAGCTGCTTCGTCTGCAACACAGAAACGACTTCATGTGTGCTGCAACATTCCAAACTTCTTTAGTGATCGTAGTGGTGGTGGTGGTCGGTAAATAATTAAGTAAAGAGTAGAGTTAAACTCAAAAAATGTGCTTAGACATTCTGACGTCAACACCCTGTAGAAAAGCATGTCTTCAGTAGTAGTATTTTCACAGTACAGTATAGGAACATTCGGTGTTACAAAAAACAAGCTTCGTTACAAAGTTCACCATGATGACCGCTGACCATACATGTATAGTTACTCCTAATTACTTCAGTAAAACACCAGCCAAAAAATACCCAAATAACTAGGTAAATGTGTAAACTGAACTAGCTCTGATTTGCTTGTACAGATGAGATTATATAAACGTGTTCTGACTAAGTGATTCACCGCATAGACCAACATTTGTAAAAAAAAACTGTAACCAATTAAACTGTTACATGACAACAGAAAAAATAGGCCTACGAAGCAAGTTGTCTTCGAGCATGGTGCCCGGCAACATAAATATTCAACAATAATCTATCTCACACTCAAGCTGTTCCCTGTCATTTAACTTTTTAACCAAGTTTCCTAACATTTTGTCTACCTCATTTCCATTGCTTACGTTTCCATGATTTCAAGATAAATAGTTACCATGGAACAAAATGCTACACAAAAATAATAATGAAAAACGAGTACATTTACTTTTTGTCATCAATGCTGTTGATCGAGTGACAGAAGGGGCGTTCGAGCTGTATAAAGCCCATATTTCCATTTTAAGGTATTTGTCTGGGGCAAAACATTAAACCAACGAACCACAAATTTTTGCCACAAAATCCTAAATGATCGCAGTATGTAAATTACAAATCGTACATTTACATTCTGATCTAGTTTGAAGTGATATTGAATAGATAGAGAAACGGAGAGAAATGCTATAAAAATGGGGCAGTCAGACGGGTGATAAAAACGGTAACTAGCAGCAGCAGCAGCAGTAGTAGTACTCAGCAGCAGTAATTACCTCCGACAAAGAGGTTATGTTTTTGCCGGAGTTTGTTTGTTTGTCTGTCTGTCTGTCTGCGCATGTTAGCAAGATAACTCAAAAAGTTCTGGAAGATCTTTCTGAAATTTTGACGGCATGTCGGGAATGGCAAAAACTACAAGTGATTCAATTTTGGGCGTGATCCGGAAGGAATCCTGGATTCTGGATCACTTTGAAATTTTCGTTAACATTGCGTTAAATGGGGCATAAAGGAAACCGCTGCCAAACCGAATATGGTGACGCCACCTGGCGAACAACATGGCATTGGCGGAGGTCTGCGGTCTCTGACTACGTTCTAGTTGTTAAAATGTATTAGTAGTGGCAGCAGAAAATACTTTTAAAAAAAAGGCTCCTTCCACAGCTCCAACAGTACCAAAGCTCCAGCATGAGCCGCAAACAGCCTGATCTTTCACTTGACTCACGGCTCCTAGTGACAACAACAGCAACAACATGCAATGGTTAGCAGCAGTCACAGTTGTAACAGTAGCGGTAGTAACTGACAAAATTTCGAGAAAAAAACGTGTTTTCAATATCTGCTTGAAAGTTGGAAGTGTTCTGGATAGAGTGTACATGAAGTGGCAAGTCGTTCAACGCTGGTGGCTTGTTGGACTTACAATCAAGAGGTCAAGGGTTCAACTCCTGGCTGGGAGGCTATCAAGTGATTGCTACTTGGATGAGTGACTGTCTGCGGACAGGCCAACCATCTTGGTATACAATCAACCACCAACGTCAACTCACCTTTCTATCCCTCTGGGATAGTTAAAATGAGTACCAGTGTCAGGCGATCTGTGATCCCATATGGCAGGTGATGCTCCATACTTCCGATGGGTTACCACCAGAAGCTTTTGACCTTTCTTTCTTTTGATGCAAACCACTGAATATGTGCATAAAAATATTCGCGAGTAATACCATAGAGCCTCCAGTCGATGTGATCCGGTACATCACGGGCATTATGCGCTGCCTTGTCAAACGGCAGACCGCCGTTGTAACCAGCTGAGTGCTTGAGACCTCGTATTACTTTGAACTCATCATCACTGAGGTCGGCAAGGTGGTTGACGGCCAGTCGGTAGCTCAACCCGGCACGGTTCTTTGAGTTAACAAACCTGCACATTCATTCACACCGTCCGACAACACTTGCACACAATTCCTGAGCCGTAAGACACACAGAGCAGTGATGATCCCAGTCGCCTAAGCCTCCAGAGAGACACCAGCTTACACTGCAAGACGACGGATATTGGGCTAGTGAATCATAAGGCGTGCCTCTTTACACCCCATTGCACATACACACGAAGGGATGGCCAGGCTAAGTTGATTCAGCGCCTGGTCATGTGTACTTGCCCACTTAGGCACTAACCGGGCCTGGTGTAGAGTAACTGTTGTCTGCAACCAACGTGTTACCACTATACCACGTCACCACTAGAGTCATAGCACTGAAGGGTGACCTGTATACATGCAAGCAAAGTTACTTCATCATTGGATTCCTCAGTGTAGTTTCAGACAGATATACAGGCAACAGTTAGGTATAGGCACCATCCTGCCACCCACAACGATCAAGGCTTCACTTCAGACCCACTGTACTACTGGGAATATCGTTTAATGACGAGTAATGTGAGCAAAGCTCACATGACGCGCGACAGCAGCGGTCCTGCCACTTTGGCAATCAGTGTAAGCCTACATCAGTAAGATATTAATGCATCTTGAAAGAGTACTTAAATTTGAGGACTCCATACGGAAGACTAGCTGAATTTAAAAGATCGAAACTTAGATTCTTAAAAATGTACGTTCTATGCAAAAAAATGACATACACAGGTTGTCCAGGTCCATCTCCAACCATCTGGGGGCACAATTCACTCTTAAAATGTGTGTCGCAGCCGGAAATCGCAAAGAATTCACTAAAAATCCCTATTTGCGGGTTCAAGGTCATTCAAGGTCATCGACGTTGACACCAATAAAAAGCTTGTCACTACTGCTTGTTATGATAAACAGCATATCTGTACCTATCTGCAACCGTTTTCACGCTACACGAGATAATTGTGGTAAAATAACCGCTTTTTAGTGGGGTAGTTGTATTTGACGCCCGCCTACGCCGGTCTCCTTGAACCTAGGAAGTCGGGACTTGGACTGCTAAAATCTACGTTGAATGCTAAAAATTTCATACGCACGTTGTCTTGGTCCATCTCCAGCCATTTTGTCGCAATTCAGTGTTGAAATGTGCGCTGCATCCAAAATTGTGAAAAATCCACTAAAAATCCCTTTTTGAGGGTTCAAGGTCGTTCAAGGTCATCGATGTTGATAAATCTAAAAAGCCTGTCACCAGTACTTGTTATGATAAGCAGCATGTCTGTACCTATCTGCAACCGTTTTCACACTATATGAGGCAATAACGGCAAAATAACGTCTCGTTCGAGGGGAACCCCCGCACCCACGGGCACGAAATTTTGTCACGATAAACTAGACTCCCATGGCAGCCCACAGTAAAAATTTCGTGATCTTAGCTTGCACCACTTTGATACAGTGCCAGGGTGTGAAAGACGGACAGACGGACGGACGGACAGACGCCCAGGCCAATAAGACTGGCGAAGCATTCTGCAATCGCGTGTAAAAAGCATTGTTCAATTTACAATCATGCATCCAACCCAGCATGTAATTATGCAATAGAGCTGTAACTAGTATGATCGACAGACTTATAATTAAAACTTCACAGGCACGTACACAGCGTTTGACTTTGAAATAGTTGTAAGTAAGTAAGTAAGTATGTGCATATTTAAAGTGCACAATGTCAGCCAGTGGCCACTATTTCCATCTCTGTCTCTGTGTCTCTTTGGTCTTCTGCCGTATGTCAGGTTTTATGACAAACTCTTCTGCCAGCTGCTTCTACCTTCTGCTCTTCTTTTCCAAAGTTACACTATCTAACCTGAAACTATTTTTCTAAAGTGAATGCCAAATGACAATACAAAATAAAAATTCTCTGAGATGCCATAATATCAAAAAGAACTAAAAATCAGAAGTAGTTTGACCTGACAAGGATCAAATTTTTACTAATTTTATACTACACGGCACAACATTGTTAACATGCCTCGCATATACACAAATATTATACATTACGCAACGTGCGAAATGATCATAAATATAAAGCAGAGACTGTTATGCAGCACAGAACAACTAACCGCAGATTGTGACGGAAGGCATGTTTCCGTTTTTCGTGGGTAGCCATGTTGTTGTAGTTCTTGTTGTGTGCCTTCTTGAACCTCTGGAAGGCATCTTCCACATGCCGATCATCATGATGAATGAACTCGTGCATAGGATTCGCAGACACCCGGCGTTCACTGCTGCTTCCCGGCCCTGGAAACGGGCCACACGTCAGATCTGTAAACACATGTCGAGTACAAAGTGACCGGAACTGCAATACGTCAGTGCAGTACAGATCATTTCGGTTGCGCTGCACGCACTGTACAAAACAAACGAACTGGCATTCGTTTGAGTAACAAAGTAAATTTGTATAGCACACAATGTCAGTGGAAAACCTGCTGAATTTGATGAGTTTATTTCCTTTGCAAAGTGTTCTAACTGAGTTCAGTTCAAAACAGTTCACTTCTGCCGCTTTGCACACACCTTAATACATTACTTCGTGCTTATACTTTGGATTTTTGCTGTTTTACGCCATCGCTTATACAACATTAAATAAACTGTTTGCAGTTTTTTTATATATAATGGAAGAATAACAGTCAATCTGAGAGCGACTCCAGATTCACAGAAACTTTCCCAAATGCTATCAGAAACTGTTCGCAACTTTTTCAGTTACACCACTGACTGTCAAACAGACTCAGGTAACAACAACCAAACAAGTTTTTTTTAAAATTAAGGTGCTCATAGTTTTTCACTGCTACAAAGCGTCACCTGCCATATGAGGTCAGGTCAGTCACACAGTGTTACCCGACAGGGGTGAACACGCCCCCGCCTTAGCCCCAATCATGCAGGCCAGTACTTGATTTACCAACCCCTGGGGGATGGCAAGGGCTGAGTTTTCCCCATGCACCGCTGGAGATAAACTGATGAAGTCGTGAGCAGAACTCACTGGCAGGTGTCTTAAAGATGGCGTCGTCCAATGACTTTTTGACATCGATCTGCACGTAGTCGATGAAGTACTTGTCATAGTGAGACCCTAGCAGGTTGTCATAACCCATCATCTCATAGCGGACTGGCAACTGTGTGGATAGACTCTGCCACAGCGTGTAGACGTTGCGCTTGCCGCCTTCCTTCACCAGGTGGCGCCACACGTTACATTCCTCACCGTCCAGCGTCTCCGTGCCGCTCAACTGCACAACACACACTAGTTAGTAGGAGCCACAGCAGTAGTGGTGGGCTCAACAGTTCTCCTGGTCGAGTTAGCCTACTACTGGCATGGGTGACGGTCTGCGGACAGGTAACTCATCTTGGAAAACAACCATGTATACAAAAGATAAAAAGGTAAAGCTCGTCAGTTTGTATAGCGCAATACGCGTACACGCCTCTAATGCGCTTTCGTCACTAACCAGAGCCGCCAGCCGCACAGCCACCGCGTGCAGCCTGCAGACACAGGCTAGCGCAGCGGCCGGCTAGGCAGCCCCAGTCAGCTGTACTAAGGTCACCGCCTTCCGTAACCGATATAAATGAGTTACTACTCATTTAACCGACCCCTGGGGATGGCAGGCTGAGTTGGCCTTGTTGGTTGACTGATAGTGGTCGCTTTACCCACAAAGTGGTCAAACAGCCATCTATCAGTCTAGCGCAGGATATGGAAAGTTCGCCGACCAGGACCGACGTTCTAACCACTATGCTACGCCACCAACAAATGACCACTACGCTTCCAGCTTACCATCTAATAATAGGCATTAACTTCTATCATTATTTTTCTACTCTCAGCACTCCGTTCACGAGAGAGCCTAAAATTGGCTAAGCAGAACAAGCTCAGTACGATCTTCAGTCCGTGCATTCAGTGACCGGCTGATTATTATTATTTTTTAATAACCCCGGTAATAAAAATCCCAAGGGTTGAAAACAAAAGCTAAAACCAAGTTGCTGGAGTGGCGCTAGTCCAGTTCAGAATGAACTGCAAAGGTTCCTTTGAAGGCTACCGAATTGTAGCGCTGGACTGATAGAGAGACTCATTAGAACAAGTACGGGACACATTTTGTCAATCTGCGGCCGACCTCGGCGAGGAATAAAATTCGGGTAGAGTTATTATTATAACTGAAAAGTACGAAATTCAAGTGACGCCATCAGCAATCGAAGAAGTGGAGTGTGAGCATGAGAAACACGACGTCGGTTACACCACAATTAGTCAGTCTCTTCGTCAAGCTGAGTTGAAATACCGGTAACCATTCTCACGCTGACACCTGTTAGGCCGCGACTATGTCAAGCACATAACACGTGCAACAATTTTGGGCCGCAAAAATTCCGCCGCTCACGAAACGACATGAGCTAGCGGGATTCTTTCAAGCGCTACTTCGGTTTCCCTTTCACCAACCAACTGTAAAGACTAAAGACGCGTACAGAGCGAATAAAATGAACTGAACTCAATGAACTGATAGTTCGTTCGCTTTGTACAGGTCGTGCAACGCAACTCAACTGGCAGTTCAATTTATTTCTTTAAGGCGCGTACAGAGCGACGTAACTGAACTGAACTGACACGGTTTAGTTTTTGACGAACTGACCACTGGGCAAGCACGGCAAGCCCATTGGTGATCAGTTGACGCGTACGTGAGCCACCGTAAGCCAACGACGCCGCTAGACGGTGCCTACTGTAATGCAATTACTGCTTGCCCATTGGACAGTTCGTCAAAAACTAAACCAAATCAGTTCACTTCAGTTAGGTCGGCCTGTATGCGCCTCTATTAAAGGTTGCTGGCACATTTGCGACAACGTCAAGATTGATAAAAATCACGATTTTTAAAATAAAAATCGAAAGCATCGATTTTTTTATTTAAATCGATGTTTTTAATTTTATTTTTAGTAGATTTTTACACCATTCTGTGCTATATGTGGTGCAGGTCGATGATCAGGTTCACGAGTACAGAGGGAACACCGACCCCACGCATGGCCGTCCAGAGCGCGTTCCTGTCTACGGAGTCAAACGCCGCTTTCAAATCCACAAATGCGACATGTAGCGGCTGTTGGAATTCTCTGTGGATTTCCCTCAACAAACGCAATGCCAGGATTGCATCCAGTGTGGAACGACAACGAGTAAATCCGGATTACTTTTATTAGTTTTATAAATATACAAAGATTTAAATCGTGATTTTTACTGTTGATTTAAATCAGGATTTAAATCAATGATTTAAATCACTTGATTTAAGTCGCATCAACCCTGGACAAAATAAAGTAAAGCAAGCTAAACAGCCCAGAAAATGTCGTGCTACACATTCTCTGCCGGCAGGGGGCCCTTTTTGTAAGCCCCGCCCCCTGTTCGGCCAACATGCTGAACACGCCTGAATCTGCCTCTTGTGCCTAAGCGCAGTCGAAGCGTGACGAATGACTGGTTGTAATAGTATCATGTGATGGACGGTCGTGAGGGAGGGGTGTGCTGACAACAACATATGAATTTTGCGGGTTTTATCGCTGGCGTAAGTTGTGTAACTGCCATGGGCTTGCGAAGATAAAAATCATTGGTCGTGCCGTGCTAGGCTGCATTCCAGATATTGATCAGTGGGCGACGCCGAGCGTTTTGAACGCTAAGCGCTGCCAAGCAGGCTATTTACAGTAGCAGAAATCATTACATAGAACCTGGACCACACACAGGCCAGCACAAGCGCCAGACGTCGGTTACTTAGCAACGACAACTAACAGGGTAATAATTTCTAATTTTGTATAATTGAAATATTATAAAGGCATTCAGCTGAGCAACAGAGTATTGTACAATAAAATTGAGAAAGACACCAAGTACAGAAAAAATGACTAGTAATGTAGAAGAAAAACTAAAAATTTGGGGCAAAGCCCAACGTCAGTCCGCCCGGCGCCCTAAGTCCGATTGGGGGAAATTAGGGGGGGGGGATTTCCCCGGCATCAAAGTCACGTGGCCCGAACTCAAATGCAATGGCATACGCCGAACGCGCATTGTCGACTTAGGGTAGGTCAACATGAGCGCTTATAACTTTGTTCGTTGTGGACCGAATTTGACAAATTTTTTTTTGTTCAACGCCGAAAGGATAGCTCTCGTCAACGCCGTTTAGATTATGTCGATATCTTCATCGGTTCCAGAGATATTTGCGCTCAAACTCGAAAGTTGTCGTAAATCGCACCGATTTTTGCGTTTTTGTCCTCCCAAATTTTAAGGGGGCGGTGCCCCCAAAATTTGTACTTGCGTCAACACCCCAACCTAGAGACACGTCAAGTGCCAAAGTTTCGTCGGGCTACACCCCCTAACTCCGAAGTTATAAGCGCTAATTTATTACATTTTAAGCCAATTTTTG
>Ga0209671_1008539_pt1 | contig 10719 bp, 7 predicted proteins | sample WorMetHERISLAND2_2_FD_187401 | JGI IMG/M metagenome (GOLD analysis project Ga0209671, IMG submission 187401) | Marine gutless worms symbiont microbial communities from Max Planck institute for Marine Microbiology, Germany - Olavius geniculatus... | ecosystem: Host-associated > Annelida >...
GCAGGTACCTCCGCCAAGGCAATGTTATTCGCCAGGTGGCGTCACCATATTCACTTTGCCAGCGGTTCCCTTATGCCCCCTTTAACGCAATGGTAACGAAAATTTCAAAGTGATCCAGAATCCAGGATTCCTGTTGGATCACCCCCATAATTGAATCACTTGTAGTTTATGCCATGCCCAACGTTCCCTCAAACTGTCAGAAAGATCCGTCCATAACTTTTTGAGTTATCTTCTCACACACAGACAGACAGATAAAGTCCGACAAAAACATAACCTCCTTGGCGGAGGTAATAAATGTGTTTTATTTCTGTCATGGCTGTCATTGTCACTTTCAAGTGGATGTTTCAAACTAATTTTGGAAAACTGTTTTCTTTTGTTCGATGGAAACGTAAAGAAGGCACAGAGCTAGTAATAACAGGTGGTATTGTTGAAACGTTGACTATTTTATTCTTTTCTTAACTTTATACATTTACTACTTTTCTGTGCAAATTGGGCGGTAGAACGACAGCACTATTTCGGTGATGCCATCAACATATCAGATGTGTTCCAGGATAGAGACGTTCTGGTGAAATTAATCATTTCTTCGGAGCACCTACTCCCACCCATTCTTATAGGCAGTGCTGGACAGGCTTGCTCTGACAACAACAACAACAGCAAGCTATATATGAAAGATGTCTCAACTGCATTGTAGCAATGGTTGCAGTATTCATTGTATACTTGCCACTTATGAAGACGTGAGATGCTGCACAAGTTAATCTATTGTGCTCAAGTATTCTGACCCTCATTGTTCGTGTGTACGTCGGGCGTAGGTGAAATGGCAGCAAAAGAATGCGACATCGATCGAGGTCGATACATACAACTACGACAACATGAATGACAGGTGCAACTTCTGTCCCAGCTCACAGGTCGTTTTTACATTCTGCAGCTTTCGGCTTAATAGTTGTGGCTATCCTTTCTGGCCGTCACACCATTGCACGTAGCCTTCAGACAATCCAACGCGGCTTACATATGAAGCAGGGTATTAGAACTAACTAGCTTCAACGTGTACTGGTATCGGTGATGATATTGGCAGCATCCAACGATATTGGGTATTGGGTAGCTTGATTGGTGTCACTCTAACCTTACCAACATCATAGTGATGTTCTCGTTCTCAGTTGTGAACAAGCGAGCAAGTAGAGCTCAGCATTGCTCTTAACATGTTATAGGTCATTTTGGACACAAGCCTTTCCAGGCAATCACTCACAATTTTTGCAGTAGCCCAATACCAATATTGTTCTAGCCATGGATATTGGCATGTATGTCAGGTGACTAAGAATGAAGGAGCATTTGACACTCAGGACACCAGTGTCGCTGTCGGTGCCGGGTGCAGCGTTGGTGATGGTGGTGATAATGATGATGATGATGTAGTGTGTGATAGTCTGTTGGCTGAGCATAGTGAGTGTATTTTACTCCCGAGTGTGTGTGTCTTTGTGCCAGTTGACTGAGAATGAAGGAGCATTTGACACTCAGGACATCAGTGCCACTGTTGGTGCCGGGGGCAGCGTCGGTGATGATGATGATGACGACGGCGGTGGTATAGATTTCGGTCTGTCGGTAGCCGATGTAATGAGTCAGTCACACTGGGCGACCTCTCAGCTGATGGACGCAGCCGAGATGGATGGCTCTGTACTTGCTGGAGACAATCTGCTCGTTGTGCCTCGCAAGTTGAGTCAGCTAACCCTCATTGCCCATTACGTTTAGGGGGCTGAAATACATCTCCCTCAGAGGCCCTTTGGGGGAAAAAATTAAAGTGCCTTATCTCCCCTAATGGGGGAGATAATAGGGGTGGTCAACATTTGAGATGAATGAGTAAACAAATGTGTCGCAGGCAAAACATCATATCTACAGTTGACTATGGCAAAAGTCCTATCTATAAACTACAGAGTTTTTCAAAATGCTACTTAAATATTTATTTCGTTGCATGATGAAATATAGCAAGAAAATCTGGATGTTATTTGTTAACAAACTTTGCAAGAACATTAAAAACAGTGGGGATAAGTCTGAAAAATGCATTGCATAGAAAGTTATTTTCAATTTTCTTGAAATGTCATTGACGACAAATAGGATGTTTTTCCATTCTACCCTCGATTTTTTACAGCATGTAGTAATATTTTTCAGTTTATTGCATAATTGATCCATTGCCTTTTAGGCTTTTCTTTCTGTAGTACTTTTGTGCACATGTACCTTGTTTCAGACTGAAAATAAATAATTATGTATGTAGATACAGACAGATAAATAAATGTTATTGATAGTAACTGAAAAAGTTGCTAAATTAAATCAGCTGTTTAATATCTTGAAGTTTCTACAGTTTGTCAGTGTCAGGTTTAGATAGATCTGTGCGTGTGTGTTGTTACCAAGGTTCAGTAAACGGCTTCTAATTCGTGGATTTCTGTGAAGTTGTAGATAAAGCCCCATCGTTGAGACAAGGTTGTGGACCGTGGTGGGGAAATCAAGCTATTTAATATGTTGAATTTTCGACCTGCCATTGTGTATGCTGTAACAGATCGCCAGGATTGACATAGACTACGCCAAGGTGGCCAAGCGTATAGACGTCAAGAAGCTGAAGTCTGCAATGTGGGAGGTCATCTCAGAGGTTCTCTCAGCACCAGCTCTGTCTCCGGCCGCTAGCGCCAAGGTCTCTGAGCTGTCTTTTTGTCTTGTGTTAGCACTTGTATAACAAACCACTGTCTGGAGTAGGATTAGTGGGTGTTTAATGAACTTTTATACTCCACATAGTGGTTTAACCCTTTGCGGGATATTTCCGGCGCCTGCAGTATATTGCCGGAAATATCCGGCAGTATGCCTATAGGATTTACTGATGCCTGGCACTAGGAATATTTCATGCTTGGCATACTAGTTATATTGGCTGATGCTCAGAGTGTATTGGGCTACTTTTGGAAAACTTCTTGGTCACATGCACGGCAACATCATTGTTTACATTATAGTTGTGAACAACTACTACGGCAACAACTATTACAACACCACCATGTACTACTGCAAAATGCTAATACAGTAATTACTACTACCGCAATTACTGCTACTGCAGTTGCTACAACGACAGCTATTACAACAATAACTACCGTAACTATTACGTTAAAAACTACTACTACAGCACCTAGTACTCCTATAACTGTTACTACAACAGATACTGCAACTACTGCTGCAACGAAGACTACTACAACTACAAAATACAACTAGAACAACCCCTGCTGTGGTGCGGAGAATTTCTTGGGGCTAGCAGTTAAGGGGTTAATTTCCACTTATTCTATCTTATTATATCTCTTATTATATCTGCTCTCTTTCGTAGTTAAAATTAATAATACACAAGTGCGTAATCTGTACTTTGAATTCTATGAAGCAAGCAAAGAAAGCGTTAACGTAACGCACTGGTCTAATAACTAACGGAGCAGAGTCAACAGTACTTGATACTTTTGTTACTAGAGAAATCCGTCTTGGGGGTCAACGCAGAAGGCCAACATTTCATGTCCGTTCTCTCGATTTTGTGACATTTCTCAATCTCACGACTGATGGTTTTAAATACCGGTAGCTGGTCGACTAAAGTGATTATGTTCAGCAATATTCAGTGTTCCACTGAGGCAGACATTGTCTTTTCTGTATATTTTGATAAACAAAATCATTAGACATCTGTAGAAACTGACTACCTAGTCATAGTTTCGTCTCTGTAGTGATTGTTCGCTTGCAATAAGCTGCGGTGTTCAGTGCAGAGTTGTTGAAGGTGATTGTATTTTTACATACAGACATCGACCGCGTACAGTCACCTAACTTTTCAACAGCTGCTAAGCACATTGTCAACACGGCTGCACAGTTCTGTTGTTAAAAATCTCAGCGTACCCATCGCATTCGTTTGCCTACTGCATCTTGCCAATGACAAGGTAAACATAGGTAAACATATCTGACAATGAATGAGGTTTATTTGACCCCACTGATTGGCTGATGTGACAAGGAATCTTGCATTCTGCCTGTCAAAGGTCTTGCTTAAGCAGTCCCCTGCAATTTATTTGGGGAGGGGGGTAGCATACTAACTTGAAAAATTGCGGGAAAATAAGGGTGGTTAAAAAATTGCAAATACATGTAGTTTAAGATATGTAACTATTGTTATTACGGTGTGAATTTTGTAGTGCAGATCTTATGCAGAGTCAGCAGTTTATTGTTAACATTTATGGCTTTTTTTCAAATAGTCACCGTATGTGTAGAGTGACTGTAATCATCTCATGACTTCGTTGAGTAATTATCTCAGACTGCACAAGATACCACCGTTATGTGCGTATATTTGAAAGTTCTGTGCAATAGATTCATGTTCTGTATTTAGCAGTTATGCATTAGTAAATTGTTCTGTCGAGTTTGCATGTTTCCGGCATTGCAGTAGCAAGGTTTCCAACTGGTAAAAGCTAAAATGAAGAACCACCAGTATAGCATCAAAACTTGTCATTTTGAGGTGTGTTTAGACATAGCTGTTATACATGCATGTGGTTATTGATAACTCTATGGAGATGAAGCCAATGCTTTGTTTACGCCCAATCCTATGGATTTTATTGGGTCTCGGGGGGTTTTTGACTTTTTCCAGCGGTTAAGCCTGGGTTTCTACATGGCCCAGCTTGATGGGTATTGGGATTTTCAGGAGTTTTATGTTGATTCTGTGAGTACGGCTAGATGCCATCCATATGAAATGAACGGCAAAAAAATTGCAGGCTCATAGGTTTCATACTTTTCAAAACATAGCCGTAACGAAATACTTCGTTACAAGAAACTAAAACTGAAGTTAGTTGGGGGCGGGTTTTTAGGCGGGATTTATCAAATGAAAACCACGAGGTATTTTTGTGTGTATGCTGGGGTATCTGAACTGTGTGTGCAGATAGTCTTCTCTGTACTGGTGATATATGCTTTGTATGTTGTAGACGCTGAGAATTGTCCAGACCAGCGACGATACTGACAGTCTGTCAGACCTCGTCATTTCTCAGGGATGAAGCCGCTACTGCCGTTGTAGAACTCTAGCTAGCACTATACTGTGTGTGGCATGAAGTACTCACCCTTTCTCTTCCCCTCCCTCTTGCTTTCAGATTTGTGTTGCCATTTTGTAAGCATCCACTTGAAATTATATGACGTGAGTTTTGTGCATGTCTTCATCACATTGTTGGCTTAAATTGCCAACGCTCATTTGATTTTGTTACAGAGTGGTAGCATTGTGACAGGGCCCGCAGGAGGGGGGATTCGGGGCAATCTCACCAAATTTTAGCCTGTCACAAAATTTCTTTTTGCTTGGAGATTGGGAATTGGGGAGTAAATTTGAGTGCAGGTTATCTCTTGTCTAGCTTGGAGCTGTGTGCTGCAAAAATTGCCGAGTAACGGGATTTTTGTGACAATCCAGTGATTTTTCTCGTTTAAGATTTCCAACATATTGCATTGTCATATGGTATTTATAACTAATTAACAATTAAGTAACTATTAAGTTCATTTGTGAGGTGCTTTTTATTAAACTTCAAATGAATGAATTTTTTTCAAATTGTGTTGATTATTATGCTTCGATGAATTTTAGCGACTTTATTGTTACTTTTTGCCGCAAACCGTATAGGCTGCGACGCAGATTGTGAAATGTGTCGTGCAAGTAGTAAGTGAACATGTTCTGAAACATTTGTAGTGTTTTAGCTTGAAGCTATAGTGTTTCAGCAGTTTAGTGCATATTGTGTATATTAGTTTTTTTAAAGTAAACTTTGTGTAATTAACAACTAAGTAATCATTAATGTGGTTTTAAACACTTTTGACAGCTTGTTATTATGATGTAGTGAAACTGCTAGGAAACTTCAGGGCTGCTGAGTTTCGCTGCCTCTGTTTCGATTCGGTACATTTTTTGCAGCTGTTTTGGTTTGGCTCATGGTATGAGTGTCGAAGGAATTTGGTACGTGTTTTAACCAAGTAAAAATTTTGCACAAAATGCATCATTTTTGCATAAAATTTTAAAGAAATTTCTGGGGAACCTCCTTCCCAGACCCTGTCAGGCTACCACTACCTTCTGCCCCCCCATTCCAAAATATTGGACCTGCCGCTGTAAAAAAACACTTAGTATTTTCGTTGATTTCATTTCTTGTGTATGTCTAAGTAGTCCATCAGTAATCAGTAAGCATTTCTCAGACTATGATATTGAAATTATGTCGACACTGCTCGATTTCCTTATTATAGGTCAACTTTCTTCTACTTCCTTTTGTGTAAATTGTCTCGCACCGACTAGCATTTTTCCTTCAAAATTCTATTCTGCGTGTATTTGGATGCCATCATTTGCTGCCCTGGAAAATTTGGCATCACATTGTTTTTATTTCGCCTTCATTCAGTGGCGTATTTAGGGGAGGGCCACGAGGTGATGCCCCCCCATGGCCCGACCATGAAAATTTTTAAAGGCGACTATATGAAAAGGTGCTTTTTTTGCCGTTTTCCAGACCCCCGTTATAGGCTCGCGGTCTGCACGCTCGCCATGCCCCCCCCCTTTGCCAAATCCTAAATACGCCACTGCCTTCATCTGCGCATTGTTTTCAATTTTATTAATTATCTCGTGTGCGATGTGTGAAAGTTATTCGATCTGATGCTGGCTTAGCTGTGACGTGGGCTCTTATATACACAGCATACTTTGTGGACTTTTGTTCATGTTACGTGTATTTATTAGCATGCGGTTTTCTTGTGTGCTGTGAATACAATGTGTAACGCAATAACATGGACGTTGTGTGTGGCCTGTCGTCTTTCTCAAGTTGAGCATGTGGCAACTGTACTAGATCGATTAAAATAATTTGAACTTAGCAAAATTTGTGTAATTGCAAATGGTAATGAATGTGGACATGGAGACGTATGGAGGAAATAGTCCTAAAGGACAAAAAAAGATAGAAAGATGTACTGTATTGTTCATTCTCACAGTACGGTGAACTCAATCATTTGGTCATGTGAGGAATGAGTTCATTATCGACTGCTTGATGTTATGGCGTGGTTGAATGCTGCATTTTATTCTAGAGCTGAAAAAGGTGATGGAGAAAATAGTTGCGTGCAACTCTGTTAAAATTAGACGGTTTGGTTTGGAAGTAACAGTATGCAAATATCAAAAATAGCTGCAATCAAATCTAAATCTGAAAATTTGATATAGGCCTAGCGCTAGTGCGAATCAGAAGCGCAATTTCAAGCAGGCGCGGCAAGGAAATTATCTAAGAAGTCTCAATTTTGACCACTTTCAAGAAAATGGGCTAATAAAATCACTGTGGCACACCACTAATAGGCCGTATGAAAAACCTGCCACCCCTGTAGCTGAGTACATAATGGACTAGCTCGCACCTTGCGTCGTCTTAGCAACCGCTGTAAACAACGCCGACACGAACAACTGATACTGAAGGTAAGCGACGACAGCTTCTGTTTAATAGTCATTTTTTTTATAATTTACTTAGCTATAAGCTGTCATAAATTGTGCGCAAGCCCTTCAATAATGGAGAAAGTGTCTTTTGACTTTGTAGGCTGTTTTAGTAGATACTATAGGCAATCAGGCGATTCAAAAAGTGAGTAGGCCTAGTCTACGCAGGTTTTGTAGTAACGTAAAAAATTATAGCAGTTTCTGTCCGATTTTTAGTTATTTTACTAGCACACTGAGCACTAAAGTTGCAACATAAGAAATGTCAGAGGCCTGCACTTTATTAAGAAGAAGCCCAGCTGTCGCTACGCTGGGCTGACCGTAGGCCTACCGCCTATCAGAGATGTGCGGATCCTGAAATTTTTGAGTCCGCATCAGTTCGCTGATTTTGACCAAGGATCTACTGTCAGTCCGCGTCTGCAACAAGAGAGAAATATTGGACCTGCGTCCGTCTGCGTCCGCACTGAATAGGCCTGCCTCTAGTCATTAATACGTAAGGTAGGCCACTATGCGCCTAGACCTATAGCAGATTGAAATTTACCAGTACTAGTGCTACCATGCTATGCACATCTCAACGCACACCACTTCTATCTGTTTTTTAAATTTTATTAGGAAAAAAATACACTCGTCACAAAACAGGATCCGCATCAGTCCGTGTTCGCAAATTCTATCACAGAACAAGGTTCTTGTCCATCTGCGTTTGCAGAAAATCCTGCGGATCTGGATTTGCAGACTGATGCGTCCGCAGTTCGCACACCTCTGCCGCCTACAGTGTATATTCGAAGGCTGCTGGCGTTCGACTTTCGATCTCAGAAAGAATGTGATTTCCCAGAGTGGCTGCAGTAACTTACACGCCATGGTGACACTTCTATATCAAACGCTACAATCAAGAGTTAAGATATGATGCGGTAATTCAGCGCACAAGGGTGATGGTTATACAGGCAGAAACATTGCATTCAAAATTGCGACCAAATCGCTGCAGATAGAGACATGGCTACTATTGACAGCTTATAGGAACTCATCATCTCCGTAGCCAATGGTACCATCGCCGCCCCCTTACGACGTACCATTTATCCACAATACTGCACGATTGGCATAGCAGAGTGCATAATGACCCTTTGAGGTCATCGAAAGTCGATGATTTACATGTCATCTGAAAGGGCTTATACGACTTCCTATTAATGGTCAACAGCAACTTTGGCTTTATCTCACCCTTTCTGAAATGTGGCAACTTATCGGTTGAAAAATTCACTTCTTACCAAACCCTTATTTGTTTAAACCTAAATTTAAAAATATTTTCTCTGCTGAAATTTTTCGTGCAAAGACCAGTGACACCAGGCTAATTAATCATGTAAGTTATCCTTATGATCTACCGTTTAGCTACAATAAATGTGTTAAAGACGACAAACAGAGAGAGTGACAGGCAACATATTGTACCAAAGGCTCGATTTTAAAGGTCGGCCAAAAATTTAGTATCGAGTGTGCCGGTAGATGAATTTTTGAAAATCAGTCAAATAACGCAGTGCAGTTGTGACAAAGACCTGGCAGCAGCTTTTTGTGCAACCATGTATTTTTATCAATAGCCCAGCTTCGTGACGCTGCATTTGGTTTTTTGTTGTTCTTTTAGCTTTGTCAAGATGGCGACCATGGAGACGATGCAGCCCGCTCAGACTCAGGACTCTGGTAAAACTACCACTACCACATTCCACTATGAAACAACGTACGCCGGCAACACCGGGAATGACCTGGGCATATCCACTGCTGGCTACCGCACGGCAAAACACAACCCGGAAGAATGGCATTCTGCTAACTACAAGATAGCCTACCAGACAACGCTCGATAGCGAAAAGGCTGGAAAGGTTACTATAGTATTTGTGTTTTTATAAGTAAGCAAGCAGATGAGTAAGAGCACATTCTAACATTTAATGCTTGACAGTAGAGTTAAACCACTGGCAGTTGAAACCATTCAACTTTTTTAAAATTTAACCGTTGACTTCAAAATATTAACATTTAATTTATCAATAAATTCGACTGCATGCTAACACAATTAATGCCAAAAAGTATTTTTTGTTGAGCAATTTTTCAGTCATTGAGTTATAAGCAGATGCACTGGGACACAATTAGTGAGTGTTTTCTTAACCCTATCTTGTAGAGAGACTAAAATGTTGACTTTGTTAGAGAAACAGATGATTCAGGTGCTTGTCATGATGTCATTGCGTTTACTTTAGGAATGTTTTTATTCATGTGACTAAACGAAATTCCACTGGTTAAAATTCTGTCAAGCGTTCATTTTTGTGACTAATCGATAATTTTTGCAGCTGTACTGAAACAGTAAATGGCAAACTTGACAATGCTGGTTAATTATCTGCTTTTTTGATGATAGAAGTGTCTGAGTCTTGTACGGCCAGTAGCTTTGGGTGTTGTACAATACAGGTCTATATAATACAACACAATAAACTTCCATAGGGCAGCACTGATCTTCGTTTTTACTTAGCTCTCAGGCAAGCACCAGTTTCACTGCGAGACCATAAATACGGGGCTAGTGCATCGCGCGGTGTGCCTGTTTACGTCCCACCTTTAGCTGGTACTCACTGCACCGACCCATGGAAGGATGGCCAGGCTGAGTTGACCTGAATGGCCGGTTACATACTGAGATGTTCTGCTTGCTTGCCGACGGTCACCCATCCAAGTACTAACCGGGCCCGGCGTTGATTAACTTCGTCGGTTCGATAAACGAGGTTGCCATCTAGGCCAAACCGCCATCTAATAAATACTCTTGTTATTGTGCATGTAGGTGCGTTGCGCGTCGAGCGACGTGATCAAGGAGACGGAGGCGCTGTCACTCAGGACGCAGTCGGCAAACACGAGGAAACTGACCGAGCGCCTGCACGACATCAACTACTGGAAGTCCGAGTTACAGCGAGAGATCACGGACATGATCAGTGAGACCGATCTACTGTGTCAGCAGAAGCTGCGCCTTGAGAACGCACTGCGCGCCACCGAGATACCGCTTCACATAGCCACAGACAACCTGCACTGCCGCCAGCGTCGCCAGGGCATCGACCTCGTACAGGACAACGTCGAGATCTGCCTACTCAAGGTCAGAACACCACCCAGAGCTCAATATTCGACGCGCTACAGTTAGTTATGTATGTGTTGCGTCTAAACGGTGCGAGATAGGGCAAAGTTGCTATTGATCATCAGGGGCTCAATTTTTGTGGCACGATTGTCGTCTGTCCGTCACGGATGTATTGCAGCTAAATGGTTCAAGATAGGGTTTAGGT
>Ga0209671_1008540_pt1 | contig 10719 bp, 9 predicted proteins | sample WorMetHERISLAND2_2_FD_187401 | JGI IMG/M metagenome (GOLD analysis project Ga0209671, IMG submission 187401) | Marine gutless worms symbiont microbial communities from Max Planck institute for Marine Microbiology, Germany - Olavius geniculatus... | ecosystem: Host-associated > Annelida >...
CTCTTTTAACCCGCGACTCCGTTACTATGATTTGACGAACCGTGTGGAGGGTTGATGCTGCTGGCGTAGTCCGCCGTGTCGACGTGACTGAGACTCGCACAGAGCGCTTGCTGCTCGTTGGACCTGTTGGCGCGCTGTGTGAACGGTCGACCGAACACCCTAGGACACTGGTCGGAGTAGAACTGCAGCGCAGTCCACGTGATGCCGTGGTTGACGCTCTTGTACAGCGCCAACGAGTGATCCGGTCTACCCGAAGCACAGAACTCCACACTGATGTACGTCACCTGAGGGAACATCCAACTTTGCAGATTGCTTTAATCGAGCTATCAATTACTGCAACACTCACAGTTTGCGCTGCAGGTAGGCAGTATCAGAAAACAGAATTTCATTATTGTTCAACTGATTTTTAAAGCCTTTGCCAATAGGTGGCTGTCTGATATAATGAGTTCACCAATTCGTGGTCTCGCAATCTAAGCTGGTGTCTGGCTGAGGACCGGCTAAAGAGAAAAAAACGGAGGTCAGCTCCGCCCCTATATAGGCCTTACTTTTAGTTTATGTGCATAGAGTTGATTATAATGCAGCGTATGTATACGTACCTCGTACTTTTTGCCGAGGTTGACAGTGACGTTGACGGACGTGTCGTCAGTGAGAGCAGTCGGAGCGGAGACCCAGCAGGTTCTGTTGGACGGGTTGTTGAGGTCGGTCAGTAACTGGGTCGGGTGACGTTTACTCGATTTGGATGCGTCACAGACGCTGGTCCGTCTGCCAGAGTTTATCGACGAAGTGGCAGCGTTACTGCAGTCATCACGTCGACGTCGTCGCAGCCACCGCCCCCTTGACCGCCACCCTACAGTCTTCCCCGCCTTCGCCTTCCAACACAGGATAACAGTACTGTATAATGCATCCTTGTGTGCCGAACTAGAAAAACAATGCAGTAACACCACGGCAGAAAAAAACAACTAGTCACCCCTAAATGTAAATTCTTGATTTTAGCCAATTCGCCAACTTCACGAGATCGGGCTGACATTAGCGAAACCGGCAGACGGTTTGCTTCTGTCAGTCTAAAGCATGTACCACCAAGCAGGGAGTATGTGAGAAAGTTGTTGGGCCTAAAGGTAAAGCCTGGAGACGAAGTTTTGCAGGCCTAATTCGCTTCTGTTTTATATGTTTTTCATGCAACGTGCCGAGGACTGCCGAACGAACAAATGGTTGACTTTTTTGCAACGCAAACCAACAAAATGCAGATCAATTAACATATTTCCCATCAAGATACTAACCGCGGAGCTGTGAGAGAGCGGCGGAGGTCGCGGCAGACATCCATTGCTCAGTGAAGCCGGCAGCCTGGACGGCGGATCTCCACACGTACTACTAGCCGTAACTGGGCGACCAAACGCGGCATTGACGAAGTCCGGAACACAGCGTCTGGCGCGGTCGTGCTCGTCATAACACGAGTCAACCAGCGACAACATGTCTGGAACAGCCACCGAGGTCTTCATTGGAACGGCCCGGAAACCAGCCATCATGAAGGACTTGTCTGGAACAGACAGGGAAGACTTCGTGACGCTGCCTGCAGGCATTGACCACGACGAAGTTCCGCCAGACGGAGACAGGCCGACAAAGATCAACATCATCACAGACGTCATCGCTATACTTTGGTGTCCCGTACGATCCATTTCGAATGAGGAATTAAGCAAATAATCAAGCAAGCAAGCAAGCAACTTTATTGAGCGCGCCGAATCTGATATATTAACCGTTCGAAAGGATTGCGGCTCTCAACATGTACGTTTTGTTCTACCGCATTGCACCCACGATTCTAGATGGATTTATCCTAAAATTCACAAAGTTGCAGGTATTGGGCGATTGCGTCTGGTATTATCGACGTGCTCATCCTGTTCACAAACTTGCACAACTGATTTTTATGCCTTCCGTCGTTCCTCTTTTCCGTTTTATTCGCCACTTTACTGTCACTGTGCATGACCTAATCGATTATCTAGAGGAAAGTTTCGTCCTCGAAACAAGAGTGTGTCAAGCGGGACTCACTCACTAGGCCTGTTCGCAACTTCAAACCGTCAAACTCGCTAACAATAGGGCCTACGACCCACAATAGCCGAGATCTCGTTGCGACTGTCATTATTCATGAGTGTTTAATGACGATGAACTGCTAAACTGCTGACGAATTCTCGGACATCTTTCACAGACACAGACTGTTACATGTACGCCGAAAAGTCGGAACTTTGCAATGTAGCTTTGCGACTAACTTTTTGACCGATGCTTAACGCACAGCATAATCGTCATACCATGCGCGATGCCGACATTGCCGAGTGAGATAATCTACGGTTCTTAGCAGCAGCAGGAGTAGCGGCACGCAGTCGACATCGGTAAATAAGTAAGGAAATAACTCAACCTGCGTTACTCCTTATAATGATACACGAAATGAAACATCTTCAGTTCACTACTTCACACATAAACGCCGATTTCCCATTTCCCGGATGCAATATAAATGCCAATAATACGTAAATTCCTCTGAACGAATTGCAAAATCGCCCTCTTTAGCAGAAGCTGGCGGCTTGACAAGCTCTAAAGCAGAATAAAGTTCATTTATCAACGTACAAAAATGCGATAACCCGATTTTTTTCTCAAAGTAAACAAAAAAGCTCAAAGTTTGCAATATCTTCGATATTACTTTGCTGTAACAATTTTTTTTGAATATCGAATAACGTATAAATACAAGATTCATTTAAGAATTTTCCAATATTGAAAATATTATTTAGTAGCCAGTAAAGATGCATGTTGTTCTGAAGAGATTGGTTTTTTAGCTGCGTCTGATACTTAGTCGACTGTACAGTGTACAAAGACCGTTCACGTCTAGAAGACCTTCATACTAGCGTGGTCCCAAGCTGCAAACAAGTGAATTATTTTAATGACATTCAGAAACAGTCTTCGGCGTACGACTTTTATCATTACCATACTAGTCATTCTGATGTGTGCAGTTTTTATCGAGCTTTCATTTGGTATTTTTGTACAGTACTGTACCTTTATGTTTGCAAGTTTAGTGTTTATTGCGGTATTATGAAAGATTGATTGGCTGATTATCACAAATAATATAAGACAAATATGCATTTAGAAGAACAAAGTTCTATTTACACAAAACGTCACCAATAACTTGCAATAACTGACTCCCAATATTAACCATCAGTTAATTAACACGGTATACACGATATTGTGATGCAGATGCTGCTACTGTATAACTGTGTCCCAAGTCCACAAACTGAAAATCAAACTCTGTCTATAATAACTGTCATTCATATGGTATACCTATTCTAGACCAAAAATAAAGAAAAACTCACCTAATGAATAAAACTTAAACAAACAAAACAAAACAAACACCCGAGGTACAATGAAAGCCACACAAAATATGGTCAATTATTCCAACAAATCAAAACTATTGAGGGGAAATTAACAACACAAAAATGGACTGACAAGATGCCGATTCTTATCTACAAAATAAAAATGGTGTGCATCAAAGAATGGAGTACACGCAATCACGCAGTGATCTCAGACTAACACAAAAAGAGAAAGAAAAACGATCAGAAATCTCAAACCTCTGCCAATTACAGTGCAGCCACCTGCAACTTAAGACAGCAAGTTAGTTGTTCCTGAATCCGGATCGAAATCTATAATCGTTTGCTCCTTGGACCACACCCGACCACCCAAGCCGTTTATAAAATTTCATCTAAATCCCTTAACATATTTTTGAGAAATCTAGCAGTCAAACAAGCATACAAATGGACAGACCCCAAAAAACATAGCCTTTTTCTTTGACAGAGATAATAAAATACTGTATGTCAATATCCCTAAGAGTGATAATAATAATAATTAATAATCAGATTTGTGCAATGCTATTAGTTCATAAGTAACAAAATTGAGATTCCATCACCTATGAATAACTCTGATCGCATTCATTTCATTTCTGTCTGACCTTACTGCAAGCTGCACTTTCCACAGCCAAGCTAAGATAGGACCATGCCAAATGAAAAGTTTTTACGTAGATACATGCAGAGTATTGAAAATCTTGACCACTAAACCACAGCTGCTCCACTGTATATTAAAAACATCATCAAACAAATTAGCTGAGAATTCACCACAACTCCAACATGTCATATGGTTGTAGACCATTCTATTCTGGTTAAGAGAAAAATACTGAAAATTACATGGAAAACACATCAATAACAGCCACGCTTAACAACAAATAAAAATACTGGGCTACAAAACTACTGGAGTGTTGAGCTTTCCGTCTGTCTTGGATAGGTACATCGAATAACGTGAGATGCATTCACCCATGTATGGTGACGAGTAACACCGTGTGATCCGATATGGCAGGTGACGCTCCATGGCACTGAGACAGGTTCTTACAGAGAGGTTCTTATGAAAAGCTACATATACATCTTTAGCCATTAAACCTTTACAATGTCAAATGTGCAGCAATATAATAATCGCAGCAAAAATTAATAACTTTATTCCAATAATTACACAAACAAACAAACATCAAAGACCAACAACGACTATTAAACAGCTGCTCTCAGTGCTATAAAGAAATCACTACCAGTAACAGACAAATCTGCCATACAATCGTCTTATCTACACGGCACGAACAATCTGCCAAGCAATTCCAATAGCAAGCAAAAACAAACTGGCATATACACACTGTCAAAGCCAAATGCAAAAAACGTGGAATACATAACACAGGCTTCTACTCACTTAGATCTGTGAAAGTGCAGTAGAATTCCGTGACCATTACCAGGATTCCACCTTAATTTTATGGGGGCAAATTCAAACGTCAGAGAGTTGATGGCAGTTACGTGGTATTTGTGCAAGCAAAGCTGTAGAAATGCAAACAAGTGAAACAACACCAAGCTGGTAGTTTGAAATGGTTATGCACAAAAACTATCAAATACAAAAAAGCAGGAACTACCACAGTGTTATTAACAATAAATGTACAAAACATCAGTTTATACACTTGTTGACGGCGACATGCAATGACTGACACATCGAAAACAGCAAAAATCATAAAAAGGTGATATCATTCACCATCACACCGTCTAACTGTCAATGTGCTGTTGAATAATATCACCTTTTGATGATTTTTGCTGTTTCCGATGTGTCAGTCATTGCATGTCGCCGTTAACAGGTGTATAAACTGATGTTTTGTACATTTATATTTGCTGTTTTATTACAATAACAAAGTTTTTATGTTGATGGTCAATTATAAACCACCTGCTTTCCATGGTCATAAAGACACTGAACCTTAAATATTTTGGGGTCATGATTTTGATCTTTAAGGGTCACATGACGTCATCAGAACGTGACCATCGGACTCGGCGTGGGCACTTTCCTATTGGTGTTCAATAATGATCATGCGCCTATCTTGCGCAGACACGGAGATACGCGGCTTCAAACATTTTGGGGTCACGAATTTGACCTTTGGGGTCACGTGACGTCATCGGTCACTAATCACTAACCATCGGCATATTTGGTTTGCCATTGGTGGTCCTTTGGAACCATGCGTCTATCTTGCACCGTTACGAAGATATAAAGCCTCTAAGTTGCATTTGCCCACGTTAAAGGCCAAAAGATCACTGTGCATGCTTCGTGTCACGTGACCTGTAGGCAGAGGGTCCAAAATGACCACATATTTGAAATTCCTGAGGCCATATTGTCTATTCACTATACAACTTTTATGGGCCTACGATGACGATTAGGGGCCGTTTATAGGTGAAATTTTTATACAGGAGCGTTTTTGGCCGAAAATGTCCAAGTCCATTTTTTGGGCCCAATTTTCGACTTTGCGGGATTTTTCAGGGATTAGATATTAACTCTGAATTTTGGTTCCTGAAAAGGTTTGACCCTTGCATGAGGCCGCGTTGTCTGAGCCATCGCACGTGAAAATCCACCGAGCAGTCTGACCAGTAGGTCGGTCAACAAAAAAAGTACATATATATACTAGAAAAATTTTCGTTATATTTCACACATTTGCCGAGAAGCCCCCAATGGACGGAATTGCACGAAATTTTGCACAGGGTTCATCTCGCGGACATAATCACCTGTTTCAAATTTTGTGTCAATCGGTTGAGGGGTTTCGGATCTGCGCGGGGTCGAATTTTGCCATTTTCCATTGACTTAGCCAGTCACCATTAACAAAGGGCTGCACTACCGTGCGCCTGTGATACATCTAGTGCTGCTACTACATGTACAAAACAATGGACCTTTGACTGACAATTTTACACAAAATTACATTCAACAACCATCAAGTATCATCAACTCCCCATTTTCAAAAATTTTTAAAAAACAATAATATTTTTGCAAAATTAAGCAGAACCAAGAAAAAATTCTAAAACTGCAAGAAAGTACAGGGACATAAGCCAGTGTCATGCTAGTGATGACAAAAAAAATTAACTGACAGCACAGAATATGGTCATATTTGTCAAACAACACTTCTGACACAAAAACATCAACAAAAGATACCAGTTTCTGTAGTAAAATTTCTATCTCTTACAGTCAAAGCCAGCCACCAGGTTATAAATATGAATATACCTTAATATATATATATATATACATTTGCATTGTTAAATTGGACTACTTATCTGGAATTGATCCAGATTAAAATGGATCCCTAACAGAGAACCTCTTGAATACTCCGTAATACACAGTGAGTCGTAAAACAGCCACAGAATCTTTGATGATAACTTTGGCTATGCGGACTGGTTTTACTAATTCTCTCAATATTACATTCAGAAATAAACTGCAGTGGAAGATTACACTATGTAGTCTACCACCTTACCTCAAATCTGTTGCCACATTACCTTGCTAAACTAGCCCCTACGTAGTGCACATGTACATAAGTTTTCAGTAAAGTTAGGCATAAGACTGGTCTAGCGGCTAGAGTGCTGGACTTGTAACTTAAGGCTGTCCTTCAAGTTTCTCCACAAGTTACGTGCAGGTAGCCTTGAGCAAATTGCTAACCTAATGCATTATGGGGTTGACTCAGCCTCCTACTCTCAGTAAAATGGGTAAAGAATAGTAGTTTATGACATGAGCTACAGGGTTTGAACATCCAACAAAAGTCACCGGAAATAATCTGCGGTCCATCTACATCTGCAACAAAAGTTTCAAGCTTACCAAGATAAGATAAACACGTGTCACTGTTAAAATAATTATCGCAAGAAAAATATGCAGCAGTTGCCAAAGTTAACAGAAAAAAGGTGTAGGTGTTTTTTCTGACTCAGCGTGTGACAGGAGTGGAGTAGGCCTAAATTATGCCGCAAATCGGCAGAACTGACAAAGCTGAGTTAGCTGTCGGCCTGCTGTCTGCCACACAGGCATCCAGCGAGGCAGATGCAGCAGCAGGTCGTTGCTATCACGATGTATGTTGACGTCGTCAGCCAGAATGCGTATGCATACAGGATTGGATTACAGTAGGCCCGACCACTCGCGGGATCTGTTGAAAACTTGCCGTTGGAACGATATATCCACACGTTACCTGTCAACAAATTCATTACAAAATTGTACAACTAAATGGTGGTTATGACTCCGTTGACTATTATGCCTCCGCCAACATGCGATAACATGTGTCAACTACAAAGCTAAAAAGTGCACGTTGAGGCATATTCGACCCACTGCAATCTTGACCCTTGACCTTGTGACCCCAAAATTTGACGTGTTCATCCTTGGCCCAAAGTCTGTTAGAAGCAAAAGTTTAGTCAAATTCCATCAACGACCATCCAAGATATCGAGCTAACAATGTCCGTTCAAGACTTGCGCAGAGACAGATACACACATGCATGCATAAACACTCCGAAAACATAATGCCTCCAGCCACTATGTTGGTGGAGGCATAAAAATACAGAAAAATGATAAATTATTAATTGCAACAAAAACAATCACTAGTGAGTGCACAGTGAGTCCACTATAAAATCCAGTTGAGTACAGTCAAGCTAGTACTGAAGCAAACTGCTGAATATATAATAAACATAAAAAAGCAAATTTAAAATTGTAAGTCTAACTAGCACGTAAAAATATCCAAGCAACAGATATCAGACATGTAGAAAACCTTGTGTCACAAAATAATAGAACTAGAAATGGTTAAACTGTTACAATGCATTAATATAACAGTCAGTGACTAACAGCAGGTTACCAGTAACAAATGCTTACAAAAATATTCAAAAATTGGGATAAATAACTAACAATCACAGATCCAAAACGATACACCGCTGCAGTGTCACAACAAACCAACATCGCATCATGCAAAACTGTCTATTAATTTTGTAAACCGACACAAACACGAATACTCAACGAGATAACATCAGCTCACCTGCAATAAACCAGGCGAGTAGAAAACAGTTGAGGACTCCATCGAATGGATTGGTGCGAGCATTTTCCTCGTCTCGGTTCTCCCGCTTGTTACGGACTCTTTGCACCATGCTTGAGACATTCTTGACAATGCCAAAGCAGCCGCCAACGATCAGATAGATCGGAATATAGTGCTCAAACGGACAGTCGTTCACGTAGATTGATCCTACACAACATCATGCACTGGGGTTTAAAACGCTGGTTTTTAAAATTCCAAACCAAGTGATTTTTAATAGATTTATCGAGTTCTGGGAAAAGCATCACACCGGCTATACATCAGACTTAGTGGTTTATTCACTTACAGGCTCAGCAGCTTAGACAGAAATGGAGCTGCTGGGACACAGACCAATTATGGTGCTCAATGCTGTCAGATAGATACAAAAATAAAAACAGTAAGTAACGACAGCATTGCTATTTTATTTAAAGAAAAATGCCATAAGTATTTTTGTTTAGTGCTCTAAGTGAAATTTCACTAAGATTCCAAAACTCAGTTTAGTTAACTACTTACCTGTGTAGAATTCTAAATCTAAAATCTAAAAGCAATTTGATATAGTGCCATTGTCACAAAGTTAAGTGCGAATCAGAAGCATTGCATTGACGCTGACTTGTCCTAAGTAAAGTAGGCAGCAGTAAACAGTTTGGTTTTAAGCCTAGATTTAAACTATTTCACAAGAACTAGCTGATCTAGTGTTCGCAGACTGTTTGTTCTAGACAGCAATGACAGAAAAGGAATGAGACGAGAAAATAGTAGTAGATAAAGGCTGATGAAACAGATCACAATATTTCATCATATTCTGCTTTAAATCTTTACACATAATAAAATATTTCATTGTTGGGCACGACAAACAAAAATCACCACGGAATCTAAAAGTGGCCTGTATAAAAGTGGCCAATATAAAATGTTTTGGTATGCAGCTGGGTTTCTAAATCTTAATCAAGTAATGCCTAGTGGAAACAAAAAGCACTCAAAAGAACTAGTTGTTCTACACTGGGCCGGTGGCCATGGTTAATACTTAGATGGGCGACTGTCTGCTGGCAGGTAGAACCATGTTAATGTATAACACTTAACAAACCAGTAAGGTCAACTGAGCCTACTGATTAAGATGACAAAAAAATCTATGAGTTTTTGGAAACTATCAGCTGTCTGAACATGGTAAGCATGCATTGCAAAAACATGATAGAAGATTACGAACAAAACTCACCCATAACTATCATTGATATTGGGACAGCCAGAATAATTCCCACAAAGACCGTACAGCCAACTAAAACAACACAACAGCGTCCAAACGAACGTTACATGATGGAACCAAGAGCAATCAGAAATCTTAAACCTCCACTGAAAACTGCACTGCCACCCAGTGAACAGAACAGACTCAAATACAGAGCTCTAACAACAGTTCAGTAAAGAATACCAGATAATAATTCAGAATCTACAGAAAAATTTAAAATCTACTCATTTCCTTCACGGGATATGCTTGATCACTCCATAATAATTTCAGTAAAATCTGTTTATAATGTTATAAGCATGACAGTTGACAACAATCAACTGACCTAAACAGATAAACTCCTCTGTCACGTCTCTTCAGTGAAAATAATTACACACTGGGACTGGACTAGAGTCAAAAGAGAGATCACACTCTTTACTGTATGTACTGATCACGTGATAATGAACCATTTTCGAATTCCTTTGCCAACACACACAACTGCAAATGTGCATAGAAGGCAATCAGATCTCTGGAGTTATCAAAACTCCCATAATGCTGCCATGGTGCCACCTGGCAGCCTAAAGTTATCTGAGCATAGTGTGTGCTACAAAAGACCGTGAGTGTTTGTGTAATTGACAGTTCTAATAGCACAACCGATGGCTTCAATATACTGAAATGCAACAGTAGTATCTAATTGCATTATCTGTCTATTACACAGTTGACCTAGGCACTCATTTCTGACCCATGCATACTTACTGGTGCCAAGAAGTATAGTCAGAAATTTCTTGAAGAAATCCAAAATAGAGCTGGACTCGGCTCTAGCAGCCTTCACTTGTCCAAAGATCGAATCGTACGAAGGTGGAGGTTCTACAGCATGCACCAGAACACAAATACAGGGTGGACCAAAAAAAACGGACCTGTTTGAGCGTTGATAACTCAGCGATGGTTACCCATAGAAAGGCATGTGATATGTCAAAAGTTTTAGAATGTTGTAGGCAAAAAGGGCTGAACTTGCATAGCAAATCATTTAAATATTTTTTGGCTAATTTGCATAAGTCTTCATTACCCCTGAAATTAGGCATTTACCTCCACTCCCATGTGCCCGAGG
>Ga0209671_1008543_pt1 | contig 10716 bp, 8 predicted proteins | sample WorMetHERISLAND2_2_FD_187401 | JGI IMG/M metagenome (GOLD analysis project Ga0209671, IMG submission 187401) | Marine gutless worms symbiont microbial communities from Max Planck institute for Marine Microbiology, Germany - Olavius geniculatus... | ecosystem: Host-associated > Annelida >...
ATATAATACGTGTACATTGCACTTTATTTTCCAGGTTCAGATTTTTATAGGTCTAGGCTATCTCTTAATGGCTTGTGAGACAATATTCCATATTTACTTTCAACAGCAGCAAAACGTTCAAGCCCTAGACGTGACCAGGAGTACAAGGAATATGCACCTATATTGGCGTTTCTTGTATTTTCTTTTCGTGGTTGGCGTGCGGCAGAACGGTGACGTGGTTGTCGAATACATGAGCAGAGTCGTTGTCGTTCAGCGCACATAACGTAACTGCAACACAACAGTGTTGTCAGCGTCAGCTTCTGAACAATAATATCAATATCAGGCCTATACAAGAAGCCTAGCTGTAGCTATGATAGCCGACCGTATTTGTTGTCAGTGACCTTCAAGGTCATCCAAGGTCGATAATTTTCATTTCATTTAAAAACCAAGATGCCACTTCTTATTAGTGATAGCTTGGCCATATCTCTCACCGTTTCCGAGATATGGCCAGTTTTCCGTTGAAAAAGCACATTTTTCCTACCCCCATCCACTCAACCCCAACTTTAAAAATGTTTCTTTTGCACGATATCGCTAAAATTTTGCAGTTTAGATTTAAGACACATCGCTAATTATTCGTGTAAAAATTTTTTCCCTAAGACCGAACGCTTAGCCACAATACATACAGGCCCCTACGTTACAGACGACAGACAACAACCGTACCAGTAGCTCGACCGTTTCTTAAGTACGGTCGGCTAAAAACTAAACTACAGTCTTGTTGCTTAGCACATAACATAACATCTGATAGGCCTGAGTGTTACAACGAGTAACTGAAGTGTTGTGTACAAGCGCACTGTGAAAAATGTAACACGTAAATTAAACTACGTGTTGTTCATATATAGGCCTACAATGACCGTGTGCTAGAAGAACTTAGCGATCATACCTTCCGGTATTCGGTCGTTGCTAAAACACAAAACACACAAAGCTCGATTAAAAATGTATCCTCCGACATTCTACGACATCACTGTAGTGTCCACTACTGGGCTAATTTATGTAGCCTACCCACAAATCGAATACATCGAATGGACGTTAATTAGGAGTTAGCCTACTCATCATGTGCCTGATGAAACTTTTACGAACAGTCGCTCACAGATATTACACCGTGGGCCATAAAAAGTGCCACTATACTTTTGTCCATATCTTCGCCAATTATTAACCAATTTTCAAAATTCTTTCACTGTCACACTCTGCAGACAATTTGCAATAATGTGGTTATTATATATCCCACCACACCGTAAATACGTTTCAACACTACCTTGTGAAATATAACTATAAGCAAAAACTAATGATAATAAAAAAAATTAGATAAATGAAAAAACGTTTGAGACTAACATTGCGATGAACGATTCGTAGGCCTATGACACTAGACTGTGTTACACCCACAGAGCTTAGTGTCATACAGACCATTCACTGCAATGTTGGTCTGAAGTGTTTATTTTCAATTTTACCAAAATGTTTCTTATTATCATTGTTTGTGCATTTTTCATTCATATTTCACAAGGTAGTGCAGAGACGCATTTACGGTGTGGTAAGATCTATAATAACCACATTATCGCAAATTGTCTGCAGAGTGTGCCAGCGAAAGAAGTTTGAAAATAGACCAATAATTGGCAAAGATATGGACAAAAGTATAGTGGCACGTCTTTTTGGCCCACCCTGTATAATAGGCCTTCAGTTTCTAGCAGTAGCTTATACAAGTCAGAACGAAGCAGCAGGAGCTAGACTGAAAAGGATTTACAGCTTGTCATAACAGTAATTAACTCGACTGTATCTACGTTGAAATAAACTAATTTACGTGTGCGCTCATTTTGATAGTGCACCTTCAGACAGGCATGTTTTCCTGATAATGGACTTATCACAGATAAAACTCCATCTGGATACGCGTACGTTCAGTGAAAACACTCTGTACAGTATTTACTTACCCTTGAACCATGTCGTTTTGTGTTGGTCCAAAATACTTGACGGTATCTGCATGCACACGAACATAGTATAATGCAGCAACAGAAACAATAAATTTAAGCTAATGCTCACGAGACGCGCAAAAGCCTATAGCAGTTCCGGTTCAGTAGTTTAGCTAAAACTTGGGGTGTTCGCTCTAAGTTAATATACAAATTCCAAATTCTCTATCTGGATCGCATAACGATAGTTCCGTGGCGCCACCTTGTGAATGATGTAGACTTGTGTCGCAGCCCAAAATCGCCAAAAAATCCATAAAACCTTTATTTTGGCATTTAAGGTCATTCAAGGTCATTGAATTCGGCGCCAATCGAGAGCCAGTGTACGACTTTCTATTAGTGATTAATAGTAGGCCTAACCTAAGCTTACCGTATCGGATGGCTTGTCTCTTTCGTCGCCTGTGCAACGTTCGTTTAATGATGATGACAGTAGCGATGACGATGAAAAGAACAATGCCTCCTGAGAGCAGACCGAGCATCGTGTCACTCATACTGATACCGCTACCACTGTGGCTCGGATCTGCGTGCGAAACAGCACATATATTCACAAGATAGTGTAGCGACAGTAGTGAGGTTAGGTGGCCAAAACTAAACTCGTTTACTTTAAGTTTTTTGTCGATGTCGCATGCCAAAAATTGTTAAAACCAGTTAGGATTTAACGGAGTTATTCATCTTTTTATGGACCACGGTGTAGATTAACATTTTTCAGTAAAAAAGTTGTAAAAGTGTGGAACTATTTGTTATGTGGCATTGTTAATTTCGCTATAGTCTCAAAAGTTTTAAACACTGCATCAAACGTGTCGATTTTTGTTTATTAGGCTTACTCCAGTGCTACAAGCGACTGTGTACATTTGTTTTTGTTAGTCCACTTTAGTGCCTTTTAGTAATGTTCCATTGGTGCTTTCTGTTTGTTTTACTAGATAGCCAATTCACGTATTTTGTCTGAATGGAGTGAATCAACTGAACTGAACTGAAACGTTAACACCAACTGCATGCTTGTCACGTACACCGTGAACGAGAAACAACCTGCCTCATAAAAATTACCAAGGCTCATTTAAGTTAATTGTTACAAAAAAAAATAACAAGAACACGCACAAACGAAACGTTCTTTTTCGAAGAAAACATAGGCCTAGGTCTACTTAAAGCTGCCTACGTCGCAATACAAAGGTGAAACAGAAGTATATATCAAGGTCACAGATCAATGGTCAAGGTCACAATGGTTTTTACGTGTGTGTTTTTTTGTGTGCATCGTGCACGATACTGCGTCTATCCGAGGGCAGTAGGCCTACCTTAACCTTGAACAAGGCCTGACAGTCTTGTGGATGTTATTATTAGACTAAGAACAAGAAAACCCAGCTGTCGTTAGAAAAGACGCGCTACAGCATATACAGTTCCTGTTGCAGTGCTGACCTTCAAGGTCATCCAAGGTCAATGATTTTCATGTCATTTGAAAGGGAATATGCGACTTCCAGTTGGTGATCAGTAGCAAACTGGTCCTATCTCGCACCGTTTAGCTACAGTACAGACGGACGACAATCGTGCCATGGACGCATTTTACAGCATAGCTGTAGCGCGTCAAAAAGTATTGGCTTGGTATATAGGAGGCGTACCAGTAGTGGTAAAAGTGACGACCCGTGTGGGTTCGCTGCGGGCATTTGTCGACGAGATACTGCGCAGCCGGAAGTTATAAACGGCACCTCGTGACACAGTCTTCCACGTGTACTGTTTCTTGTCGGCCGCATGAGGGTCGCCGAGTGGTACCCATTGCCCGACGGTCTTGTACTCGATGATGTACTGGTCGACAGTGACTGGGGTGTAGGTCGGCGGCTGCCAGGCGATGTGAAGACCGTCATTGGTCTGCCACACGCTTATATTGCTTGGCGGATTTGGACGTGGACCTGCAGTCATTGAAACAGTGGCGTAGCCAGAAATTTCAACTGCGGAGCTTCGTCTCCCTTCCCTCTCTGCCCCTTTCTCTTTTGTTTATGCCCTTCCTGCTGCGCCCCTTTTTACTCCTTTCCTCTAAAGACAGCCTGTCTTCCCCTGTTTGCCTTCCCTCCCTTCCCTTAGAAGTAGGACCCCTTAAAATTTAGCTAGGGGACCTGGAGAAACGCTGAGAGCTCCCCTAGCGGGTCTGGGGCGGAGCCCCAGCCGAAATGCCGAAATCGAATTTGATGCATTTTAGTTTTAAAGGATGAGATCTGGTGGCAACAATTTTAATTATTTTTCCAAAAATAAACTAACCAAATTGGCAAATTTCGTGCAGTTTATACTTATGCTTATGTTTTGTCTGGAGGATTAGGGGGCTGGACCCCTGGACCATCTCCCCCTTGGCTACGCCACTGCATTCAAACAGTCGACATCGTAATAACAGTCATTACAGTGTAGTTCTTTCTCACGTTCTTAGTATCTTACCATTTTTTTCTGATAAAACTACGTAATCCGTCGATAAACCCAAGCAACAGCTTACGAGATGGAGACGCCATAGCAAAAGTACGCTGAGCTTTATACATTGCCTTTAAACTAGCTCCGATTGTTCAATCCTGTGTAGGAAAAAAAACAGTAGTTTGGTAAAGTCTTAATTATAGCAGCAAGAACTGCACAATTCTGCATAAGCTTTAAGCCTACGTCCGTGTAAGCCACGTAAAACCTCACTACAGAAACAAGTGCTAAGTATTTAGGTAAAAAGCGGAATAGCAGTCGTCAGCCCAAGCTTTAAACTGAGAGCACAAACATTTAAACAGAGAGCACGAACACTGACAGACGACAGACAGACCACGCTCTGAAGAAAAGTGTCGCTATAGTCGGAATCGCTTGCCGTGCAAGAAGCGATGAGAAGGGCGCTGAAAATGACAAACGTGAGAATGACGGACTATCAAAATGTCCAGGCATAAAATTGACAAACATGAAATAGACGGACTAAATGTCCGGGCATGAAATTAGCTGACATGAAAATGAAGGAAAAATTTAGACAAATTGGCAGAACACGAAGTAGCCAGACATGTAATTAACGGACATGAATATGCAAGACTTGTTTCAAGTGGCTGAATACATACGCCTATAATGAGTAGACTTCGATTTATCATTGCTCACCTGCAGCTAAATATAGGTTGATGTTTTCGTAACATTTTATGCATTTCAGCATATTATATATATGCATATTATACAACTTACTTTGCTGTTGTGGCTTGTGTTCTGCTGTTTTTCAAAAAAAATTGCACACTGCATTGTAATGTGATCTATTTTCAAAAGATGTACGTTAATCTGTCAGAATACTCTTATAGTTAAGGTCATGTGTGTCTATGATATGCCATAGCCCAGTAACTGTTTTATATATTTTTTGTTTCGTTATCTACCACATTGTGTTGGTGAATGAAGATTATCAATATATCTTGTCCTGCAATTTCATGTTCGTCAATTTCGTACCTAGACACTTGGGTTGTCAATTTCACGTCCGTCAAATTCATGTCCGACATCTTCAGTCAACCCGCGATGAGGCCTAATAATTCTGTAGGCCTAAAGTTAATCGACGCACCGCTGGGCTGTACGGCACCGTCGCCGTTGTACCGGTCTTCGTAGTTGTCGTTGTCCCACGCGTCCACTTCGTCGTCGTATCCGTTGTAGTCGTCGCCCGAGCCGTACATTTTGCTCGCTGCACACAGTTACGATGTACATCTAGTTCAGTTCATTCATTTATTCATTTACTCATTCACTTTATTTTAATCAGGCAACAATAAGGGGCCAATATAACCAAAGTGAGACGCAAGACGTAGACTAGATGCATAGCTTACCGGTACACACGAAACAGACATTAGCGTCACATTAACAGCGCATTAATGATGACTTTAATCACCCTGCTATAGCCAAAGACTGATGCTAAACGAAGCGATAGGCTATGCGTCGTTAACGTTTGCACAGACAAACGATCAGCTGTAGCCACAACAGCTATAAGCTTACCACTCGATATATTATCTTTGATCGTTTAATATTGTTTAAAAACTTTAATCTGTAGTTTACTACGTTAGTTACAGCAAAGTTAACCATGAGATAGTTACTTTATTTTACAACTTAGCTCGGTATATTATCACTCTGTAACTATAACAAACATTATAACGGAAAGAACGGCAAGTCTGTTATTACTACCTTGCTTATTAGGGTTTTCTTCATCGGCAGATAACGCTGCAACAGTTCAACAGTCATATTATCAAACGCAGTAAACAGATACGTCACAATATGCAGTAATACCCCGTTTACACGATCAGCAAACATCGAGCAAACATCAAGCAGGCTTGATGAAACCCCGCCCTATGGACCAAATGTAGGCCTAGGCTTAGCCCACAGCTGATCACGTGTTATATAAGCCTTTCAATTACAACCCGCCCACCCTCCTAATTAGCATGCTAATTACCATAGCTCGTCGAGCTAGCTCGTTGAGCCAGCTTGATCGTGTAAACGGGGTATAAGCTTGCACCGTGTCCCGAAAAAAGACACTTTTATTTTTTGAATAGGTCGGATTAGCTCCGTGAGACATTGACCAATTCTAATAATTTTTAACATGCAATATCAAACAAAAACGTGACGTAATGATAACTTTGCCCACCTCACCTTAATACTGTTGCTACACTACCTTGTGAAATGCACAAGTCGTAGTTTGGCGGTTTACAACACTGAATTCACAACAACTATTGTACAACAGCACTTCACAAAAAATCGAAGGCTACGATAAATCCACATCTTGTTGTACAGCTTGTGAGAGTTTGTGCCACAATGCGTGCGCGCACGCACATAGCTGCTAACCTTTGGTGGTAGCGGTAACAGTAGCACTAAAAAGTCCATCTCCGAGTCGATTGCGCGACAGCACCATGAACTTGTAGACGGTGTTCGACTGGAGGTTGTGTACGGTCATCGACGTCGCCGTCTCGCCCTCCGGTATCACATGAATCGTTTTCCACTCGTTTCGACCGTCGTGCCGCTTGTACCTGTAACGTCAGCCCAGCAACATGGGCTGTTCTCAAAATTAAGTTTTACAGACACATAACGTAGCGACCTGCAAAAAGCGAGGCATCAAAGATGGCGAGATTAAGACATCGAAAGCATTTGATCGTGGACTTCTAGTCTACGCTAATCATGACACTTAATTGTCGTAAATGTCATATTTACCAGTACATTTCATGTACCTGCTGACTCTGGGCACATTTATACATTATCTACTTCTATTCCTACCACTTGGTCATATTTTTGTTAGAAATCATGATTCGACGTTTTTTTCGACCATTTTTTCAATCAGCGTTTGATTCTGAAAGAAAGCGATTACTAAAAACGGTTAGCGTTGATGTGTAATCGAGGCAGTACTGAATACCGCACTGCTGGAGTTAGTAAGCGAGTACGTCGAGCTTGTACCACTCCAGACAATGTGTTATTGTACTTAAACCACGCTCAGGTCGCGTAGACTACTCCGTCGTTTGCTTTAAGACGCACGACTGCAGCCGGAAATAATCGTGGAAACAGTACCAGTGCAAGCTCAGTGTGGTGTAGGCCTAATACCTCGTTTACACGATGATAGAATGTTTACGCGATCGAGCAAACATCGAGCAGCTAGCTCGACGTTCTATGGTAATTAACATGCTAATTAGGAGGGCGGGCGAGTTGTAATTGTAACACGTGATCAGTTGTCGGCTAAGAGCCTAAGCTTAGGCCTACATTTGATCCATGGGCAGGGTTCCAATAGGCCTGCTTGAGCCAGCTCGATGTTTGCTTGATCATGTAAACACCCTATGAAGCAAACATGAAGCAAACATCGAGCAAACGTATTCAATATACACGTGCACGACGTGCGCTTTAAGTTTGTTTCATGTTTGCTTCATCGTGTGAACGGGGGTTTAGCGGACTGACCAGAGCACGTAGTGAAGCGGGTGACCAGCGTCGTAGCCGGGAAGCCACGAGACGTCGGCCGACGAGAACGACGTTCGAACGCTCACGTTGTACGGAGCGTGCGGCGACGTCGCTGCAGTGCACACCAACCAACAACAACTTAATTCTACAATGTTGTCTCTCAACAAAAAAGAACTTTAAAACATTTCTTTACCGTCAAGTTCCAGAAAATAAGAAAAAGGAAAAGTCCGGTACTTGCTATACTGCTTGTTGCATAAAACGGACTCAACGCCCAAAGCGCTTTTACAATCTCGGAAGTAGCAGCTGATTGGCAGGAGCTAGTGATATCGCAGCGCACTATGCGGCCATCCAATGCCCGCGTCAAGGAACAATTGGACCCGCGGCTTGCAGCAAGTTCCGATCAGTCACACTAGACTGAGCCCATCTCGAGAAGGGTAGAAGGCTGAGTTGCCTTAAGCGCACAGTAGGTTAGAAATTCGTTCAAGGTTGCTTGCAAATGACCGGACCGGCAATGAGAATCGAAGCGTAACAATAAAGTTACGTGAACAATTTGCAATACCCCACCACATCTTAAGCGCGTCGCTTGTGAAATACAAATGTTGCAAACAAGCGTGTGTATAGGCTATAGGCTAGGCGTACATTCGATGATGAGCAGCGAGGAGACGATGACGTTGGTGACGGGGTTTGAGGCGACGCACTCGTAGCTGCCCTGATCATCCAGCGTCAAGTGAGGTATCGTCAGGTTGCCGCCATACTGTAGCGCCTTGCTGATCACTGGAAATGCGCCTTCGCCCTGAACCGGCAGCCGCAAATTTAATACAGACCTGTCACAGACTGCTGATAGAAAGAAGTTTCACCGTGACAGCTAAACCGCGTCGCCGCGGCTGTGAAATGAATGATACAGCACAACACCAGTTCCGATCGTCTTAAATGATTGCTAGAATTCTAGTTCGTTTAAGAATTCGGCGCAATGTGACTTTTTTTGTTTAACTTGCTACCATCATTTGCATCAATATCAGCACGAAGGCTAAGCCGCCCACACTGACTTCTATTTTTAACTTACAAACACATTTCTGAAGATACACTGTACGTAAGCAGTTAGCAGTCCCACGACTTCATCTCGTAATTTAAGCAGCACATCAATTAAAAATAAAAATTTAAAAAAAAAACAAGACGCAGAATTAAACACGAAGGCAGAAAAAAACAAACAACAACAAAATAGCGCATTTAGACCTACTGAAAATGACAGTCAGTCTGCTAGGACATAATTATTTCGATAACGGGTATACGCCCAATACCCAGTTCACACAATCAAGCAAACATCGAGCAACCATCAAGCAAATGTATCCAAAATACACGTGCACGACGTGTGCTCTAATTGTTTGATGTTTGCTTGACGTTTGCTCGATGCTTGCTCGATGTTTGTTTGATGATTGCTTCGTGTAGATTATGCTTAATGCATGCTTCATATTTGCTCGATGCTTGATGTTGTTTTGATCATGTTTGCATCATCGTGTAAACGGGGTATAAATGGATTTATACTACTGAGCTCCACGGATCTGAATGCAGTTCTGTGGCGTAAGCCCTATTTGTTTCCAGCAATCATCTGGCGAGTTTTCGAACTAGAATATGCGAAACTATTTTATGCATTGTGCAAACCTTTCGCCAAGCGATCGTCGGCTTGGGGTCGCCGTCGGCGGCGCAAGGCATCGTGACCGACTGTCCGGGATGACGCTGATACAGCGGCAGAGGTCGCAAAACGAAGTACGGCGGATCTTCACGTACGCAGAAACCGACAAACGAACACACAGACGGCTGGTCAAAACGATCAAAAGTTTTCAGTTCACACGTCAAGAGTACCATACAGACTTGTAAGTGCACGTTTTGGGCCGCAGAGTTCGACCCCCCCCCAAAAAAAAAACATTCCCCCCTTCACTGGGGGGTTGGCATCCTCATTTACGACATTTGTTACAATGGTTTTGTGGACCCAACAAGTGTACTTGCCAAATGGCATTTGAATCCGTCGAGCGGTTTAGGCATGTAAAAGACGACAGACGACGGACAGACAGACCATACTACAAAGAAACGTGTCGCTATAGTCGGAATCGCTTCCCAGCAAAAAGCGACTTCGCCTAATACTGCGAGATGGCGCTGCTATCGATCAGCGGACTGCAGGCTTGCTTAATCGATGCGTAGTTCAGACTGGAAGCTAACAGCTAGCAGCTTAAGTGAAACGCGCGAAACGAAATGAGACAGTGGCAGACACCGCCGCCGGCGCCGGTGTCCCATTATAGGATCGCCCTCCTCCAGAAGTCTCCCCGACCGACAATTTACCGGCAAATATCCGCCCCGCCCGGCGGCCGCCCGGTCGAGACGGATTTTGCCGGTAAATTGTCGGCGGAGAGACTTTTCTGAGAGAGGAGGACGATCCTATAACGGGAAGACTTTCGGCGTAATCGATTTAGCAAAACTGAAACCAGTTTCGGGTTTAGGTTTCGATCTGTGAATGGATTTGCTCGAGACTGATTTCACTGCGTGAACGATCTTGTAAAACAAATTCACATTTACCACACACGCATACGAAAATATCCGCTATTAAATAAATACCTAATGCTAAAAAATGAATTTATCTCAATGTTGGTCTTATTTAAGTCTAATCTTGCATAAGTAAACAAACGAAAACCCGGTTTCAGCCAGCGAAACCTGGTCCAGAGACGGTTTCGCCAGTTATAATCTCAGTTTCACGAAACCGGTTTCGGTTTTTGCTAAATCGATTACGCTCTTATTGTGGGGCCGGTGTCGATATTTTAATAAGGGGGAGACATATCAATTC
>Ga0209671_1008545_pt1 | contig 10710 bp, 5 predicted proteins | sample WorMetHERISLAND2_2_FD_187401 | JGI IMG/M metagenome (GOLD analysis project Ga0209671, IMG submission 187401) | Marine gutless worms symbiont microbial communities from Max Planck institute for Marine Microbiology, Germany - Olavius geniculatus... | ecosystem: Host-associated > Annelida >...
CAATAAAGAAATTGGTCTATAATTACCAGGATTATTTCCAGAAATATTTTGTTATTGATATTCAACAATTAATAACTCCAATAAGACATAATATTCTTTAACGAAATTTGGTGATTGCTTTAGCAATTTATTGGAGATAAAGTGTACAAAGCATTACTCAAATTTGTTCAGAGTTGACATTTTTATTGTACAATGTCTAGGAGGTTACTTTTTTCCGGACACCGTGTAGTAGACTACTATACTCAAAAAGTACCCATTATTGATAAAATACATTTTGGAGAAGTAAAATGTCTAGCTGGCAACAAGGGCTCGAATAGACATTTCATCATTATTGCACACTGTTTATAAAACTACAGCAATAGTGACTTGCCACAGTGAAAAGCTTTAATCTCTCTCTCTCCATTGTATGTTGTCACATTGCCACGAACGTGCAGCAGATCTCCGATATCCAAACCTTCAGCTACTTTCTCACGTGACTTCTGAAGTTCAGCGAGTTTTGAACGAAGACCTTTTGCACTGATGGAACCTATAGACCATAACGATGTAAAAAATACAAGCAAAATGCACCACGTAACTGTTGTTTAAAATGTAAATTGTCTGCATAACAAACACATGGCAAGAAGTGTAAACATCATCTGTTTAATTATAGCTATTTGTTTTGGAATCCACTTTTTATCAGGACACAGTGTATTTACGCTGTTCTCATCAAAATGTAATGAGCCAAATTAAATTCTGCCAATCTGCAGCCACAACTGCAGACGACGCAATATTAATGGCTGTCATAGCAGGCAGCATTTCAAGTCTTGCTCGTCTGCGTGTCTGTCCAATATGGACTCCCAACAATATAACAAAAAGACGGATCGTAGAAGAAAAACAAAAGTTGCATAAATGTTACTTTCAAGGGCAGGAGAAACCAACGTACTGATTTTCAGTTTAGATCAAAGGTAAGGATTAGGGTTAAGACTGTGCAGTGTGCAGTGCAGTGTATCAGCTAGGCAGATGGTCTCACTGTATGTCAGCACTTAACCAACATGTTCACTTGTATCTACAACCTAAGTGAGTGCACTGATAGATCTGACACGCAAATAACAGAAGTTCACGATGTACACATGAAAATAAAAGCAAAGGTGCTGAGCTTGCCTGAAAGCTCTGGTAAAGCAGTCAGCTGTGGGTCATTGTACGGTTTCTTCCAGCACGTACAAATGATCACTCCAGTACCGTCATCAACTGTAGGCACATAACACTTTCCATTTCACATAGGCTGCATCAGACCATGGTATCTATTAACAATCTTTTTCATCGTTAACTTGCTGTTTGAATAATTCTGCATTATACTTAGTTTCCTATTAGTATAATAATTACTTTATTTCTAATTTACCTTATTCCACTTTCAATATTTCGCAATATATGAAAATCAGCACAAGAACGGATAGTTTTTGTCACATGAGGCATTATGCCTCTAACTAAATGATAACAACTAAAAATGTAACTTAAAAATTTCCAACAACAGCCATGCATGAAACACAAAGTTCAAACAGCAAGACTGGTTAAGCTGGTTTTGGCAAGCAATTCTCTGTTGTTACATGCGAAAGCAGCTAGACAGCTTTAGTGCATCTTAGCCATCGCAATTCTGTCCATCCATCTGTCCATCTCTCTGTCACATGAGTGGATCAGTTAAAAACGGTGCAAGCTAAGATCACCAAATATTCACCGTCGGCTGCCTGGAAAACTCTAGTTTCAGGAACCGTAAAGCTTTTCCATAAATTCGGAGGGAGTCACCCAGAATGAGGATGTTAAATGAGAGAGGATAGGAAAAATTTGCGTTTTTTAGCCAATAAGTCACTGTATCTCAATAACGATGGAAGATAGGACCTAGGTTACTATTAATCACTAATAGGAAGTCGTACACTGGCTCTCGATTGCCACGAAATTCAATGACCTTGGATGACCCTGAATGCCAAAAGAGAGGTTTTATGGATTTTTTGGTGATTTTGAGCTGCGAGACACATTTCAAGAGCGAATTGCGCTGAAATCAATTGAGATAGACATAGAAAAGCTGCGTATGAAATTTTCAGCATTGAATGTAGATTTCGATGGTCCAAGTCTCGATTTTCTAGGTTCAAGGAAACCTGCGCACGAGGGGATCAAAAAGAAGTACCCCAGTAAAAGTCGTTATTTTACCACTGTTGGCCAGTTTTTTGTAAAAACAATTGCCTATCTACAACCGTTTTCACGACAGACTGGCCAACAATGGCAAAATTGTCTGCAGATAGGCATAGGCATGCTGCCTACCACAACAAGCACTAGTGACGAGCTTTTTAGTCGTATCAACATCGATGACTTTGAAAGACCCTAAACTAACAAAATGAGGGGCTTTTATTGATTTTTGCAATCTTGGGCTGCAGCACACACTCTAAAAATGAAATGCGATGAAATGGCTGGAGATAGACTGACAGTTTGCAAACAGGAACTGCTATAGGCTTTCGCGTGTTTCGTGAGCATTAGCTCAAATTTCTTTTTTAATATTTGCACTAACATTTCTTTTTCATGTTTTCATTTTTCACGTTACTTGCATTTTTTTTGTACTTCTCATTCATGCAGACAAACAAGAAATAAAGTATCAAATTTACCACCATATATGATGAGTTTATCACGCACATCCTTTTTCACGATGATTCCCATAATGTCAACACTTGTCACCAAGTGAGTTCCATAGCGATAAATACCTATAGATATGTAAGCAAAATATATCACATCAGTAACAATCGGTTATGTTACGCAGACATAATATACTCTGTCACTGTGATACCCAAGTCACATGGCAGTGCACTGAATGTAAAACTCTACAATAAAAATCTATAGGCACACGTCACTGCATCTGAGCCTGCCTCTTCTTTGCCAATCACTGGCAGAAAGATACCTACAAAGAAAATTTAAAACAAACAAACACACACAGCCCAGTGCCCACCACATCTTGTTTTATATGTTCGTACTGTACATTGAGAAAACTAGCACCATCATCGTCTGTCGTCCTCTGTAACGGGTGTACTGCGGCTAAATGGTGCAAGATAGGACCTAATATTGATCACTAATAGGAAGGCACTTAATGACACTAAAATCATTGACCTTGAATGACCTTGAACACACTATGGTGTGCCAATCGTGTGGTATTGTGGCTACACGGTAAGTCACAATAACCATCACGACATGCGTAGAGCACGACAGTCTCCTAAGCTAAGAATTTGTTAAGTACATTTGTCACATCAAATAATTAAAAGTAGGGTTGTTAAGACCACCCATTCATTTTGACTGGTTGACCATGACCAGAAAAACTGGTTAACCGGTTAACCCTAGTTTGCTTATTTTTGCTTATTAATGGGCACTGCGTCAAGTTTGCCAATCGGTGATTGAAGTAATAGACTGTCCGACGTCGGCGGCCAGGCATCAAGAGTGAAACGTCTATACGGCAGTTGGCATGGCGGGCTACAGCACAGCGTGGCTGGCTGGCTAACAACGTCTGTTGTCGCCATCGGCTTCATCTGACACAGGTTTCCTGCAGTGAAGGTTACGGGCGCCAGGAAGCACACGCGATTGTGTGATGGACCGATGGTATCTGTACGTCATTATGGTGACAAAGTGTGTAGCCATTGCGATCATACCACCACTGCTGCATAGGGAAGGCATTACAGTGAGTCGCGAGTGGAAGAATGGCGTAAGAAATAAATATTGTGGAAGATTTAGCTGTAGTGAAATACTGCTGGTTTTGGGTGTTGTATATCAATCAGTCGTCAATCATTGATGGACTACTGCAAGCACAATCTGTGGTACTCCCACCACGTACACCAAACGTTAACACAACTGACATGTGTGAATCTCCCATACCTGCACTATATGGGTGGCGGTCCAGGCACGTGCCTGGTTGTCCACTATGTGCAGAATGGAGGGAAGGAAGAGAAAGAGCAAGGCATGCTCGCGCGGTGTGGGGTGGGTGGTCGTGAGGAGCCGCCATCTGATGTCAACTTTTTCCCACGGTCAGCCACTGACATGGCCCCGCAAGCCACTGAGCTACAGTTTCCTTTGACATTCATCATGCATAAACAGAGTTAAGGAGACAAACTGACGGACAGAGACAGGGACAAAGAGACAGGGAGGAAGATCAAACAACACTACATGCCACTACGTTGGTTGTTGATAGCACCACAGTGAATAGGTGATAACCACCGCAGCGCCTGATCCTATTTGTCGATCATCGCTGTTGCAACGAATATCTATTATGTAACGGGAGTCACACCGTTTCACCTGTTGCATCACCAGTGCCGCTAGGTAAACACCACTTCACTGTCTGGAGCTTATTAGCAACTCACCCATGGTCTTTTTCCATTCATTAAAACATGCCAAGCCTCACCCTCCCCTCTCACCCGCGGCATACATGGTACAGCGCTGCAGGTGATATCAGCTTTGATCACAGCTGATAACACCAGCGCAAGCAAAAAAGAGTCGCTCGAGAAGAGTCGTGGCACCGTCAACGAAACTTGCAGTTTCGGGCTCTGTCCTAAAGGAAAGATCGGTTAACCGGTCAACCAGTTAACCTTTAACAACTTTAATTATAAGTAACATTAACAGTAACATGTAACAAGACTGTTTGTATTATCAAAGCAAATTCAAAGTGCCACTCATCAGTTAACACAAGCCATGATTGCCTCTTTGATGACATGCTGATGCAGACCAGACCAATGAGACCATGCACCAATCAGGTGCTGCTTTAGATCAGCAGCATCAAGTACGGGCAACTGATAGGCTTGGTTTCTATTGCAAGCAACGGCTATAAAATTAACGTGCTTAGATAAAAGCCAGGAGCCTGTATTACAAGTCTTATGCTAGCAAGTAAGCAAAGACAATTAAGTGCCTGGTTGAGAGTCAAGTTCTGGCATGCCAAGCACATCGCAGATGAACAGCTTGAGACTGGAACCAAACGTAGGATCAAGTGCACAGCACTCGATAGGAAGTGCACTAGGCAAACAAGATGTCATCACTGTCTAGTGCATCAGCAATGTCTGAAACATTAACACAATCAACAACTAACAACACCTACTAACGGACAAGCAAAGAATGTAGCAATGTAATATATTTCATGACTTAAATAGTCTTCCTATCTTCCACCAGAGTGACTGCAGTGTTATAACTGCCCATCGCAGTCGTTCCCTGAAAGTTTCACTCCCAAAAATAAAATTAGCCTAAAACTTTTGCTTCCCCTGTTCAAAAAAATGCTGTTAGTGCAAATACAATAAGAATGTATGCATAACTAAAGGCAGCACTTCATATTTGCTTCAGTTGTAGGTTCACATATAGGGAGCAAAAAAATCACAAGTTTGTAGGACTACACATTTGATGCCTTCTAAACACATAAGCCTACAAACGGGTTGGTCTAAAAGCATGGTGTTATTGACCATGCACACTGCACACGGTCTGATGTCAGACAGAAAATGTTATTGATAGTCACAGTGCGAGGCTGCACGCTCGCACGGGTCTGTTCATTGAAGCCGCAGTTAATTTCTGTATCTATGCATGGTCTGAACTTCTGAAGGTGATTGCATGGCATGGTATCTTGATTGTGTCATCCGTGCACACTGTAGGTGGTTCCTTGGGCAGCACACATCATCATCAATGGATATCCGGAAGCAGGCCGAATGCCTCTATTTCCGTCCGAAGTAGATAACTTCAACACGAATATCAACAAAAACTAAATTAATACTGTTTTACATTGACTTCCGGTACTAGATGACGGACTTATAATCATAATACAAACTAAAACCACGCCAGCAGATTTTTGTAGTAAAGGTTGGACTGATTGGAAACAGAATATCAGTTGACCAGAATATTCAGTAGTCGAAATTTTTCAAGCCAAAACAGCACCGAATAATTGTCAAGTTTGAGTTTGCACTCATAACTAAGTAATAGCAGCAACGTGGACATAGAAGTGTCGAGTCAACTCTCCGCTTATACGCTGTCAGTAAACGTGCGCAATTTGCGCACGGTAATTTAAAAATAGCAATTTGTGAGTGCAAACGGACCGTGCGCGCGCACGGTAAATATATACATTGGGTCAAAAAAGGACGAGCCGGCGGGTCAAGAACGGGTCACTATGTGACAGACTGGCGGTTGTGATTATTCCTTCCTTCCAAACAAAAAAACTTAAGTGACCTAATGTCGAACATTAAGCAAGCACAGCTCCTGAAAAATAAGGCACTTGCTATTCCACAGTTGATTATTTTATTTGGTTTCATGTTTACATTTGCCGCTTAGGCATAGAATATGTACATCAATCCTAATAGTCGTAAAATTAAATAAGTAACTACTACAACAACCCAACATTAATCATCTGACGTAGGCTGTTATCCTTCCAGCTGAACCGACTCGGCGACGTTGTAGCTTGTAGGGCCTATACAATATAAATGTACAAAACATCAGTTTATACACTTGTTAACCGCGACATGCAATGAGTAACATATCGAAAACAGCAAAAATCATAAAAAGGTGATATCACTCACCATCACATCGTCTAACTGTCAATGTGCTGTTTAATAATATCATATAATATGGTGACGAACCAGTAGCGATAAAATAACCATTAGGCCTATTTAAAGAAATACCTCTCTTTTTGACGTTAGCGTACGCAGGCCTCCTTTAATCTAAGAAGTAGGCTATATAGACGCGCAAATGAGAATTTTTAGGGGGTACCTCTCTTTCGCGCCTTGAACGCGAAGGGAATCTCTTCACCCATGGCACAAAATTTTGTCCAAAAAAAAACCACAGTCCTTTGAGCAAGCCACAGTTTGTGATGACTTAATGATCTTAGTTTGCATCGTTTTGATACAATACAGCAGTGTGACGGATAGACGGACAGATGGACGGACGGACGTCTACGTCTAGGCTAAAGCTAAGACTCCCAAAGCATTCTGCTGTCGCGCGTAAAAAATTAACGTTGTCACTTAACGTTGTTCTATTCTTAGCCAGGCTGCTAATTGGCCGCTTGATCTTGCAATGTGAAGAACATTCTGAAGAAATTGCCCATCAGTCACACAATTTATCAACCCATTAACTAACGAAGGCTTATAGCCAGGACCCGTCGTTCACAACCGACACACCCGGCGTTGTCGATAATGCAAAGTTTTCTTCATAAGTCTGGCTTCAAAAGCAGCATCTTTATTCACACTTAACTTGACTACGACTTTGCGAGTCGAATCGCTGTAATTATGATATATATATGGACAATCTGTAGCATTAGACGACGGATAATGGCTACGTGGGCGTCCGTTCATCCGGACACTGACTTTCAGTCGTTTCAACTGTCGTTAGCGGCTGACTTCAGTGCGGCCATAGATCTTGGCGTACGTGATGCCTTTACTTTGTGCATTTAGTGATGCACCAAGAAAACTGACCTTCAGCAGAAGTTATACGAAGTCATAAACGCGTAAAAAAAACTTACGTATACCTATGCTTATGCTGTAGTTTAGTGTCCGTTCGTGGTTATGTGCGTGTAAAATAGGCTAAAATAAAATTGTGTAAAGCGATGCTGTCGCGCGTCTCATGAGCATTAGCTTAGAGTTCATGTAAATACGACGCGCGTGTATCATATTAACGTGTTCACTACGTGCGATTCATTAATTATTTGTAGCCTATCTCTAACAAGGTCACTATAGCTTGCTAATGGTTCTTGCTAATAGTGTGGTAAAACGTGTTCGTGGACTTGAAGATGTTAATTCGCCTGTAGGGCCTATGTGAATAACAGAAATTTCAACTGTCGGGAAATTACCTAATATTAGGCATCCGCGAACTCGACATTCATGATGCTATTACCATGTAGAGATAAAAATCATCATACACAAGTGCACAAAGTGACCGGCACAAAAACAGGAAATCGCCGACGAATAGTTGTGATGGTGCGTGCATGGTCAGATGAGCAAAGTCTGCTGACAGTCGGTGTCGTGTTTAAAAGTCCATCAGACGTGTCCGAGCGTCCGTCGACGTTGCGTGCTGACTGATCAGCAATTCACGCGAAGACCCCTGTATACACCAGTGGAAGAACCGCGTCCTATTTTAATAACGCGCACACCTGACAAGTGATCTCAAGATAGTCTAACAGTGACGAGAAGGTCGGCAAAACTGCATGACCAATGGCGGCGAAACCGGGAAGCGGGGGAGGAGTCATATGGCCGCCACTTTCGAAAAGTGTCCATTTCGGCCACCTTACCCAGTACCGGTCTCTTATCTGACTGACTGAACTAAATTAGGCTAAACTAAACTGAGAGTTGCCAGTTCGTCAATATGCAAATCCGTAGTTCGGAAGATTTGTTCGTCACAGTCGAGTTGCTCGAATTATTGAGCACGTAATTTAGGCCTATGCTAAATATTTGCAACTCAGTCGTTGAATTTTGCGACAGGAAATCATCGAGTACCGCGTAACTCGAAACTCGACTCGACGATTTTGAAGCCTCGCAACTCTGGCTGTGACATAGGCCCCCTACGTTAATTGCGGCGCCGTCAGTCAATATTGGGGTGTTTACACGATCCAGCAAACGTCCAGCAAACTTCCGGCAACCGTAATGCTGGACGTTTGCTGGATCGTGTAAACACCCTATATGCAGCTGCAAGTGCTACCCGCAGTGCAGTAACTTAAGACTGAGTGGCGATCGAGTATTGCTTGCGTGTGTGCGTCGACTGTCAGAGCATTTTAAGTAGGCGCGCAGTAGACTTAATAACATAGTAGCAAGCCTATACTGTTAAGAACCTGCAAGCAACTCCAGTCGCCAGCAGGCCTACCGATCATTTCGTGTTCGTCACGACGTGTCATCAACGTTGATTTGCCATAGACACCCTGGCCAATTCCTGCAACGGTCGTCGCAGCTGTAGGGATATCTCCAAGACACGTGACCACGCAATTGCTTACAGCTGTCAGCTGATGCAGCATCCTTTCAGCTTTCTGAGCCAGAGGGGAATTTGCGGACATAAGTATCGCCGAAACTGGCAGCAGATTTCGATGTTGAACTGGATGATCAGCGTCTATCTGCGAATCGTCGCCGCGGGTTTGCAGTTGACTATAAGCCTATTCGCCTAAAGTGTGCGGCTGCTGGTGTACATGTCTTCAACGTACTGTGATTGAAGCGCTGCCGTGCTTAATGCTTGCAATCCATTGGCTGCATTAAAAATTTTGCTTATTGACGTGGGGCAAGCAAAAACGCAAACAACTGAATAGCTGCAGGTTGATGACTAGGATTTCGTCGTGTAGTTCACGTGAGTGATGAAGTTCTGTGCACAAGTCAGCAGTAGATCGTGAGACGATGGAGCTGGAGGTCAAAGTTCCCGCCTCAACTGACGTCAACTTCACCGAAGGTATTTTTCGCTTTGACGACGCTGTCCCGCTGCCGTTTGAAGACTTCGCTGTCGACTTCAACGCAACCGCAAGAAACCTGACCGCCAGCCTTCAGATGCCCGGCATGTTGGTGGCAGAATCCGACGCCGAGTTCCATCGCATCATATCAATCCTCCACGTCTACGTTCTCCCGATCATCATCGTCATCGGCATCGTTGGCAACACCATTTCATTTTTGGTCTACGTCAGCACCCCGAGACTGTACCGCCAGAGCTCCAGCCTCTACCTGGCCTTCCTCGCTGCCGTTGACAACATATCTCTGATATTCATCTTCGCCGTCTGGTTCGGCTGGATCGGCATTCACATTTTCCACAAAAACGGCTGGTGCCAGACGATCCAGTACTGCACGTACGTGTGCAGTTTTCTGTCGGGGTGGATCGTGGTCAGCTTCACGGTGGAGCGGTGGATCGTCGTGTTCCACCCGCTCAGACGTCATCAGCTGTGCACTCGACGCAGAGCGATCATCGCCATGGTCTCACTGACTCTTTTCTCGCTCGTCTTCTACTCGTTTTCTTTGTTCACGACCAGTGTCAGGTACTTCCGCGGTCTGCCGGTTTGCGTCACACTCGACAAGTACAACGCCCTGCTACAGGTATATCACTCGCCATTGTTACAATATTATAACGATAATAGATGTACAAAATAGCAGTTTGGAATTTATACACTTGCCAGCGACACGGAGTCACTGGCACATCGAAAACAGCATAAAGTTGTAGACAGAATGATGATATCAGTGGCGTCGTAGCAGGGAGTATAATGGAAAAATTTTCCACTATAAATTTTTGGTTGTTGGAAAGTTGTCGAAGACTATTTTGTCAGAAAATTTTGATCTAAAAATGCTAAATTTGTAGCTAAATTTACGTGAAACTAAATTTAAGAGCAAAATTGGAATTCTAAACATCCATAATCTTCTCTTTCGGAAAATTGCTCCCCCGCTTACTTTGTACGCCGCTGTTTCACCCAGCCTGGTAATGATATGATATTGTAATATGGTAATGATGTTAGCCATCATCACATCGGCTAACTGTCAGTGTGCTGTTGAATAAAAAAAAACTTTCTTGACTTTCCTGTTTTCGATGTGTTAATCACTGTTAGCGAGAATAAACTAACTTAACAGCGACAACTCTGCTGTGTTCATTTGAGAAGCTTTCTTGAAGACTTAAGGTTGCTCAACACTGAAGGTATCCAATGACCTTGTCAAAGAGCTGAAAGACATCTCGCCACCACTTGCTGACAGCCAGGGTGATATACTGGTAGAAGAAGTACAAAAGGCCGTGAAA
>Ga0209671_1008546_pt1 | contig 10708 bp, 6 predicted proteins | sample WorMetHERISLAND2_2_FD_187401 | JGI IMG/M metagenome (GOLD analysis project Ga0209671, IMG submission 187401) | Marine gutless worms symbiont microbial communities from Max Planck institute for Marine Microbiology, Germany - Olavius geniculatus... | ecosystem: Host-associated > Annelida >...
CCTTTCGAACGACGTGACGTCTGCCGAGTCGTTATCCGCCTTTTCCCAGCGTCTCAAAACTCACCTGTTCACGAAATCCTCTGACTATTTCCTTCAACTGGACTCCATCTAACCTGCTAGGCTACTGTTTCAGGTAAACCCAGCAGTAGTTTGTATTACTAAGTTTAAGGCCACTTCAAAATATCTTATTTGTTGACTAATTTTTTAATTGATTGATTATCTACGTACTTTGAACGGCAATGGAAATGACGTGTCTGCTGGCCAGACTGGGGTTGTGAGGGTTGATGGCTGAACACTGGTATTTCCCGGCGTCATCCGAGGTAACGTGCTCTATCAGCAGTTCACGGCCGTGATCCACGACTCGGCTTCGTGCCGGCAGCCGACCGGAAACACGTGACCAAGTCACGTGCGGAGTCGGACTGAAACAAATAAGTAAGCAATTTTATTTCTACATCTGTACAATGAGACAAATTCGTTATATATATGCATCTTTATTCACCAAACATGATAGCAGTTACAACATGCAACTCAATAGGCTACATGCAAACACGCACTTTGAAAAAATAAAAACAATTTGATTAAATAACAGACAATAATGACTGACAACAGCAACAACTTAACCCATTACTGCATGACTGATGTCAAAGTTGATACGTCCTTTGGGCCTATTTCATTTGGGACGCTATGCAGTGCGTTAATTACCCTTATAAAACTTACTTCTACGCCTTTCAATCAGTAAGCTGGGTAGCGCAAAATTAAACATAAGTTGTGCAAGCAGAATTACGTCTGTACTGTTTGTTTGAAAAAAAAATTATAAAAAACCAGTTTTTAGCCGACCGTACTAACGGCCGCAGTTATGATACGATGTGTCGTAAAACTGTCGTCTGTCGTCTGTAACAATATATAAGCTTATTGTGACTGAATGGTATGTCGTTGTGGTACCGTTGAATAATGTATTGGAAAAGTTCCTATAAGCTGTTAATAGTAATCATGTCTCTATATGCGTTACATGTATATAAGTTCACGTTTCACTTACTTACTTACTTACTTACTTACCTAGGTAAAGTTGAAAAACAAACGTAACACTTGCAATGTCATAAAAGTTGTGAAAGCCAGTTCTTCTCTACGAAGAAAGCAAAGTAGGCTTATGCAACAAGAGCGATTCACACTCTCTGGATACTTTGTAGCAAATCAAATTAGTTTCTGGATCAATCGTACATATTATGTTTTCATCAGTTTTACTGATTGCCTTGAATCTGACGCATTTTACTTACAATCCGGCGAAAATGCACTTGATAGACTTGTTCTGTCCCTCGAACATAACGTGGTTTTGCGGAGTTGACCACAGAAGCCTGGGTACTGCCACAACGCTGTAGTTATCTGTCAACACGTCGTCCGTTCGTTTTATGCGACTGTAGCATACTGTACTGCTAACAACCGTGAAAAACATACAGAACTCCGCTAAAATCTCAATGCTTTGCATATAGACATCATGGTAGATATTTGTTATGAAATCGTCTTAGTGGTTGCTACAATATGGGTTTGGTGCACTCTTGCCCATCTGTCCGTCCGTCCGACTGTCCTAAGGAAAAACAACCAAAAATTTACGCTAATGCTCACGAGACGCGAGAAAGCCTATAGCAGTTCCGGTTCAGTAGTTTAGCTAAAAATTGGAAAGTTCACGCTAAGTTAATATACAAATACCAAATTCTCTATCTGTATCGGATAACGATAGTTTCGTGGCGCCACTTTGTAAATGATATAAACTCGTGTCGCAGCCCGAAATCGCCAAAAATGCATAAAACCCCTATTTTGGCGTTCAGGATCATCCAAGGTCATTGAATTCGGTGCCAATCGAGAGCCAGTGTACGACTTCCTATTAGTGATTAGTAGTAACCTAAGCCCTATCTCGCACCGTTACTGAGATACAGCGACTTATTGGCCAAAAATCGCAAATTTTCCCCACCCCTCTCATTTAGCGTTTTCGTTCGTGGTGACCCCCTTCGAATTTATGGAAAAGCTTTACGGTTCCTGAAACTAGAGTCTTCCAGGCAGCCGATGGTGAAAATTTGGTGATTCTAGCTTGCACCGATTTTGACTAATCCACTCGTGTGACAGACAGACAGACAGACAGACTGACAGACAGACAGAATTGCGATGGCTAAGACGCGCTGAAAGCAGTAGCTGCTTTCGCGCGTAAAAAAGGATGACAATACAAAATATGCGTAAACGTTCCCCAGACTATGAGCAATAAGTGTGCCATATTAAGGTCAAAATTAAAAAGTTCAATCTCATCGGACGTCGAAAATATGTAGCAAATGACGCTGATCTCGCGTGCATGCTTATTTACAGCTGTCGGTTCGCGTGCCGTCCGGCTGACGAGCGTGGGCGGTTTTGACCACTGCACACTTGGCAATTAAACGGACGGCTGCATACAAGTCGGCACAAGCTACACATTAGTGCTTGCTTAGTTTACTGCTTACAACATCTTATTGCCCGGATCGGTGTGTACACTTGCGATAAGTGACAACATCGTTTTTGGTTGCAAATAAAACGAAAATTTGACTAAAAATAAACTAGGTTTTTATTCTTGCTCAAAGTCACTGTCTGCAGTCGGGCTTGTGCAACATTTCCTGAATCGGGCTACGCGTTATGTCGGAGTTAGCATACATGTACGTCCGAGGGATTGTCTGGGAATTATGTTTATAATGGTGATTTTGCCAAGTCAAACCTTCCCTTAAATTTTCGGGCTATGATCAGCCAGTAACTTTCGTGTAATCTTCCTGTTATCAATCTTCACCGTATCACACAATAGTGAAAAAAATCCAAAAATCCGGCCCTGTAAATTTGATTTTTGCCCGACCTTGATAATCAGTAACTTTTTAGCAGCTGGCAAGATGTCCACGCAAAATTCCATAAAGGGATTTATGAGTTATTGTGGTAACAGAAAAAAATGACAAAAAATCAGAAAAACGACACCGTCATCGCTAACGAGGACAGTAAGTAATAAATGACAGTAATCGATGCAGCCACACCTGATCGTTCTGCGTGTCCGATGATCTGATCATCCCCGTCGGCAGAAGTTCGTAGAAACGGATTAAACACGACACAGAGATATCTGCCGACAGCCGCTCCCTTTACACTAGTGCTCAGCAGATAGTCTTCGTTCTGCACGTTTACGAAGTGCAGTCGACCTGCAAATGCAGTGAAACGCCTGCAAAACTAAAAGAGCCATAAGCGCCTACTTTTCGCGTGACCCTTTTTTTCTTTCCTTTCCTGTTCTTCACCTTCTTCTCTCCCTTTCTTTCCTTTCTTCTTTTCCTTTCTTTCTCTTTTTTTGTAAAAAATGTAGGCCTAATAGAAGAAATTCTACGCAGAGATTGATGTCTGTATTTAACAATCAATCAATGAGTTGGCCTAGATTTGTAAAGTGTCCTTAAGCAGAGTTTTTGGAGGCGGTCGTTACGAGATAATACGATCAAAAACCCACTTCTTAAGGCTTAATTTAAAGCAATGTCTACTGCTATCAACGTTTCTCCGTTCCGAGGAAAGGTCGTTCCACACGTTTTGTTGGAGTGCTGATGAGCGGAAGCTGCGCTGACCGAACCGAGTTGTACGCGAGCACTGTTGCAGTGCGTCGCAGTTACGAATTTCGGCTCGTCAGGAAAACCATTAGGATTCCGCTTACATATATCAAACAGTGGTATTAAGGTGAATGTGTTTTTGTCGTCGCCTAGATCTTACCTTCATTGTCAAATGCGATCCTGTCCGTTGGTTCAATGATCGTCGGCGAGCTATGCTGAGGTGTAACTGACGCCCAGTGTATGATTGCTGGTGGTTGGCTGGACGGGGGTTGACAACGAAGCGTCACTGAAGTACCGACTGCCGCAGGGTGAACTTTTGGCTGGTTGATTGTCGGAAATGGACGTAGAACTGCAGCCAGACACACAAAACCACGACTACGTGTCAAACAGAAAAATGGCGAACGAAGCATTGACTTATATTTTGCATGCAACTGTTCTTATTTCATAACATACTTTTGTCGACGATTTCTCTCACTGCAGTGTATGGAGTGATATAATTGCCCATACTCTCACTGCGCTCAAAACGTGACGACTGAGTGACCGACATGTGGCTCGGGTCTGTGTACAGCCCCCGTTCTCAGGCAGAACTCACCGTTGATCACAGTCATGAAATTAGTCACGGTCTACACGTCACACTCGCATAATACACTCTGGACCGCGTTGAAACCTATATTGAGCTGTCGCTGATACAGCTCTTTAAAACTGAGCAAATCTTAGCAGAAAGCGTATGTCTGTCTGTCTGTGTGTCCACGAACACGGCAATGTATTGGGTCGATTAAAAACTGGCACAGCCACAGCCACAGCAGCAACAGCAGCACTGGCTCGATGGATCGAGTCATTGCTGCTGCTGCTGCTGTGTGGTGGTGGGAAATCCCAAAGTCACACTGCAGGATGGTGACTGCTGCTTGTTGCATCGTCTGCCGCTTTCTCTGTGTGTCACCAGTAAGCTTACCAGTGTATGGTTTAACGATGCATAGGCCTAAAATACCGCAGCGCACGACACGCTAGCCAACGTTTACAAGAAGACATAATAGGCTACTACAATAGGCTACTGCAAGCAGCATGAAGCCGAATGCGGCACGTTTGGTCACTGGGGTGTATATAGGCTTAATAGTGGCGTTCAAGGTCATTCAAGGTCATTAAATTCGGCGCCAATCGAGAGCCAGTGTACGACTTCCTATTAGTGCTTAATAGTAACCTAGGCCCTATATCGCACCGTTACTGAGATACAACGAATTATTGGCCAAAAATCGCAAATTATGCCCGCCCCCTTCTCATTTGGCGCCCTCGTTCGGGGTGACCCCCTTCGAATTTATGGAAAAGCTTTACGGTTTCTAAAACTAGAGCCTTCCGGCAAGGCGACGGCGAAGATTTGGTAATCCTAGCTTAGACCGTTTTTGACTGATCCACTTGTGCGACGGACAGACAGACAGACAGACGGACAGACAGAATTGCGACGGCTAAGGCGCGCTGAAAGCAGTGGCTGCTTTCGCGCGTAAAATCAGACACGTCTTCTACTACCGATTGGTTCATTCGTTTACAAAATAACAGTAGACGGCGAGGATCGGAAGGGCGGAGACGGTTATTTCGTTTATTGGTGATGGGTGCACATAGGCTGATTGTGGTGCGCAGTCACGCCGCTTCGATCAATTATTCCTAGTCCGGAAGTTGCTTCAATGCCATTGCTGGCATCATCGTCATCATCATCATCAGCAGCAGACAAAACAGTGCACTGTATGGAGTTATAGACAAAGCCGATACCTTCGACTACCGCAAGCCGCCATCCTCTGTCTGCACTCTGCGTTGTGCGATTGAGTCTCGGGCAATTTTAACAAGTTTTTGTACCGCTGCGGTTTGCTGTTTGTGGCAGCAGCCCATGCAGCGGAAGCTTGTGACAACAGCACCTCCGGTGCCTTTTCATCAACTGATTATTCGGAAAATAATAATCGATGGGCACGAAAAGTTATAAAAAAATAAAATTATAAAATTATAAAAAAAGAGATATCACTCACGATCACATTGTCTAACTGACAATGTGCTGTTGAACAATATAACCTTTTTATGATTTTTGCTGTTTTCGATGTGTCAGTCATTGCACGTCGCAGTTAACAAGCGTATAAACTGATGTTTTGTACATTTATATTAGCTGTTTTGTTACAAAAAATAATGTTTTCTTCATCTCTTGTCGTTGGTCAACTATAATCCACCTGTTTTCCACTGCTATGAAGACATAGAACCTTATACATTGCGGTCACGACGTTGACCTTTTGGGGTCAGGTGACGTCATCGGTCACATGACCACTGGACTCGGCATATGTCATTTCCTATGGTCCATTGGAACCATGCGTCTATCTTGCACCGTTACGGAGAAATAAAGCCTTAAACTTGCTTTTAACCTATGTTGTAGGCCAAAAGTTTACTGCGCATGTTCCATGTCACGTGACCGGTGAGCGGGAGGACCAAAATGACTACATATTTCGAATTTTCGAGGCCATATTGCCTATTCATTATACAACTTCTATGGGGTTAAGATGACGATTAAGGGTCGTTTGTAGGTGAAAATTTTATACATAGAGCTGTTTTTGAAGGCCAAAATAATGACTGCGCATGCCCTGGGCCACGTGACCTGTAGGCAAAGGGTCAAAAATGACCACATATTTTGAATTCCCGTGGTCATATTGCCTGTTCACTGTGCAACTTTTGTGGGCCTACGACGACGATTAGTGGCCGTTTATAGGTGAAATTTTTATACAAAAGCGTTTTTCGTCGAAAATTTGTCCGTTGTGGGGCCCAGTTTTCGACTTTGGGGGAATTTTTCAGGGATTAAATATTAACTTTGAATTTTTTTCTCATAAAGGTTTGACCTTTGCGTGAGGCCGCGTCGTCCGAGCCATAGCGCCTGAAAATCTCCCGGGCGGTCTGACCTGTAGGTCGACCATTATAAAGGTATATAAGGAAATAAAATAAATCCCTTATATTTTACCCCTTTGCAGAGAAGCCCTCAATGGACGGATTTGCACGAAATTTTGCACAGGGGGTCGCTTCACAGACATAATGACCCGTTTCAAATTTTGTGTCAATCGGTTGAGGGGTTTTGGAACTGCGAGGGGTCGAATTTTGCCATTCTCCATCGACTTAGACGGTCGCCATTAACAGGGGGGTTGCGCTACCGCGCGCCTGTGATTTCCGCAAACCGCTGGATTCAACAATAAAACTAGTCGTATATATGATTGGTTTAAAATAGACCTGCTCATCGATTTATATGCAATCGCTTTAATCTGACGATTAGTTATTGAAATCCCACGCTAACTGCACAAAACGCGCTTCTGGAGTTCGTGTTGCAGGTATGGGCCTATAAGCGTCACCAAATTTGGTATATGGCCGTCTTGCTGGTAAAACAATGGCTACCAACGCAAGCAATAGTTACGTGTCATAAGAGATTGTTCTGATGGTTCCGGTTTTTGTTGGTAGGCCTAATTTGGCATTCTTTAAGCACACGAAATAGCCATCAACAGCAAAGAAAGCTGCAACAAATTATTTTTTTCAACTCAGCATAATAACTTGTAACTGCTTTAGTTTTCAGCACTTTGGGATGATCACGTAAAGTTTTGACACAGCAATTTTGTACCACCGCAAAACAAATTTCTGCCTACGCCTCTGGTATAAACAGACCTGCCATTCTGACGCTGGCGATGTCGGTGACCGCGGTGCCATACTGGTTGGTAGCGATGCACTGATAACTGCCTTCAAGCGCCGGCGTCTCAGCCGGGTCGACGATCAGCGTGCCGCTATCAGCCCTCTGACGAAACACGACGCCATCTAGCGACCGCGCCACGTCCAGAATCTGTCCGTCTTTTAACCAAGTGTACCTATAGCAGAACACACACGAAATGTCCGCTCAACTCAGCGCTATCCAGTGTCGGATAGTGACGAAGTAGTTCTACTTCGTTACTTTACTTAAGTAGAAGTTTTTACTTTCTACTTCTACTTAAGTCGATTTTCAAGCTACTTTCTACTTTTCGTTACAAAAAATTAATTTTTTTCTTACAATGTAGTTATCTCACCAACTACTGCAATACAACAGAAACACGTCAAGGTATTTTTTAAAATGTTTTATCTTCAACTGATAGTGGTAGTAACCAAGCTCCTTAAGATGTCGTTGCATCATAACGTCTTGCCCTTATGTTGTATCTCGACATTTAATACTGTAGCCTAACACTCATTCTGCTTGTTTCATATAGCTGAGCATTAAGTATCATTATATAAATGTTGCACAAAAGTACTAAACTATTGACTAAAGTTTGACAAAGAATGCTGTATTCAGTATCACTTCCAGCGTGGGTCATAAGACCAAGTATTCCAAGACCAACTAAGAAAAGTACCACAACTTCCGTTTCTGCGGTCTCAAATGAGCTTTTCGAAGCGATTGATAACATTTTCAATAAACGTTTTTAAAAAATAAAAAAATAAAAAAACGTACAAACGTGGCAAAAATAAAAAAATGAAAAAAACGTTTTATTTACATATATGGGTTAAATTGCACTAAATCTGCCAAATTGGTTAGTATATTCTCTGAAAAATGATAGAAAATTATTGCCACCAGATCTCGCCTTTTAAAGCTAAAATGCACCAGATTTGATTTCGGCTGGGGCTCCGTCCCAAACCCCGTTGGAAAGCTCACAAGCTCACAGCGTGTCCTCATTTTCGGAAAATTTAAAGACAAAATTGACATTTTCAGCATTCTTTGTGAGAACTTTGCAGGTGTCTGTCGAAAAAATTGCAACTTTGTGCAGCTTCCAATTTTTTGACGAACGACGCCGTTGACAGCCCTTGGTTGTGGCAGATGGTATAAGAAGCTCAGCTATTGGCAGCTACCGCTTAGAGAAACAGGGCATCAGCTTCGTGCTATCGTCTCATCGTAATGCTACTCTGCATCACAATGCAGAGAGAGCTAGCATAGCCAGCCAGCTATAACGCGTATTGGCTACGGTAATTCTGTCTGTCTGTCTGTCCGTCTGTCTGTCCGTCCTGGTGTCAGGTCCCAGTACCGTTCCAAGCCCATGTGAGATAGAAACTTCGGGTTTTCACCATATGATAGCGTAACGTCTCTAGCGTTTCGAAACAAAACTTAGTGCTCCTGGGTCAAGGGGGTCTTCAAGAACGAGGAAGCGAAAGAGGGGCACCCCCTCTAAAAAGACGTTATTTTACCGGTGGCTCGTCTAGCCTGAAAATGGTTGCAGATAGCCACAGACACGCTGCTTATCATAACAACACTGGCGACGAGCTTCTTAGCGATGATTTTGAATAACCTTGAACTTTCAAAATAAGTGGTTTCAGTGAATTTTTCGCGATTTCGGGCTGCGATGCACATTTTAAAAGTGAATTGCACCGAAATGGTTGGAGATACATGTAAACCAAGACAACTTGCATTACGAAATTTTCGCAATTAAATGTAGTTTATAGCAATCCAAGTCCCCCCTACGTTCAAAGATGTGCGCGCAAGCGGGAGTCAAATAGATGTGCCCCCTAAAAAGTTTTTACTTTTTTGCTATTGGCTTGTCTATCGTGAAAACGGTTCCAGATAGGCACATACATGTCCACATTCATAAAAAAGCACTAATGACGTGCTTTTTAATGGTATAAACATTGATGACCTTGAATAACCTTGAAGCTTAAAATAAGGGTTTTTAGTAATTTTTTGGCGATTTTCGTCTGCAAAAGAGTGGAGAAACGGGTGGAGATTGACCAAGATTACCTACGAATAGGAACTGCTATAAGCTCTCGCGCGTTTCAGAAGCATTAGCTCAGATTTCTTGTTATAGTTTCTTTTTACGTTGGAATTTTTTTGCAAACCTACAATGTCAACGGACGGCGTGACGCATGGGAGTTTACAAGAATAGCACTGAACAGTAGTTTATATTGGTGATCAATCGTAGTACTGGCTCTATCTCGTACCGTTTCTGAAATACAGCGACTTATTGGTTGAAAATAGCCAACTTCCTTGCACCCTCCTCGTTTTGCGCCCTCGGTCAAAGAGCATCGATCAAAAATGAAGCAGAAAAAGATACCAAATATAAAAAAACATTCGTGTATACGGTTTAAGTGTCGTACGTAGGTGGCGGCGTAGCGACGGCGTGACACGGCAAAACAAGACGATGTCCATGTTTGTAGATGATCTCTCGAAACGGCTCGGCAATCAGCCGCGGCGGACTGTACGCTACACGCACGTGCACAGTGAACGAATTACGAAATTAGTTAGTGGCACAACCAATTTTTAGGTAGAGTCATAAACGTATAATATAGTAGCAGATTCATAATTTTGTAATAGCCAAGTGATAGTGAAACCCTTCATTGAGCAGAGTTTTTAAGTGTTATGCAAATATATTACATTTTTTTTGCAAAATTTTCACTCGGCTATAAAATGCCTGCAGTCAATAAAGGGGCACCCTGTGGGCACCCCCTATAATAAAATTATCATCACGGTAGGTGCACAAACAAACGAGACATTGGAAGACGTCGGGGCCTGAAACCTCAACATGATTGTGTTGATGCTAGAATGTTTTGTGACAAAAATAATTATTTGAAAAAAGTTTGTTTTCAATCTACATTAACCACGTTTAAATCATCCGCAAAAAGTTTTCATTCGATCGTTTTTGTGTGTTTTACACGAGACTTGAATGGTTTGCTACAGCTAAACATTTCAGAAAATGATTTACCGTTCTTCCGGATAAAACAAAACGAAACGTTTTCGCAAATGTTTAATGTTTTAGATGCAAACCATGCACGGTCTATCTCTCTCACGCCAAAAGCGCAACTCTAAACCCCAATAAATATTAACACAATACATTTCACAATTTACGATCTACCAAAATCTACCGTGGCCTATTCGCCAGCAAGTCCAAGTTCTACCAACTTTCCTCAAATCCAAATGTTTGATGTTTTACATCATTTCTGCCTAACTTTCACACCAAACTTGCCGACACCAAATGCCGACGCAAATGTAAGCTGTTTATTTCACAAAATTTAATCACGATCTACCAAAATCTCTTTTTTATATGCAGCTGGTCCAAGTTCTACCTAAGTGAAATCCAATCCAAGTACATACCGACTGCTGAGACGCGGTT
>Ga0209671_1008549_pt1 | contig 10706 bp, 10 predicted proteins | sample WorMetHERISLAND2_2_FD_187401 | JGI IMG/M metagenome (GOLD analysis project Ga0209671, IMG submission 187401) | Marine gutless worms symbiont microbial communities from Max Planck institute for Marine Microbiology, Germany - Olavius geniculatus... | ecosystem: Host-associated > Annelida >...
CCTATTTTAGGGCAATCTGCTTTAAAATTTAAGTGTTTAGTAGTATTTATAGCAAAAAAAATCAAGTAGTATTTTAATTTATCACACTGTTTTTATTGAAAATTTTATGTTTGTGCGCTTGCTCTAAAGAGATCAAACGAAACCCTTTCGAAGGTATTGGCAAACCCGAACCGCTGAAACATGCCCTGTCAGGATATTGGTCCCGTCGAATAAACGACGAACATAGAATTGTATACAAAGCTTTTGGCGATTCTATTCAAATAGCCCAACTTCGATATCATTACTAATTGTACCCACCGTCTTCAATCCCCAACGCCAAGCATAAGCAGCGCCGGATAAAAGGCAAGAAGGTTGATAACACAAAACAGTTTTTCAAAAGAGAAACTCTGAAAACCGGCATTGCTTTAGGCGTCTGACTCCAAGCTTTTGTTGTGTGCCGGGCACGGCACGTATTCTTAAGGGTGCGCTGAGCTTACTCTGTATTTAAGAGCTCAGCAAGTCCCAAACCTAGTCGGATGGAGGCGAAGGGTATAGCGGTATGGCGACCGGGTATCCAGCGATGGTGTCTGGAGAGGAGGCCGCTCTGATACGGCAGGGTACCGCGAACGCATGGGGCGATGAATAACGCCTTCGGCGTGACGCAAGCGCCCACCGAGTTAGGCGTTTTTGGTGGGACGAGCCTGCAACACAAGGCGAAGTCCTCTATCCATCTTAGGCCAAAGGCGTATACTCGGCATTCATTTCCGGAAAGGTACGTGTTCACCCCGGGAGATCTGCCGCGCTGTCCAAATGGACTGATCGAACCGCAAGGGGAGACCATCGCATAGCAGAAGTCAGCAGCGTGTCGGGGCGTAGCTCGAAGAGCGAAGCCTGAAGGGCATAGTAGCCGACGGAAATGAGCCGCGTTGAAATAATACGCGGAGGCCTCACCCCGACGAAGGCCCGAGCGGTACCCAACCGAATGGTCTGGGTAAATGGTTGTGGCTGTCAAAGAGCGTATTCTTACCTGCCTATTGCAACAGTCGTTGAAATGCCGGTAGCGTTGCGTTCCCTAAGGACCCAGTAGACCTAAAGTTTTCTTTGGGTTTGCTGTAACCAGCCGAACCGCCGGATACGCGACCCATATGTTCGGTGGTGTGGGAGGGGGTGGCCGTGAGGTCACTCCCTATCCCTATAGCCCTTCAGCTATTCTAATATTTTAACTAATATAGATAACCCACAAATACCAAAGCCAAAATTATATACATAACGTGAAAATTTGTATTTCTTCACGCCGCCCGCTCCTCGCTTTTGTTGGCTATTGTGTCAGGGTTCAACAGTAAATTGTAGTGGTATTTTAGTTTTCTTGAACGGCAGCACAGAACTGACATGTAGAGGGAAGATTGATGTATCCTTAAAAGATACGACGGGCATTCTCTCTTCTTCCGGGAGCCAATTCTGATCAAATGGCTGCCAACCAGCCGGTAACCTTACAACACGCCAGGTTTTGATTCTGTCTATAAACACATCAACGCTGTATATTTCTCCGTTTATTACTTCGAGAATTGCATCACGTACCGTGCTATCCGCCTGTACCACCTTTCCCGCTGTGAAGGCAGTATTTTTAGTGATGTAAGCCTGCTTATTTTCAGGCCTTATTGTGGTTTCGTCTTGCCCCTCAACCGACTCTTCATCCAAGGCATGTTCCCAGTTTGGATATTTTCGCAAAACATCCAGAGGGGGCCATTCGCCTGTGTAGCGGTGTTCCTTTCTTATCATATTATCCGGTCTGCCAGCCAACGGCGCTAATCAGCCGCGCTGTTTTTCGCGCCGGATGAATTAGCATTGTTATACATTTTATCCTATCTTATTGTCGCCTTTAAAGAGAATGAGTAAGGCAGCTTCCCTTTGTGTTCAGGAAATGCCCAATTACCGGTGTCATATTTTTTGTGCTGTTCAGCGGGTAATTTAAAAAATAACCAGTCAAACTCATGAAACCACTCAATGAACAATCCAGCCTTGCTTAAAGCACTGATTATTTCTCCAATAGTATACATCCAACTATAATTGTCAGATTTTTTTGGCTCACATGCATATCCGCCTATAAACTCATCTTTGTCAGCCGTTTTACGGAAATATGGATATTTGACGACCAAATCTGGCAGTTTTTCTTCATCCCAAGCCATGAAAAAAGGATGACAATCTAATAAATACAAAAAACCATTATCCTTGAGCAAGTGACGTACGTTCCGAGCCCACAGGCATAGATCGGGGAGCCAGCATAAAACACCTTCTGTCGTGTACACGATGTCATATTTTTCATCATGTATATCCATTATATTCAGGACATTAGACTCGATAAATGTAGCATCATTAAATCCGAAATCTTTTGCCGTTTTTTTTGCATACTGTATGTTTTCTGGCACCAGATCGACACCAGTGACTTTTGCCCCCATACGAGCAAGTGAAATAGTGTCAGCTCCAGTGTTACACTGAAGGTGGATTAGATTTTTTCCCGAGATATCTCCCAATTCGTTTATTTGTGTTTCACTTAGAGTTGTTTGGTTTTGCGACAATTGTTTCTTAAAAGCTTTGTAGTGATGTTGTGCAATGGTTGCCCAGCTTTTCTTGTTCGCTTCTATATAATCATACATTGATGTTCTCCATCAGAATTGCATAACGCCCGTTGGTGAGCAGCGGCCTAAACAAATATCAAGCTAGCAAAGCCTTTACGTCAACCCGCGGTCTCCACGCCGACTGCTCCACTAGCATGGTTATGTGTCCAACCTAAAGGTCAATTGTAAACTCCGGCATGAAACCAGGATGTGTTTCGCCAACATACCCTCGAGGATTACAAACAATTCTTGTATTACTAATTTTGTAATCGGATGGATCATGGATATGCCCATGTACCCATAAATCAATTTGCGACTCAGAAATAAAGCCTTCCATGCTTGAAGCAAATGCCGCGGCTAAATAGTCTTTTTTATAGCGCTCTGGGATCGAGTGGATACTTGGTGCATGATGAGTTACTACAACCGTTTTGATGCCGCCATCAGTATTAGAGTTTATTTGTTTTTCTAACCACACCCGGGAACTTCGGTGAATGATAGCTGTGTCTGATGGTTTTAATCGGCGAAACTTCGGGCCAAGCCGAATCAATGTAAAGTCATTCATTTTCTCTGCTGCTGTAATAGTAGAGACATCAAGATTATTTAGCAGATGGAAATCACTCCATAAGGTACAGCCTAAAAATTTGACATCTCCAATAGTAATAGCATCATTTTCGAGGACATGAACATTCGTGCATTTAGAGATGGATTTTATTTTGTCAGTTACCTTTGGCAAAGCCCCTCGATAGTATTCATGATTCCCTACAATATAAATTACATTTTTACCCTTAATTGCTTCAATGGCCCACTCAATGCCTTTAGTTCCAACATGAATGTCGCCAGCAAGAATTACGACATCTGCATTTGTTACAGGAATTTCAAAATTTCCGAATTCTATATGTAAATCGCTGAGGATATGTAATCTCATAAGTTCACATGCACATGACGGCTGAGGCAAACCGCCGGCAATCTCGCCTTCGCGCCACCACTGACCTTTTCGCACAACCGAACAATTTTCCCGGTCTGGTTCAGCGATTGGTTCGGTGCTCAAATTATCAGGAAGTTCTTAATAATATTTTTCTTTAGACATGCCGTAGATCACAAGTCCTATTATTAACGAGAATAAGGCTGCTGTGCCCAAGACTATATAATGAATTACAATAGGGGCTTCTTCCTTAGTAATGATGAAAAGTTCGGTCATGAATACAATGAACAGCAGAAAACAGCTTGTCATGAATAGGTAGTATACTATGAGTAGATATTTATTATTCTTTTTTGCATAATCACGAAATTTGAAAGGAAATATTAAAGCCTCCTCCTTAAATACTTTGAAAACTGGATATAATCCTTTCTCCATTAAATAACCCACCATAATTATAACAGTAATAAACAAAACTGCAAAAATTACTGGAGCACATTCTGTAAAAATTAAGAAGCTATATTTGTCCAGTTTCTTTACATAGGTAGGCATTATGCAAAAATTTTTGGCCCATACTAACGAAAAGGAGGGCATTTTCTATGTCTTCGAATAAGATTGCCCTAATTCATATCTTCCTTGGGGGCTAATAACGGTTGAGCTAACCTACCGGCGCTGGATCTTTCAACCTGCAAAAAATTTCACGAAATTCGGCATAGTTTGCCCGGTTAGGTTCAGCGATTGGTTAGCAGCACTTTTAGACAAATTAGATCGAATAAATTATTAAGCCTTCACAAGTAAGTAACATTAGTTTCTTGTTGTCTCGTGAAAAGGTACCTGTTAAAAACCCACCGTTATATCCCAATCCGGGATTCAATATGATTTCTACTTCTCTCCGGGTTAAAACTGGATGAGTTACACCATATTCAATAGGTATTAGATTCAAGGTCCAATTATCATTGCCACAAAAATTGAAGATACCACCTCGCATTCCAAAAACGTGAAATGTTTTATCTGTTTTCAAATAAACTCACTGTAGCAGAACCTTCTGAAAAGTCAATGAATTCACACTGTGTTTGCGCTGAGTCGCTCAAAGCTGAATGCGTTAAGTCGTTCAAAGCTGGAGGGAATAAGCTCAAAATTGATAGCAGGAGGATTGAAGCTCAAAGCTCTTTGTTTAAACCAAAATTGACAGCGGCGATTCGAAAAGGTAAAATCAATACTGTTATGACAAAAATAATCCTTATTTTAATCGCCATCATCATTTTTGCACCAGCGGCATTGGCCGATGAATACACCGGTTTGCATCAATTCGATCCGATCCATATTGAAAGAAACAAACTCTTGCTAATCGCTTCAGAAATTTTTCAATATGTCCAGAAAGTCAATGTCGAATATGGCAACACTGAAGGTTACATCGAGCTGGGGCATGATGGCAATATAACGAAAATGAATCTTCCGTTGGCAGAGGATGTTTTTGAAAACTTTCCTCGAAACTCATATGCTGGGAAAATCAGTATTTTCACCGCAGAAGGCCTGGTATCGAAACTTTATTTTAGTTTCACAGACTCTTTTCGGATAGTTACTGTCAGCGCTAAGAGCCGCGAGCAGGTAGCTGCCTTGATTAAGTTGGTCGATGAGAAGTTTGGCCCTTATGAGGCCCATGCTGGCGGGAAGGATTTCAGAATTGTCCTTTGTATCATCGGTATGTTTTTTTACTGGATAGCTACGTTGCCTATTTGGTTTGCAATAAAAGTCAGAAACGAACCCCTGTTCATCGCGATAACTTTTTTCCTTCTCTCCGCATTAATTTTGGTGCCGCCTTGGTCGACAATTTATCCGGGGTTCCTTGCCGGAGTTGAAATCAGTTCTTTTCTTGGGGGAAAAACAGGATTGTCCACACTTATTGGCCTCATATTAGCGCTGGCGATACCGGTCGTCAGCTTACTTTATCGTTCTTCAAAAAGTTCATAGCCCCCATTATTCTCCAACACTCTATGGCCCAATGCCATTGCACCCAGTTTGGCGATGGCTTTCATTACAATTTAAACCATGAAAATTCGCTTTAGCAAATTTCTAAGGGCCAATCTTTATCTCTTGAATTCGAATTGAAAGAGCCTACTCTACAACGACGCCGGATAACGATCTGTTTCACTCGGCTTTCAGATGTTGGCTCTATTGGCAGCCTGGTCAATATCCGTTGAAATGTCATCCACATCTTCGATGCCGACCGACAACCTTAGCAGGCTGTCCGTGATCCCGAGCTCCGCGCGTTCTTCATCCGTCATTTTCTGGTGCGATGTGGTTACCGGGGCGCAGATAATGGTTTCAACGCCGCCCAGGCTGAGGGCCGGAGTGATCAATTCGAGATTCTTCAAAAATCGATTGGGATTGATTTTTGAGGCGTCCAACTCAAATGACAGCATACCACCGAAGTTCTTCATCTGCTTTGCGGCAATGTCATGACCCGGGTGGTTTGCCAGGCCCGGGTAATACACTTTTCGAACCAGAGGATGCGCCTGCAGGTGCTTGGCGATCTGAAGCGCGTTTAGATTTTGCTTTTCGACACGAACTCCCAGGGTTTTCAGGCTTCTTTCTATCAGATAGCAGGTCATGGCATTGAGACTGCCTCCAAAGTTGGCTGCCGACGGTTTGATTTGGTCGATCAAATCCCGGGAGGCCAGGACCGCACCACAGCAAAGATCACTGTGGCCGCCGATGTATTTAGTTCCGCTGTGGGTGACAACATCAATGCCGAAATCCAACGGTTTCTGGTTGATTGGTGACGCAAAGGTGTTGTCGATGACAGTCAAAAAGTTCTTTGACCTGGCGAACTGGGCGACTGCTTCAATATCCGTGATTACCAGCAGCGGGTTGGATGGGGTTTCGATGTAAATGATCCTGGTATTTTCTCGGACGGCGCTCTCGATATTCTCTATCGTGCCGAGTGCAAAGGAATATTCAATGCCGAATCTGTCAAACTCGGCCGTGGCGAAATGATGGGTACCGCCATAAATGTCCCGCTGCAGCACGATGTGATCCCCGCTTTTCAGAAATGAAAAGAGCACCGTACTAATGGCCGCCATACCGGAGCTGAAAACCAGGCCGGCTTCCGCGTTTTCCAGCGCGCATAATTTCTCAATCACCGACTTCTGATTAGGGATATTGAAATACCGAGGGTAGACATTCTCCGGTGCATCCAGATACTCGTAGGAAGACGAGGTGTAAATCGGCGTGTTGAGCCCTTTGGTTGCCGAATCAACATGGGTGCCGGCGTGAACGCACTGGGTAGCCTTTTGCATTGGTTTTTCCTCCTGTAGTTTAAGATAGATCTCAGCTCTTATGAACTACGCCTATATTGATCCCAAACAGGTATTTAAATCGTACTCGTACTCGTCCTCGTGCTCGGGTTGAAAGCGGCTGAAAAGCATCGAGGACGAGTACGAGCACGAGCACGAAAAGAAATAACGTAGGGCGGGCCACCGTGCCCGCCAAAACCGGTCGGCACGGTGGCCGACCCTACATTGACCTATGAACAATGTTTCTATCATTGATCAGACTGGCCGTCTTTTTGGCCAGAGGCAGCGCTCTTAAGAAACTACGGCATATTCAAAACCCTTCAGATATGAGTTAATGGTTTGTGGGAGTGGCCTGCGGCCACGATTACCCACCTGGGTAATCGCGGTTGAAAACCGCTCCCACCATCTATGAACCCATGATTTGCGGATTGAGTTTCTTTTCTTTGATCAGACTGGCCGTTTTTTGGCCGGAGGCGGCGCCCTTTAGAGGCTCAATATATTATTTGACCTTGGAATGCAATCTTCGGTTTCTGGTATTATACTATAAGGAAGGTCAAAAAATAAGTAGCCATAAAAACTGCCAAAGCCAAATACAGGATTAGAGCGATGAGAAGTATCATTCGTCATTCAGTCGTATTGCCAGCTTCAGCTGAAAAGCTGTTCGATATGTACCTTGACCCGATGACACACCAGGCCATCACGGGGACACCGGTTGATATCGGGGATAAAAACGGTTCTAAGTTCAAAGCTTTTGATGGGGCGTTGACAGGGATGATCATTGAAGTTATCAAGCCCAGGCTGATTGTTAAATCCTGGCGCTCAATTCATTTCCTGGATGATGACCCTGACTCCACCTTGATTCTGAACTTTACACCGGAAGGAGATCAGGGACGGATAGACCTGATTCAACTCGATGTGCCACCGCAAGATTACGATGGAGTGAACCAGGGCTGGGAGAAATTTTACTGGACACCGTGGCGGCAATATCTATCTGCGGGGTAGCGTCAGCAGGTGCTTTTTTCTGCATGTCACCGGGAAGCACTCCGTCAAAATGTATAGGCTGTGGTGGTGCCCAGACAGCCTTGAGCGCGCAAGCTGGACTGCCGGCCGCGACCTTCGATGAGTCGGCTGTATCCACGCGGAATCGCCAGGGTGGTCAGACGCATCCACAGATTTGGAAAAGCACAGATACGGGGTTGGTGATGCACGTAGAGGAAAAAATTCTGTAATTTAATGCAATGGGATATTTGCGGAAATTGGCTTGTACAATCCTGATCCGCATTAATTGGGATGACACGTGCTAAAACAATTGTTCCCAAAGTTTGAACTTGACGGTTTCATATCCGTCCGGGGCGTAGTCCCACGTGTCGCCGTATACGTGAATCCGCTTGACTTCCCGGGCCCCCTGGTCATAGACCTTGCCCCCCTCAAGGGTCCAGGCCAGGATGCCTCCGCGCAGGTTTATCACCGTGATTCCCTTTTCGGCCATTTTGGCTGCAAACTTGCCGCTGCGGTAGCTGATAGTGCAATAGCTGACAACGCTCCTATCCCGATAGTCCTCGGACCGGCTTAGAAAATCCTGCTCGGTTACGGCGCCGGGCAGCATCGAAACGGCCATCTCCGCCGGCTTGCGGGTGTCGACGAATGTCACCTGATTCTGCTGCAGCAATCCCATGGCCTGCTGCGGAGATATATCCCTGACATCCGGAAAATCCTTCTTGTACCCGCTGTACATTTGGTAAACGATTTTCCGTTTCTCCGCGTCCGACTCAACACCATCGCCCCGGACCACCCCAACTAAACCAACAAAGATAATCAATCCACAGCACAGCCAGGTGACTCTTCGATAATGTTTTGGATTGGTTAAGGTTTGAAATGACATAATTTAAGGTATTCACCCGGATCACTAAAATCAATACCTCGCATCATTGATTTATAAACGGATCAAACAATTCGCGAATGAACTCCAGATCCATATACTGCTGCAGCTTGGCCCAGGTGTCCGGATTTTTCATGCCGGAAAACTCGGTTTGGTAGGCCACCCAGCCCATGGCCGACCAGGAAATGCCGCGCAGGTAAACAAACGGGTCGCGCAGGCGCACCCGCTCAAACAGGGTATCCCGCAGGTGGGGATCTTGGATGTGGCGGCAGTAGTCTGACAGAAAATTGCGCTTTTGGGCCGGCGACATCCGCCAGTCGGTTTTCCACAGGGTGGTCAGGGGCGAGCAGAAGTGCGACAGGTCCTGGGAAGGATCGCCCCAGCGGGGCATCTCCCAGTCCACCAGGTGAATTGTTTTTCTTTTACGGTTGACAATGAAATTGCCGGAGTTGACTTCCGTATTCACGATGCAGGGCCAGGGATCCTGTTGATAGTATTTTTCATCGATCCGGTTGGCGTCAGACCATGCCTTGAGTTCCAGCAAGTACTGCCGGATATCCGGATCTGCCAGGGGCGATTCGATGTATTGCTGCAAAAGGCCGGCACATTCCTCATATATCAACGACAGAGGCGCATCTTCGCGAATCAAATGATTTTTTTCATCCGGTACGTTTACCTGATGAATGGCTGCAAACAGGGCGGCGGCATCCGCGAGATCCTGCCTGTAATCCAGGGCTTCTCCCGGCAGATAATCCATGATCAGGATGCCCCGGTCAAAAAATGACCGCGTATCGTCCACATAATGGGGTCGGGGCGTCACCCCGCTGTGCCGCAGCAGGTTCAGTGCCCGGTACTCATACTCAATCTGATCATCGCGATCGATCTGGGTGCCGATGTTCACCCGAAAGACAAGCTGTATCGAATTTGAGGCAATCCGATAATTGAGATTGTACTCCCCCTGGGCCAGGGGCGAGACCGTAAATTGGCTTCCCTGCATGACCGGGATATGGTCCCAGCTTTTGGCCGCCAGGTATTCAGTTACTTTGGGCAGCATATCGGACATCAAGTCTTTTGCCATGGTCTGTTATAGCTCTTTGGTAGGTTAAAAAAGTTCGTGGGCCGTTTAGTTCGTAAGCTGGTAAGTTAAATGAGTTAAGCTCGTAAGCTGTTGAGCTCATTAGTTGGTAGGCTAATTGAAAAAGGATTCAAATTCTTTAAGCTTATGAACTAATCAACTTATGAACTCATCAGCTATTCTATCAGATCCTTTACGCTTATGAGCTTATCAGCTAATGAACTTATCAACTTATAACCTCATCAACTATTTGTGTCCGTGTCCCAAAACCATACAAAATCGATATCATCTTTTCAAATAAATTATACTTCAGAGGGAAATATGCGGATTTTTTCGGGCGGCAGGTACAGGCCGACCTGTTGCCCGGGGGTGAAGTCGGCATCTGAAGCGAGGACCACGAAACGGCTATCCTGACATTGCACCCAGATGCGGGTGGCGCTGCCTTCGAAGTTTATTTTCTGGACCCGGCCCTTGAGATTGTAATTTGACTCCGAGGTGATAAGAATATCTTCCGGACGGATCGTGGCCGTCATCTTATGCCCGTTGCCGTTGGTCAGTGAGGTCGGAATGGTGGTAATCGCCGATTGAAAGTGCCCGTTTTTGATGCGGCCGGTAATAAAATTACAGCCGCCGAAAAAGCGGGCCACATCGGGGTCCGCCGGCCGGTAAAAAAGCTCCCGCGGTTCACCGACCTGGCGCAGGCGTCCGTTTAAAAGCAGCCCCACCCGGTGCGATATCATCAGCGCTTCGGCCTGATCGTGGGTAACGAACAGGGTCGTGATCCGGGTTTCAGCCTGAATATCCTGGATCAATTCCCGCATTTGCTGCCTCAGGTTGGCATCGAGATTGCTCAGTGGTTCATCCAGCAGTAAAATGGCCGGTTTGAGCACCAAGGCCCGGGCCAGACTGACGCGCTGCTGCTGGCCGCCGGACAATTCATGAACTT
>Ga0209671_1008554_pt1 | contig 10699 bp, 9 predicted proteins | sample WorMetHERISLAND2_2_FD_187401 | JGI IMG/M metagenome (GOLD analysis project Ga0209671, IMG submission 187401) | Marine gutless worms symbiont microbial communities from Max Planck institute for Marine Microbiology, Germany - Olavius geniculatus... | ecosystem: Host-associated > Annelida >...
GCTGTACCAAGGTCCCCACCTTCCGTAACCCATGTAAATGAGTTACTACTCATTTTACCGTCCCACGGAGGGTAGAAGGCTGAGTCGACCTAACTGGCAGATTTCGCACCGAGATGGTTTACCTGCCCGCAAGCAGTCACCCATCGCAGTACTAACCGGGCCCGGCGTAGAGTAACTTCGTTTCAGCCGAAACGCGTTATCAACTAAGCCAAGCCACCACGACATGTCATGATATAAAAATACAAAAAAAATCGTGCTCCATTTCTACTTTGTCGCTTGCTGCAACCGAAAGCACAGATTTTTAAGGCTTTGTACTCTGATTCAGTTGCTTGTACTTTCTACATGCGGTGTTGCGATCAATTTTACTAGTTTCCGCGTGTTTTCAATGTTTGGTTTTTAGCATTTAGCCTATTCTTAATCATTCTGCCTTGTATTTCTGTATTATTAGGTTACATGGGCCGTGACATTGGAGCTAGAATACGTAATAATACCCCATCGAGCGCTAGTCACATACCACTGTTTAAAGGGCAGCTGTTTGTGCAGTTTCTCTGCCTTGTTGTTTTGGCCGTTCGACTTTTTTGGCAAAATTGTGTCCTTACTGTCCACAGTAGCCGGTAGCAACAACAGTATTGTTTTTAGCATCGTCGCTGAACTTTTTTGCTTGTTGTTTTTTTTCTCCGTTAATACGATAATATGAACCGCTGCTTGATTAAGGCGCATGAATGTACCTTGACTACCGCAAGAACCCTATTGAATTTTTGGGTCAGGTCACAGAAATGAATTTTCGGACACTTTACTATTGCGACGTCGGGCCTGCAGCTGCTGCTATACAGGAGCATAGTCTTTTGCTATGGGCCGACGCTGCAGCATGGCACGGCGGCTATACCGTGGACAGATTTAGCCTTGCACGAACCTTGACAGTTTAGTTACATGTTTTTTTATTTGGCATCTTAAATGACAGTAATGATAATGTTGATGATGATGATGATGATGATGATGATGATGATGATGATCAGTTTCGTGGACGACACGCACGTCGAGCTGTTGTCGAGTAACTGTATTCATCTGGAGAGTCTCGCTCTCAACTTCTGTCTGCGAGTCAAAGGCAGCACGCTCAAAGTGCTCATTCAACGCTGCAAGAAACTGCGGGGGTTGCTCCTTCAGCATTGCGGTACGATAGGCAGAACATGCTATACTTTAAAACAAGTGATCTATACTAACGCAAACAGAAACGCGCAACAGCCGGGGTGCGTGTTTGAAACAGAGTAAAACAAAGTATAATAAGCATTCACCAGAGGGCGCCAGGCGCCAGACGACCCGCGGCTATAGTGTCTAGTGTTTTATTTACTTGTACTCACCAGAGGTCGCCTCAACCAAACGCTGCGGCGCTTTGCCCCACTCAGCAACAATGGCTTTCTTTAGCTGGTTGACTGTCGTGAATCGTCAACATTGATAGGCCATCTATTGTAGGGCATCCCGAGCAGCATAATCCATCAGATTTAAGTCCGAGTTGTTTTGGGGCCACATGCCAGGTTCGATCAACGTTGATCACGCAACTGGTCAGTGCCGCGTCGCAGGAGTGAGTGTGTCATCTGACATTTCACGAGGTAATGTAGTGACACACTTGAGGAGTGGTGGGATCTATAACAACAGTTTCATTACAAACTGTCTCCTGATTGTGATACAGTGAAAGAATTGTGAAAATCGGTTAATATTTGGTGAAGTTATGAGGCATAAAATAAATGGTGCCATTTTTGGTACACCCTGTACAGTTATTCGCCATTTTCTGAGCAACCGCCTAAAAATTTAACGCGATATTTTGCACACATTATTGTCCGTTTTACATATTAACCCACTCTGTCTTCAGCTCCCCTTCTGTCCGGTACGTCTCTTTCTTCAACCTTCTCCTTTTCCATCTCGCTACTTTTCTCCCATTTTCCGCCACGAATTAAGTGACCATCTTAAAACCAGCTAGGAGATCTAGGGGAGCGCTGTAAGCTCCCCATCGGGGTTCGGGGCGGAGCCCGGCCGCAGTCGCATTTTGTTGCAATCTATGCTCGCAAAAAGCATCTGGTTGCAACATTTCTCTCGGTCCATTAGATTTGCTTTAGGTTACTGTCCATAATATATTTGTTTGTGAAACAAACTCATTTTCGCTCGTTGTCATTAAAATCTGTATTTGCGCCAGAATCTCAACATCACTGTCGTTCAAATTGGCATGGAGGTTAATTTATACGGCCGAGCACCTCGAACATGTTAAAGACCGCCCCCTGATGAACGTGAGTATATAAATGCATGCAGCGCTGGAAGATGGACATATGAAATCGGTGGAGTGGGAAACGTCGCGTATACACGAGCTTGATCTGGCTTCCACTGAACTGTCGTCTGAATGTCTGATGGACATACTCTGTCGCATGCCAGGCTTCACCTTCCTCAGCCTCGGCTATTGCGAGTTCTTCACAGACAAGGTGCGTTCGAAATACACTGTGTCTACACCCGTACAAAGTGGCTTATTAATAGGCCCCTTTACCACATAGGCGGATTCAGGGGAAGCAAAAAAGCCATGCCCCTTTTCAAAGTGCCAAAAGTTGCCCTTTTCTTTGCCTTGCACAATGCACGTGCAATTCATTATAAATTTGTGCAGTAATACTAATGAAATTTATACCCACTAGAGCCTGTACGCATTTTAAGGGGGTTTCATGCCAAAAAGCGTTTGTTTATGGGGCTCTGCCCAGGACCGGCCTCTTCCTAAGAAGTCCACCTCTGCTACTGCGTTCGCCTTTTAGCCTCAAAGAAGTACCAAGTTGCAATTTTTGTGCAGTTTTAGTCTCACCACATTAGTCGCACAGGCCACTGTTATTATAATAGGCCTAATTTCATTTAGTGCACGTGCGCAAGTACTTAGACGTCATACTGGGCCGGTGCTTACAATAATAAAAAAACGCTGCTGTGTTCAGTTTCATGTCCCCTAGGTGAGCCAAATGTTGGGGTCAAAAATTTTTTTCACCCCCACTTCCGAAAACGTTGTGAGCCGTCCTTGACCCACCCCAGCCAAAAAACGCAATAATTGCTTATTGTTTATTGTTGCTGCTACCTGGAAAACAGAAAAGAAGATTCCACGATTCCGCCTTTTAGCAGATTACTTTGGTTTTGATCACAGTACCAGCTTTGATGATTGTGATAGATACTGGATGCGTTGGTGGCCAAGGGTAAGTTGGATTACATCCGTGCGATTGATCTCAGTCACACGGTCGGCCTGTCGGACAGCTCCATCTACGAGTTTATACGCTGCCGTGGCCGTCTGCTGGAAGGATTTATGGTCTACGGAAAACCGAAACTGACCGAACAATTTTTTGTCAACGCCATCCCGTCCATGAAGAAGATCAGGTAGGTCCGGGGACCTATACGGGCAGGCGTGTACAGCGGCGACATCGTCTGATGAAGTAGGTGGAGCAGAAAGTTGCAATTTTTTCGACATACTCTGCCAGTTTTCGACAGAGGAGATTATGGGCGCTAAAAATTATCTTTGCTTTTGAAGTTATCTAGAATGGGTTGTATAAATCCAAAATATCGCATTTTGAACCACACTTTTACGACAATGAAATTTACGACATTTTTCTTCCCTGCAATTTTCCACCCGTTTTCGTGCAATTTTCTTCCCTGCTCCTGGCCACGTCCTAAACTTTAATGGTTAAAATGTGTTCAAGTTTTATGAGCATTAAGCCCATCGCTGAGTTGCGGAAACAAGAACGATGCCGGAATTATTTCTCAAGTCTGAGATTAATTTATCAAGAATTTATTCCACCACAAAGACCAAGACCAAAGCTCTCGAGGAGCTACATTACACGGGAATGATCGCACATCGACTAGACCACTTAGTAGCCAAGGGGCCTACTTATAATAGTAGGCCTACCAGACAGCGTATTGAGGCGCCGAAGGTGTCGAGAGTAAAGACGCCGAATGCGTCAAAGGGTTGGAACTATCCACCCACACACCCAAAATAGGTCAGGAGCAGAGACCCGGCCACAAGCGCATGGCCACAAACGCATAAGGCTCGTGAGGCTACAGAGAAAATTTGCGGCCGTTTAGACTAAAACTTTTGCCAATTCTGCGTACAAGTTAACAAGAGTAGCCTACACAATTTTTCTGCTCGCTTCGCTCGCAGATTATCTATACCTCTTTTTTAAATTTGTTCCGCCACCCTTGTTTGTTTGCGTACGTTGTTTAAGGAACAGAAGGTAACAATACAAATAAAACTAAAAAAGTCGATGCAAATATAATTATTATATTGTGCAAAAGGCCCAAAGTCGCCTTAAAGCCTCAGGGGACGGAGGGACCATCTGGCACTGCGCAATCGTGCCCGAGCGGTAAAATTTCAGCTGCAGACTGCAAAACATTTTTGATAATGTGCGAAAGTGTTACGAATAAAATGCTGGGAAAATACTTAGCAAAAAAGAGCAAGTCAACGACAAAGCGAATGATGATGTGCGACTGCAAAAAAACAAAGAAGCAGAGACGTTGTTTCGCTAGTTGGCGAAACTTGCAATAGCAGCATCAGCATAAAAATATGGTCGGTCAAAAGTCTGAAAGCAAGGTTGTTTTAGGTATATATAGAGGCCTTACACGAAAAATTCAGCATATTGTAGCAATATTGTAATTCCAGCGGTTTGCAGTTAGGGAATTCCTGCAGTGTGTGACAGAAGTTTTATGAGTATTTGACACCATTACACGGTTAGCTAGCTACTATCTATCTGGTGTTACCTCGCGTTAATCTGTCAAGCATGTACATTGTACTGCGTGTTCGTTCAACGATGCACAACACTTCAGACTAGTCTTCCTCATTTTGCGCTGTTTATCTTTTGGGTAGTTCTTAGCAGCTGCTGCTGAGAACTCTATCACACAACTTTAACATTGTTGTTTGTTTGGTTTCGATAGGATCCTGGGAATGGGTACAGCTAACGGTTGGTTCCTGCGTCTGACGTCACGTGTGCACATAGATCAGATCATCGTCTGTCTGTCACAGAACTGCACCAAACTGGAACGACTCGAGGTGCAATGGGATCCCGATACGATACGATACTCGGACAACAGTAGCAAGTTTATCGACCAGCTACGGTCAGTGTTTCACCGTACGGCGTCTTTTAGCAGACCATACTGACGGTTGCTTTTATGCTACGATCTGTCGTCCGTCCGTCTTTCTGTATGATACACGATACACGAACAGTTTCAACAGAGGGTGGGAGCGCGCCGAAATCGCGAGACCAGACAACGCGGCAACGATGGTCTGTCGATGTCAGATCTCGCGTTTTCAGTCGCCCACAGCTGGAGACAACTTTTCAATGTACAGTGCAACCCATCGCATTTAACGGGATCGTACGGTGTTTATGGTTTCTATAGGGACAGGTGTACACTCCCAACTTAACTTCGGTCTGTAGTCAATTAACCTATACCCCGGTGAGACAGAAGGCTGAGTTAACCTTGGTGCTGGTTATATACCGCTGTGGTTTACCACCTGTCCGAAGGTACTCGTCCAAGTAATAACCGTTTCTTAGCAACTCGACCGGGAGTCGAACCCACGACCTTTGACCTTTCGATCGTAATTCGGACACCCTGGGTCAATCGCTATACCACGAACGTGACCAACCCACGGCGCTAACGGTCGCGCACACGGTACGATATATCGCCCATCTGTCTGTCGTCTGCCGATTTATATCGCGGTTAAACAGTAGGCACTATTGGCTGCAGGGCGATAGTACCATTGGATGCCGTCGATTAGGCCTAGTTCCCATTCGCATCTACAGAATTGAATGATTTTGGTAGTGTCAAAAATCATCGATATACGTAGAAGCGAAAATGAAAGTTAATGCCATTCAATTTCGCCCACCCTACAAATATGATACAGTGAACGAAAACGACGACGACGACGATGTCATAGTATGTTGTCTGTTGTAGTTTGCGCTGTCCGTTGCTACGTTCGGTTACGCTCAGCGACGGTGAATATTATGAAATGGTCAAGTCGAACTTCGAGCGCGCAGACCGTGCCACTGTCGTCCGTACAACTACCACGTACGCCACGAGCCTCGTCGGTCTTCTCACCACCTTCAAAGATCTGCTCTTCAACTGATGACGCTTTATTAAAACAAAGCATTTTAAAAAACACAGGGGCCTAATGTTAAAATGTCGTCTTTATAGGTAATTTGTCTATTTTTACGCGCGAAAGCAGCTACTGCTTTCAGCGCGTCTTAGCCATCGCAATTCTGTCCGTCCGTCTGTCCGTTCGTCTATCACACGGGTGGATAAGTCAAAAACGGTGCAAGCTAGGATTACCAAATCATCAGCGTCGCCTGCCTGGAAGACTCTAGTTTCAGGAACCATAAAGCTTTTCCATAAATTCGAAGGGGTCACCCCGAACGAGGGCGCTAAATGACAGGGGGTAGGCAAAATTTGGGATTTTTTTCCAATAAGTTGCTGTATCTCAGTAACGGTGCGAGTAAGGGCCTAGGTTACTATTAGTCACTAATAGGAAGTCGTACACTGGCTCTCGATTGGCGCTGAATTTAATGACCTTGAATGACATTGAACGCCAAAATAGGGGGTTTTACGGATTTTTTGGCGATTTTGGGCTGCGACACAAGTCTGTATCATTCAAAAGGTGGCGCCATGGTACTATCGTTACCGGTATGCGATCCAGATAAAGAATTTGGTACTTGTATATTAACTTAGCGTGAACACCTCAGTTTTCAACTAAACTACTGAACCGGAACTGCTATAGGCTTTCACGCGTCTCGTAAGCATTAGCTCAAATTTCTTGTAAATTTTGGGCTGTCGGAAAACTGTCTACAAATCCTGTCAAAAAATGCAAAATTCGGAGCTGTAAATCCCCCATTTGCAAAGAAGGCCAAAATTGAAAGTTTGAGCACCCGTGATCTCCTATGTCAAAAATCTGCAACTTCCTTGTCACAATTCTGTCGGAAATTCGCAGTGCTGTCGGAAAAAATGCAATTGTGCTGCATCACATACTTATTTAATCCACGTCATAACTATATAGTTTACGACGTTGTTCAAAATTCAACATGTCAAAAACGACACATATTTATCGCACTACAAAACGACATATAGCATACAAATGTGCGTGTTATTCATTATCAAATTGTTATACGTCATCAATTAAAAACTGCGTGGGAAAATACATTGTGTAGAAAGTGTTTTTTTTGCATATTTTGCGAAATTCTGTCAACAACGGATAGGATGCATTGCTATTCTGCACTCGGTTTGTTTATCTGGATTTCCTTACGTACCAGTGGCAAACAGTGCAAATGCGAGTTTTCTTGGGAAGGCTAAAAAGCCGGCGGTTAAAAAGGTCTGCCGCTTTAAGTTGGCATGCAACAAGCGGTTTCACTAAGCACTAGCTTCGTGACAGCGGGTTAGCACGGGTGAGGTGAGGCAAGTGGCTTCCTGGTAAAAGACGGCGAAAGAGGTGTAAGGCTAATAGCCCCTTTTCAAGTTATTTTAATTTTGTTTTAAAACGCAATACATTCGGGACTGGAAATCTTGCATTTTAAAGTACTCTCTGTAGAAAAATTCAAATTTTGAACATCCGTAATTTCCCTGTCGAAAATTTGCAGCGATGGCGCGTTGAAAAGTCGCAACTTAGCGCCCCTACTATTTTAACTAAGACACCGCCGTTTTACATTCAACATTATGAGCTTATGTTGGAGAATTTCTGCATGTTCAACAACTGCCTGCACGTCGTCATCCAATGTGTCACGTGAAATGTGAGGGAGAAACTGAAACATTTCACAGGCAATCTAGTTGACCATAAAAATTGCGCACGTTTGCGTATAGCCTATTGTTTACCATATTTTTTCGCCGACAGTCGTGTTAGAATTAGCTTTAGCAAGTTTAGTAATACTGTTTATTGTTGCAATCTGCGAAAAAAATGCAACTGTTTCATGTTACAATGGCGCATCAGCCATTGTCAATCACAGTTGTACATATCTATAATACGCACATATAGGCCTACATAAAACAGACGATACTGCAATATAAAAATATCGATTTAATTTCGCCACTGCTTGCTCTGCATAAATATACAGTGTCAATCCATTAGAAAGGTAAGAAGGGATCCCACCCCAATAAAAATGCCAAGGCGAAATCTGAGTGATCATATGACAATTTGTCTGTCCCAAACACATTATTAAATTGACGCCATAGATTAAGAATATTTTTATGCGCGAAAGCAGCAACTGCTTTCAGCGCGTCTTAGCCATCGCAATTCTGTCTGCACGTCCGTCCGTCTGTCTGTCACACGGGTGGATCAGCCTAAAACGGTGCAAGATAGGATCACCAAATCTTCACCGTCGGCTGCTTGGAAGACTCTAGTTTCAGGAACCGTAAAGCTATTCCATAAATTCGAAGGGGGTCACGAGGGCGTTAAATGAGGAGGTGGGCAAAATTTGAGATTTTTGGCCAGTAAGTCGCTGTATCTCAGTAACGGTGCGAGATAGGGCCTAGGTTACTATTAATCACTAATATGAAGTCGTACACTGGCTCTCGATTGGCGTCGAATTCAACGACCTTGAATGACCTTGAACGCCATAATAGGGGGTTTTATGGATTTTTTGGCGATTTTGGGCTAGTGGGTACTGTTCAGTGTGTCAGTCTGTTTTTCATACATGGTTGTGTAATGTACACAGAATGCCATGAAATACTAGAAAGCAGTCATAGCCCGCAGGTACCTCCGCCAAGGCAATGCTATTGGCCAGGTGGCGTCACCATCTTCGCTTTGCCAGCGGTTCCCTTATGCTCCCTTTAACGCAATGGTAACAAAAATTTCAAAGTGATCCAGAATCTAGGATTCCTGCCGGATCACGCTCAAAATTGAATCACTGGTAGTCTATGCCATGTCCGGCATACCCTCAAAATTTCAGAAAGATCCGTCCATAACTTTTTGGTTATCTTACTGACTCACAGACAAACAAACAAACAAACAAACAAAAACCGGCAAAAACATTACCTCCTTAGCGGAGGTAAAATATATTTGCCCCGGTCCCTACTTTTTTGGCCAGACCACCACTAGAAGCACAAAAGTTGTAGGCTGACTAGACAGTGAACGCCATGGCATGAAAGAATTTCCCCGCTTCCGTTTTCAGCCAACAAAAATAGGGAAGAGGGGCTTTTTATTTTTTGTACTTATATATCATGACACGCCATGTAATACTGCGCAACAACTCATAAAAACCAACATGACACACTAAAACGTAGCCATGAGAACTTAGGCAAAGTTACTGCAGCATTGCAGAGTAGATGCAAACAGTATTCTTCAATAAAACTTTGAAATCAAACTATAAACTGCACTGATATTTTTTGAAAATCCAGCAAAAATAGAAATATATGTTTTTTTCTACGAACGGACAAAAACTGGAAAACACAGGATTTTTTTAGACCTAAGACACGTTCTAGCAAACACGATAACAGTTCCATACATTAAATAATCAACCAGTAAGTAAAAGATGGACAGTTCGCATAAATAAGAGGAACAAATAATTATTAATATAATATTTGCCCACATAATGTAATATGTCTGACAGTGGCAAAGATACGGACGCAGTGGTCGAATCCGGTGCACATTGAAATCGCACAAATTATTACATCTGCAATGATGTAATAATTTGTGCGATTTCAATGTGCATATGATGGCCAGGGTCTCCTTCAAAAAATACAGAATACTCTCACTGTGCGTCGGAGGATTTCTGTAACTCAAAGCAAAATTTCAAACGATGTCAAAAAGTGTACAAAAAATTCCACCATTTCCGCAACGTTTCAACTCAACCACAGAAAATGTAAACTGAATTCAAATGCGGGCAAAAAATTGCATTTGATTCAATGATCATCTGCCTAGGCTGATTGTCAAATGAAAGCAACAACGTATCATCTACAGACAGTGTGCACCACACGAGACATAATAAGAACAATGACCAGTGCTTGAAGTGGGACAATAAGCAGAGCTGTGTCACCCAGGTAGATAGCCAAAAACCAGTGATTTTCGTTAGGGAAACCCACCTAGAAAACCCGCTACAAAACCCGTCCAAACTTAATGCAATTTTATTTTCTTGTTAGACTAATTAATGAAATATTCAGTTATGGTTAAGTTTCTGAAACACTTTTTCCCGAGATAGTTATCATTTGGTTCATAAAGTGAAACAATATTCTCGCTACCAGATGCCACCATTTTGGGGCCGAAAATATGCTACACATAAGCATTTGCGATTGGGTCGCTGCCGCGATCATGCTATGAGAGTTACCAAACACCCTATGGCTGGATTTACGAGAGGAACAAATGGAAGGGCAAAACAGAAGAAGAGGAAAAGTAAAACAAGAAAAAAAGAAAAGGGGAGGAAAAGCAATAAGTTCTCATACTGGCAGTTATTTTTCCACTTCAAGCTCTGGTGAGGAAAACCAATAAATGTGCAATACATCACACATAGATGTGTTGAACACGAAACGCTGCAACTAATTGTTAGACAAGAACAATGCTTTGCAATCAATTGTTGGCAAACGAACTCAAGCGAAACATACAATAATGATGATGGAACTACTACAACAACAACTACAACAACAACCACTACAGTGTCATAGCCATAAATCTGAATTGGCGGCCACCCCTTTCTTTGCCTTTCACTACCCCCCCCTTCATTTC
>Ga0209671_1008555_pt1 | contig 10699 bp, 6 predicted proteins | sample WorMetHERISLAND2_2_FD_187401 | JGI IMG/M metagenome (GOLD analysis project Ga0209671, IMG submission 187401) | Marine gutless worms symbiont microbial communities from Max Planck institute for Marine Microbiology, Germany - Olavius geniculatus... | ecosystem: Host-associated > Annelida >...
CGCCCTAATGTTCTAAAATGTTGTGGTTTGTTGGTGTAACGGTAACGGGCTGGACTGGTGACCGAAAGGTCCCAGGATCGACTTTGAGCCAGGGCACTGTCAGGTAGAGCGACCATGGGCTAGTTGTTCACACACATGTGCCTCTGTTTACTGAGCAGTATAATTTGGAACCAGTCATGTAGCAGTGACACTATCTGGCAGGGGAGATAACCGCAGGCCTGGTGGAAAGTACTGGCAGCCTGCCACCAGGTGTATGACTATTGTCACCTGTGGGCTTACTGCCTATCGAGACCGGGAACAGCGCCGGCCCCTATGCTCGTTATTGAGTATGGTTTACCTTTATTTTTGCGTGTTTTTAAATACGGAGGCCCTGCAAAACTTATACGCTACAGTTTTAAAAGAATGAATTTAATCGAATTTTATTTTTGTATTGTATTTTTAAAATAATTGTAGTTTGAACTTAATTATGTCAGATTGTACAGTCAATATTGTGATAATACATTTCAAATTGTTATACTTCAACGCAAAATATTGGCATGCGATTGGCACAAATCGCGTCACTTGGCTGTCAGCACTTTGCAAACCTCTGGCAAAAAATTTTCAATGATGACCTCGTCGACAGTCACTATTTGTATACCATTATGATGTCATTCATGTGGCATTGGCCTGAATCCAGGTTGTCAGTATCATAGTCTTTTATCAAGCATTTGCCCATTCTGCTTTTCTATCTTTGACTTGCTGATGCAGTTAGTGTTCTGTTTTTCTTGGTTTCTTTTTTCTTGTTTACGATTTTTTAACTCTTAAAACACTTTATAAGTTTTGTTCATTTTTACAGGTGACTGAGATACGTTTGAAATATTTTGACACTGTTCCGGTGGCATCTGCGATGTGTGTCCTGAAAACTGGATTCTTGTTCGTTGCATCGGAATTCGGAAACCAGTGAGTTGTGTTGTCATTTTATCTATTTTATCTATTCTTTGCTTTTTACGCGAGAAAGCAGCTACTGCTTTAGCATGTTTTAGCCATCGCAGTTCTGTCTGTCCGTTTGTCCGTCCATCACTCGGGTGGATCAGTCAAAAACGGTGCAAGCTAGGATCACCAAATCTTCATTGTCGGCTGCATGGAAGACTCTAGTTTCGGGAACCATAAAGCTCTTCCATAAATTCGAAGGGGGTCACCTCGAACCATGGTGCTGAATGATAGGGGAGTGGGAAAAATTTGCGATTTTTAGCCAATAAGATGCTGTATCACAGCAACGGTGTGAGATAGGGACTAGGTTACTATTAATCACTAATAGGAAGTCGTACACTGGCTTTTGATTGCCACCGAATTCAATGACCTTGGATGACCTTAAATGCTAAAATAGGGGTTTTATGAATTTTTTGTCGATTTTGGGCTGCGAGACACATTTCAAGAGCGAATTGCACTGAAGCCAATTGAGATAGACATAAACAAGCTGCATATGAAATTTTCAGCATTGAACGTAGATTTCAACAGTCGAAGTCTCGATTTTCCAAGTTTAAGGAAACCTGCGCACGAGGGCAATCAAGAGTGGTACCCACGTAAAAGTTGCGATGAAATGGCTGGAGATAGACGGACAGTTTGCGAACAGGAACTGCTATAGGCTTTGGCTTGTCTCGTGAGCATTAGCTCAAATTTCTTGTTTAGTTACTTGATTGGCTGTGTGTTTATATATCTCTGATAGTTACCACCAAGAACACTGATCTTGTTATTTGGTGATAATGCTCTTTCTTGTTATTCAGGCATTTTTACAGCTAACTGTTCTTTTTCTGAGTGTTATAGTCATTAGCCAATCTCCGACCTTTCGAGAAATCAAGTTCGTTTTGTCAATTTTGAGCAAAAGATCTTTAACAGAACTGACTGCCCAATTCTTGTTAGAAAACTATTTACAAATGCGTTTAGCACCCCATCTCTTTTGTTGGCGAACGAGTTTGATCGACGCTTTATCCTCGTACGTTAAATGATGTTACACTGTTTTCCCCATCGTGTTTCCTGTAGAGTTGGGTTGCTTTCATTTATTTTATCCCATTACAAAATTATTGAAAATATTTGCACGAAATTTGCACATGTTACTTGGAATTGATTATATTCCAACGTGTGTTATTCAGTTTAAATGTACATTACTCTTGGAAGACTTAATTAGCTGACCTGTAGGGGACAGTTTTTTTATGGCCCACTCTGTATAATTATGCATTATCGCTTCTTGCAGCATAAGCAATTCTGCCTGTTCCATAGCAAGGTCTGTCTGTTTGTCGTCTGTGAAATGTCTGCACCTTGCTTAAACTGTTCAGCAGATTTACATACCATTTGGCAGATATGGTTGCAGGTCTCTGACTTATTGTGTTAGTTAGGGGTCTCTGCCCTTTAAAGAGAAGGGCTGATTTTAACCCCAAGATCACCCTTTCTCCCCTGGGCAAAAACATATTTGCCTAATTATGATTTTCCAGGAGGGCAAGACCAATCATCGATTTTGCCTTTTGTTGAATGTATCTGATCACTTGTTCTTATTTCAATTTTGCTTACAGCAGTTTCAGTGTTTTTAGTTTATGTCCTAGATTAAACTTGCTTGGTGGTATAACGGTATCTTGTTCGACTAGTATAACGAGGTCGCTGGTTTGACTTCTGCCTGGTGCACTGGCAGGTAGCAACTCTGGGCAAGTTGTTCGCACGCATGTGCCTTTGTCATCACGCGGTATAATTTGCTTCTGGCTTCACTGCCGGGAACATAGTGACAGTGCATGAGAAAGGTTTGGTTTACCGCCCATATAGCTGAGTTGTGTTTGCACTCACTGTGCCGGCTCAAGGTCATTTAAATGGAGATGAGAACTGACCTCAAGCTCACAGAGCTCTGAGAGGGCATGTGGACAGTGGGTTTGTTTACATGTGCACACGTATAATTGAGTTCTTACATTTTTAGGTTCAGCTCATGTTTTGTGTTTATGTACAGGTTAAACTTTCTGTTTTTTTATTGTAAAGGTTAAACTTACTGTTCCATTATTATGTGTTTGTGTGCATTCTGCCTGGAAAGGCCATCCTCGATATGACCTATACTGTGTTGGGTGGGATGTTAAACTCTACTCACTTACTCATTTTTTCAGCTAAAACATTGTATCATATTGTATGTCATAATTATGTGAGTATTTGTATTTGTGCTTGTGTGTAGTTACCTGTATCAGATAGCACACCTGGGTGATGACGACGACGAACCTGAATTCAGCAGCTCCATGCCGTTGGAGGAGGGCGACACATTCTTCTTTGCACCTCGCATGCTTAAGAACCTCGTCATGGTTGATGAGATGGACAGCTTGTCTCCTATAATGCACTGCCAGGTTAGCTATCACTTGTAATGGTTAAATGGTTACTGTTGAATGGTAACCCAGCTCAGAGTTACCATATGGGATCACTCTATATTACCTGCCACCCAACAGGTGAACGCGCCTTGCCTCAGCCTCTGCTATAAAGACAGGTACGGTACTTTCACTAGAGGGATGGCTGGCTGAGTTGAGTTGGTGTTGGTTATACTCAGATGGTTTACCTGTTCACAATAGTAACTTTAGTAAGCACTTGATAGTGACCTGGGACCCGATTCACAGAAGATCTTAAGATAATCTTAAGACATTTTTCACACTTAAGATCGTCTTGGGACAACTAGCTTATGGCATATCTTAAGATAGGTTTATATCTTAAGATAAAATAAGGCAGTTGTGTGAAAAGCCTTAGCTGATCATCTAAAAGAAATTCTGTGATTTCACTTAAGAAACGTTTTCCAAAGCAATTTTTTAGGGACCACTCTAATGGAGATAGTAGTTTTAGTTTTACAGTTGTAGGTCCAAAACTGGGGAGCAGTCTTCAGTTCAACTGAGACGTGCCAACACTAACTTTGAGCTGTTTTAAAACATTGCTAGACATTTTTTCTTTCCCTTGGATGTTGAAAACACTTTGCGTTGCGACTGACTGTTGCTTCTTTCGAGTTATTTTTCTTCCTTGGTTACCAGTGTTTACGCTAAAGTAACATAGTACATGTGTTGTTGGTGGCTTAGTGGCATAGGAATAATTTGTCGGACCTAAGATTTAGAGATTTTGAGGTGGTTTCTTCGACTACCAGTCGGGTGACTGTCTGCGGACAGGTAAACCAACACCAAAGTCAACTCAGCTGTTCATCTCTGTAGCGTAGGTAAATCGAGCACCGGTTATCAGTCTGTCTGGTTGCAGTTAAAGCAAGTACAGTGGCAGGTAACAGCGTGTGATCGCATACGGCATGTGAGACTTCATAGTTATGTGATAGGTTTTCCATAAAGAGCTATACACAATGTTTAACCTTCCAATCTTTGTGTCTACATTAGATTGCTGATCTGGCCAATGAGGACACGCCTCAGATGTATACTCTCTGTGGTCGAGGACCAAGGTCTTCACTTCGGGTCTTGCGTCATGGACTTGAGGTAAAACACGACTCACGAGTATCTTTTGTTTTTGTAGCTTTTTCCTGAGATTTTAGCTGTACGATGTTCGGTGTTGTCTCATTTTGCCTTATCTGCTTTCGCCTATTCTCATTTTGCCTAATCCCATTTCGCTTAATCTTTTCTCTTGATAAGCGAACCAACAACAACGACTTGCTTTGTCGTTTTTCTTCTTTGCCTCACAAGCTCGTTGAGGCTTTGCGTATTCACAGTCATGCAAAACTGGCCTACCGTTTTCAACTCAAGCAAATTTGAGCTGAACAATGAACATTTAACCCTAACATTTACTTTAACACAATTAAAGCCTCTACAAAATACTGAGAAATAATTTCATAACTCTAACACTACAGAATTCAACAGAGTTAAAGTCTCTCTGGCAGAATTACCGATTTACAGAAAATACTGGCTGAACAAAGTATCTTTAAACCCTTAACACAAGGCTGTAAAATTTCACGGTTTGAGAGGATCACTAGGGAGGTTGAGAAAAATCACTAGACTCGCACTTGGACCGCACTTTCCACAAGTCCTGCACTTTCAGGTTTTAGGGCCAAAGATTTCTTGTCCTAAAAACCCGAAAATAAGTGAAACAAGCGTGTCAGCTTCCCTTGTGCAGACGCCACCCTCTGCAAAGGAAGGCTTTTTCCAAAGTGGCATTTTTCGAATCTGCTATCTTTCCTGAGTCTTTTTAGTGAAAAAGGTGAACATAGGTCATTTTTAGTTTTCGAGTTATTCGGCCTTCTTTAGGGGTACTGTAGTGCCCGAAGCTATATTTATAATTTTTTGCACGAAGCTACTGTACTTTGTTAGAACACCAGCCATATAAAAATAATCCACCACACCTGTTTTGTTTCATTGCTTTACCTTGTGAAGTAACTCTGTTCTTAAATTTCACTTTTTGCCATACAAAAAAGTAGCAAAAAGAAAAAAAAATATTTTAAACATGAAACTAGGCTAAATCAAATGTGCAAGTTTATGATATTTCTAATTGTTATCATAGTCAAGCATGAGAATGCAGGAAGGTGCACGTATGGTAGTGATGGCAGGAACAAATGACGAAAAACAAGATTCTCAGCTGCTGCTAAGCTGGGGCCGACCGCACCACCTACGTCCGACAGATGACAAAGACGGCAAAGGGTCGACCTTAAGCTTACAGCTCAGCGGTGGACCCAAAAAATGGTAGAGAAAAAAATGATGAACGACAAAACAAAGCTTGTCAAAGAGGCAAAGAAAAAAAACGACAAAGCAAGTCGTTGTTGTTGGTCCGCCTATAAAAAGAAAAGATAGGCGAAATGCTACCCAATCACGATGTTCACGTAAAGTTATTGGATGGTTGGCCAAAAATTGCAGTTAATGGCAGAAGACAAGTAGTAAACCTTCTTGTTTTTATGCACGTATTAACTTTGGTAATTCTGTTTGTCTGTCACAACCCAGTACCATTTCATGACCAGGTGAGACAGAGACTTCAGGTTTTCACTGTATGATTGCTTAATGTCTCTAGTATTTTGTAGCAAAATTTCATGCTGCTGGGTGAGGGGAATCTCCCCGAACAAGGGAACGAAATAAGGGCACCCCCTTAAAAAGGCGTTATTCTACAGTTATTGGTTTGTCTAACGGAAAAATGAATGACGTTGAACCCTAAAAAGGGGTTTTTCGTGATTTTTTAGCGATTTTTTGCTGCAGAAGAATGAATTGCGATAAAATGGATAGGGATAGACCAACACAATCTGCGAACAGGAACTGCTATAGGCTCTCGTGCGTCTCATGAGCATTACCTTTGATTTCTTGTTACATATGCTTCCATCTGTCTGTCTGTTGTACTTGTGCACTGCTCCTTGCTAATGCCATAGTATGGTATGAGACCTAGGCACACTCACTCTTACTGTCCAGAATCGTATTATATTTAGTGATTGCAATCCTGGGCTCTTAATCCCGGGATTTTAGGATTACATGCAGAAATTTGCTGCATTAGTACTGTTTCGAATGTTAGATGATAGAATAACAATTTTACCAACTTTGCGAAGACTACCGATGTGCAGGAGCCATTGCTGTGCACTGCTAGTTGCATCAGCATTTCGTTTTAGTTGTAGTTGTGGTCGTTGTTGTTGTACTGTTGTACTAACGATGTTGTTTATTAGGTGTCTGAGATGGCTGTGTCTGAGTTGCCTGGCAACCCAAATGCTGTCTGGACTGTGAAGCGAAACACCGAAGGTGAGTTCGTCTCTAACTGCAAAGAATTGTCTCTGGATTTTTGGATTGTATATTTTTAAAAATAATTTTACAGTCGGTTGCGTGCTTTGGTCTGAGATTTTGGTTTCCATGTAGTTTGTTTGTCGAGCAAGAACAGATGAAGTATGTTCAGACTGGACAGAAGTTAAGTGATTTGCATCGGAGTTTTATTCGATTAGTGGAAGAAAAATGCCAAGCAAAGAGAATTGGACTGGAGTCACCAGAATCATGATTAGAGGTGGAATATTTTGGCAGCCGCAACTCCCATTGCCTTTCTCCGCACAGTTATGGTTTCTTAAAAGGAAGGTAGCAACAGTTGCTAAAGTGTCGACAAATCAGTGAATAAAAGTTGTAATTGAGAAGTCCTTATCGTTTGTAAGGCATGTGTTGTGGTGGCTTAGTGGCATAGCATTACGGTGTCAGACTAACGATTGAGGGGTCATTGGTTTGATTCCTGGTTGGGTCACTATCAAGTAGTTACTACTTGGATGGGTGATTGTCAACAGGCAGATACACAATTCAGGTATATAACTCTCTCTCTCTCTCCTTCAGGCTGGTTTAGATCCCTTGGGTGAGGGGTCAGCCACACGGGTTTTCCGTCTCCACTCGGCTCTATTCTCCACATCCATCAGGTTGACCCGCAAGTCCTCTATGTTGTACTTCACGACGTCGTTCCCTACTCCATTGTCCACGTACGTCTGCCTCCAAAATTCTCCTGACACAATCCTCTTCTCGGCGTTGTTCATGCCCAAACTATCTCAACCTGGCCTCCCGTACTTTTTCCGTGATGCACGCTACTCCGAGGATGCGACGGATATTGTCATTCCTTTTCTCGTCTCTCAACGTCAGGTATATAACTGGTTAAAGTTAACTCAGCTTTTCATTTCTCCAGGATAGGTAAATCGAGTACTGGCTTATCTGGCTGGGGTTAATGTGGGGCAAGTTTACCTGTGTTTTGTGGCAGGTAACTCTGAGATGTAGCTCTGAGATAGGTTTTCCATACCGAGCTGTATCAGGTATGCAGTTTATGACCTTACTTACTGAATGTGTACAGACGAGTACGATGCATACATCATCGTGTCGTTCGTAAATGCTACGCTGGTTCTGTCAATCGGAGAGACGGTTGAGGAAGTTACAGACTCTGGGTTCCTCGGCACTACGCCGACCCTCTCTTGTTCACAGCTTGGAGACGATGCCCTCGTCCAAGTTAGTTCTGCTAGTGTCTGATGCTTTGATATGGCTTTGAAGGGCAACTACCACGAATTTTATTGCAGAATATCTTTGGATTTCGTATTTTATTACAAATATATGCGTCATACTTTTCTTTGAAAAAGTTATTATTAACAAAAAACAGCTTTGATGATGAATCTATTTTGCGCTATAAATAGCTCCAGACTAAATTGAATTTTTAACCAATCTACTTTTACACAGTACTTGGTTCCTTTCTGAAACATTGTAGCAGATGACTGAACATGCAAAATGCGGCATTTAATCTCATAGAAACATAAAATACTGTTAACTGTTTAACTATTAATTGTAAAATAAGATGCAAAAAACATTATATACATAAACAACAAGCAAATAAACTAACAAAAACTGAAAAACGGAATTTTTTACTGCTTCATCAGCAATCGCCACATGGGCGCACAGGAACCATCTTCATTGAGAAAAGGCTGTGGTTGGTTTATTATAAATTTTTATGCAAATTTTTGATTTGCATAAAAATTCATACCAAAGCTGGTTTCCTGCTGGTTCGGGTTGAAAATCATTAAAAATCGAAAACAAATTGTTTATCAAACATTTTGCACTGGTAGCATGCTTGTGGTTTTTAGTAGAGGTCTACTATCTGAAAATGCATTAAAATCACAAAGGTCAGTTTTGACGGTAGTCGCCCTTTAACCTTATCTTACTTTACCTTTTGGGTTTGCAGGCTGTTACATTTTTTCAGCGCTGAAGCTGTATGAGTTTGTTTCTATGCATGTCCCCAGTGTAATTGAAATTTAGAATAAATGATTTTAAAGTCATGGGCACCTGTGAAGTTGTTGACAGTAAGTAAGTAAATTTAATTTATAAAGCGCACAATGTCGAAATCAACATTAAAGCCAAAATTTGACCAGTACATTAGCACTGGTAACATGCAGTATATCCTCTCAGTCAGATGGTGGCAGTGGTAGTCTGCATTTTTTGGCTGCTCGTCTGGACTTAGAATCCTCGGGTCTTTGGAGCACTAAGCTTAACCATCACAACAAGTTGCAGTTGTTTGCTGGCTGCGTAATGCACCATAGTATCATTCATAGTGCCCACAGCTTTCCGCGGTAAATTTTGCCAAATTCCGCGGGCCAGTTCGCATAATTCTGTGGCTTACCACAGCAAAATTGTCCAAATTTTGCAGCTTACCGCGGGCCTTACGTTTGCGTGAACTGAGCTTTATTCCGTTTAAGAAACTTCAGTTTTTGGATGCTGGCATGGCACTCAGTTATGCCAGCAACACACCAAGGAAATTATCGATCTTTTTTTAAAGTGCAAGTTGTCAATTTGTCGCATTGTGTTAATTTACGATTGTGCCATATACAATGGTAATTATTAGTAGGGTCGCAGTTTTAGGCACTTTAGTTTGACTTTTCTTCATGATATATGGTTAGTTTAAAGCCGATTATCATACTTATCATCGGTCATTTCTTAACTTCTGTAAAATTCTGTGGTGATATCAAAATTCCACGGAAAAAGGCAAATTCTGCGGCTTGGCTCGAAATTCCGCGGCCCGCAGAAAACTGTGGGTCCTAATCATTTGCTCATGCCAATCTGCTGCCACTTCTAAGATTGTAAAGTGCTTCTGGTCATCAGTCTGTGTCAATTTCCCGAACGTTATCTATTTTTGATTTTACTGCTGTTGTGCCTAATGGTGGTTTGGCTCAGTTGATAATGTTGTTGGTCACATCAGTGAAGTTAATAAACGCCAGGCCCGGTTAATACTTGGATGGGTGACCGTCTGCTGGTGTCCATTTTTCTGTGGGTAGGTGCAGTGAGTACCAGCTGGGACATAAGCAGTCACACCACGCAATGCACTAGCCCCGGCAAGTTTTTAAACCTTGCTTTTATTATGTATATACACTGCTTTTAACCGTTTCTGGCACTAAATGGCTTATTTTGTGCAGACGTGTCATTAAGAAACTACTTACTCACTCACCCCAGCTAGTGGGCATTGGCCCACTAACCCACTGGTCTCGCAGTGTAAACTGTTGTTTGACTGACCAGACTGAGGGCTAAGGAAACAATGATTAGCTCCACTGTATGGGCTTTATGGCTGAGGATCGATTCACTTTTACTTGACAGTGTTGTGGCTGTGGTGGTAGATTTATCCAGATGGTATCCGGCACATCCGATCGGACAAGCGAGTGAACGAGTGGAAGACTCCAGGCAAGAAGACAATCGACCGATGCGCTGTGAACATGCGTCAGGTTGTCATAGCGCTGACTGGTGGAGAGCTCGTCTACTTTGAGATGGACCCGGTATGTTGTAACCGTAGTTGTAGCAGTGCTAGTAATTGTAGTAGTAGTAGTCATAGCAATAATAGTACACTGTGTTTCGAAAAAGCATCCCTGACATTTTCGACTGTAACTTGAAAAGCAATTATCAGATTTTAATAATTTTTGGTACGAATATTCCTGATACAGCTTGCCATCAAATGACCATTTAGATTTCCATCTCACTCAACGTTTGTTTCTGCACTACCTGGGGAAAACACAACCAGCAAAATATCACTTTTTTATCCAATGCGATATGATTGCTTACTTAACATAAACGCGTAAAAAACACATTTTATTCACATTTTTGACACTTTGGCTGACATTTCATCCAGTGGTCCATTTTTCAACTGCCTGCAGTAAAACTGCTTAAAGTGTTAGCCCACTATGCGAACACAGGCAAGGAGACGCTTTCTCCATTCATTGACAGCAGTATCGATAATGTTCTGCTCCAGACCAATCCAGGCTGTA
>Ga0209671_1008556_pt1 | contig 10699 bp, 9 predicted proteins | sample WorMetHERISLAND2_2_FD_187401 | JGI IMG/M metagenome (GOLD analysis project Ga0209671, IMG submission 187401) | Marine gutless worms symbiont microbial communities from Max Planck institute for Marine Microbiology, Germany - Olavius geniculatus... | ecosystem: Host-associated > Annelida >...
GTTTCGCATTATTTGTGAGACAACATCGTAATTTTGCACATTTAAAAACTTAGTGCTGTGGCAAGTAACGCGAATCGAAAAAACAGTGAGGTTAATTTTGTTGCTATTAATGTCGACGAAAACTTTACGAGCAATAACTGCATAGTCTTAATTTTAATTTCCTTTTGTATTTGTTCACAATCTTTTTTACCGAATGCAAAATCCATTCATCACTGAACTCAAACGGGCGCTTAGGTGATCTGAGACAACTTGCAATCAACGAGGCTGATTAAACTTCGCTAACTGATATTTTTGTTACTGTCTGTGGTTCAAACAGAAGCAGACAGCTGACGAAGTCTTGCTGAAGGATGAGATCGCCCTTGATGAGTTTCTGTGGCGCTTCATCGAACAGTATCACCGACAAGACCTGGACGCTTTGTGCGGACCTCGAGTGAAGTACGAGTACCGTGGAAGCAACGTTCTGCCACTGCTCGTGCTCGAGAGTACTGACGGGTCGACGGTACGCGACGCCAGCGAGAACATCACCTGCTTGTGTCAGGAGTTAGCGGCCAGCGTCAGCGAGACCACGTTTTCGTGTCCGCCCGGCGTCGACCGGCTCGCTCTCGGAGAATTCGGTCGTGACTTGGCGGAGAACGTCAAGTCGGTGTTCTACGTCGACGGGTCGGGGGTCTGCCACGTGGTCGGGCCGAAGGACGGACTGGCGGCGATCAGACGTGAGATTTTGGCCGCCGCGTGCATTGACGACCACGGCGGCATTTCCGGTCAGGCGGCGACCGGTCACGGTCAAGCGGCTGCAACGTCGAGGACCAGCGGCTATCGGCTGACGACAGACGGCGGGCTGAGCGTCGAGATCTACACGGGCAACCTGCTGCATGACAATGTCGAGGTGGTCGTCAACCCCGCCAATGTTCACCTTAGTCACGGCGGCGGAGCTGCCAAGGCGATCGCCGACGCCGCCGGGCCGCGGCTGCAGAGCGAGTGCCGTGACTACATACAGCGATATGGCAACCTCAGGTACATAGATGTCACAAACGTCTTTTATGTTTTTAATGTTTTTTTTTATTTCTGAACGTTTTTTAAAGAAACGTGCATTGAAAAACCATCCATAAATTCGAGAAGCACTTTTAAAACCACAAAAACAAACAAATAGGTAATAGTGATAATGGTTTGCTTAGTTTAGTGCTGTGTGGTCTTATGACTACAAGTTGAATTGAAATTTAATAGAGTTCTTTTTCTTCAGATTATGGTTCCAGGAATGCTGCACCTACAGCATCAGGCATTAGGCAAAAGGTTGAACAAATTATGGTCAACGTTTGTTGTTAAAATTCTTAAACGTTTTTAAAAAATTTTTTCTGAACGTTCTTTTGCATCTGTGCTCAGGTACACGCAGGTAATACACACGACGGCAGGTAACATGTACTCGCCTGTGCGTTACGTCATCCATGCCGCGGGTCCACCGGCTGACCAGTACAGAGGTAACTCGCCAGCACTGCGACAGGCTGTCACTGACACGTTCTACAACTGTCTGCGCTACGCCAACGAACAACTGCGTGTCCAGTCCATATCCATACCGGCCATCAGCTCGGGTGCGCATTACTGCTGAAACTTTAAAATGTTAAAGGCCCATATATAGCTTACTATGAAAACCCCATCGCAGAGCTACGGAACGTCACCTGCCATATAAAATCACACAGCGATTCACGTCTGTAATTCTGTGATTTCAGACAGTGGTGTCGTGTCAAGGGGAGTCAAGGGGGCAATTGTCTCCATTCCTCTAACATTTGCTGTCGGATAACTGTCGAAATTTTTTTTATAAAAAGATGTTTGTCCATAAGTGCAATATTTGGGGCTGAAAACCTCTATTTTGGTGAAATTTAAGGCCGAATTTAAACTTGTAAACACTCCGTTGGAAATTCGCAGCTGTGTGTCGGGCAACTTTTCACCCCCGACTATTTATTTTTGCCCTACAACGACTCCGCTGAATTGAGCGGCCGAGCTGTTTTGCGCAGGTATATTCGGCGTGCCGAGATCGGTGGTTGCGGGCGCAGCGCACGTCGCACTGATGAAGTTCGACAGACAGCTGCAGCTCGGCATGCGGCAGCATCTGCAGCGCGTCAACCTCGTCAACATCGACGCCGCCACGACCTCCGTCTTCATCCAGACATTTACAGCAGCGTCACGCCAACATCACCCGCACACACAAGGTTCGTCTGCAGTGATGTGCGCCAATAAAAACACCCCTGTTAACAAGCATAATTATTTTCCGTATAGTTCAGAATATTTTTGCAAATTTTTCAGGGATTATTTTCGAACTATTTGCCATTATTTTATTACTTTATCTTTCGTTGTTGTAGAAAGTAGGACAGGTTTAAATATATAATTTTTATATAAACGATTCTTTTTCAATTGCATGGAGTCCTACCATTCACTATAACTTTTATTTTACCATAATACTGCAAAACGGTCATGGCACGACCTGGTTTGCTCTATAGACGTTGGAGACCCGGACTGGAGCGTGGCAGCGGCGACAAAAGGTAAATAAGGCAGCGGTAAAAAGGCTGCAGCCAGAGACGTTCGAAGGTCCAAGTCACTTGAGAGGCAGCAGCAGCAGCAGCCAGCGAAGCGGACATCTTTGCAGTCGACCTGGCATGGTGACGATCATCTGTATAATAAACGTTCATAAAAGTTTTAAACGTTCTTTTGAATTTTACGTTGAACGGTTAATGTGGAAATTACGCCAATTTAAAATATTTATTTACAAAACCTAAAGTTTTACTGTCTTAGATAATATCAGATTTTTGTATTTAGATTTATGTACTCAATTATTATTCATCATGACAGGACACGAAATACTGTATCCTGAAGCAGTGGATCTAGTCGATAGGATACGTCAGTTAAAAGCTGGTTATCTTTTCATTAACGTTTACCATACACGTTTGATTTAGGCTATCGAAATTAACGTTTAAATTTTTTTTGATGTCTTGACGCGTTTTAACGTTTTAAATTTTTTTCGTGTATAACGTTTATTATACAATTTGACGTTGGTCTATGGTGATAAGGTGCCGAAGGTGGCCGACGAAGAAAGCGTTCTGGTGATGCTGGAATTGCAGCATCATCAGTTGATAAACCAGTCAGCCACGTCGCTCCTCTCAGACCGAGAAACATCGGCGCTACTAATGGAATACATCAACGCCAATCGTGGACTCCAGACGACAGGTAATTTCGATATCGATACTAGTTTAAATGTGCAAATATATATAATAAAATGAAATGTAAACATACAGTAAAATATTATAAATGTGAAACGACGAGCAGCTCTATGTAAGAAAAGTTTAATTTCGACAGTGCTTTTTGTTAACTGATTTCAACGATAGGCTATTTAACGATGTCACGTTGTAGTTCGAAGCATTTCGTGAAGTGCATGTTCTGGCATTTTATTCATAAAAAATGAACACTGGGTGAATGATGTTGTATGTATAGTGTATATCTATACGTTTCATTGTCGTCACGGTCTAAAGAATGTTGGCAAGTTGAAATACAAATCCTATTCCCTGCTGGCATAATCATACTTATCTCCGAGTAAGAGGACAAAGCGTTGAGGATGAAACGTGAGTGATTCATTGTTCTCGTTCAGATCCAGCTACAGCTATGACGCTGCACCGCATTCAAGACAGACACGTGTGAATGATGTTGTATGTATGGTGTAGTATAGTTCAGCCGCTGACGACACCGAACGTCATCACGCGCGCAGCGACAGTCAGAAAAGACAGTCAAGTCTAGATATTCACCGTCACTCTTGACGTCAGTTACAGACTCACGCATCACGCCTCACGCTCCGGCGAAATTTTGTCATTAATTTACGCGACATTATCAACTGTCAAATGGCTATATAATTAGGCTTTCTTTGCATCTTTTTGATCACTATACTGAATCTGTGCAATTTATTCCAGTTTATAACAACTGTACTGTTCTTCACTCTTGCTTACATCGTTGCTCTTTAGGGCCTATACGATATAATAATGATGACGTCAATAATAATGAAGATGATGATAGACATGCTCTCTTTGACTGGATTGTTATAATTACATATACATGTACACCTGCATTATTTATTGTTGCCGTTTTGCTGTGCATAATGCGACAGCACTGACAAAAAGCTTACCGTATCTTACCTTATGTGGTAATTGAGCCAAACGAAATTCTCTGTTGCTCGTAGCTTATATGTTAGTACAACAGTTAATTACTTGACGTGAATGGTGCCGTTGTGCAGTTGTTTCGATATTTGAATAAAAATTGATTCTGCATAGTTTCAATTGAAATTCTACAGCCTATTGTGTGAATTCGTTTTATTGATGCGTGACATTGTCAACATTAGCACAAATCTTGGCGTCAAAGCCTGACAAGGTTAGATCGATTTTTAACTCAGACAAGAAAAAAAACAAAAAAATTAGTAACTTTGCACTGGCGAAAGTTATTTTAGTTACGTACGTTGTTGAAGATTTCATTGGCTTACGACTGTTTTTAGGACTTTTAAGTGACCGTTGGCCGCAAATAAATCAATAAACTATATAGAAGTTTACAACCACTGTAGGTTACTGCTCAAATGAGGCCTTCTGCAGTCCTTTGGCTTTAATGATAAATCGCACAAAGATTCAGGTATTTCATCAAAATCCTTCGGTCAGTGCTGGCAGTTTCTAAATTTCAGTAGGCCCCCATTCAATTATTGTTAACACGAAATCTGTTTTAAGACGATTTACGACCATATAGGGCTTAATTTGACAACTGACGCAGAATTTGTTTATAATATTTTGGCCTATTCGTTGCGTATTAATGGAACTAAGAAACAAGTTCTAGACATGTAACGACAGTAAGCCATAGCCTACAAAAGCAGATACGACTCCAAAAGTTTTGATGCCTCTAAAATCGTAGGCCCCTATTATATGACAGGGGGACAATGTGTTAGCGCATGTTTTTCTGGTGACTCCACTAGGCCTAAATGACCTGCTCGGGCACGCTGCGTGGGCGGTCGTGAGTATATGGCAGAAGTAATAGATAGAGCATGACGCCGAATGACTGACAAGTATATTGATCAACAGCGTAACAAGACTTAGTAACATAGAGGCTTGCTGTGGCCAATGACGACTGGTCATACCACATCGTACGACCGCAGTCCGGGCCAGGCACGCTCCAGCCCACGGCGCATTCCCGCCTGCTAGCCGCTCCCAGGAAAGATCGCCTGACCCACTCGGAACTCGGAAAAGCTGGCGTGTCGGCTGCGGCTTTTCCCGCAACACGCCATACATCGCACCGTCTGCGCGCTGCCTCAGGCACGTGGTGCGACGCCGCCCCCATCTTGACGCCTATACCTACACCTAGCAGACTCAAGAACAGAACGAATAGATCGCTCTATTCTGTCACTTTCGTTTTCTGGGCTGTATAAACAAAGTCGGTTTTGTACAAGACTGAGAACTTGAATATATTGTACATTATTTCAAAAGTAAGAAAAAATAAGGAGGAACGATGAAGACATTAATCGTATGTCTTATCGTCTATTGGACGTGCGCGACGAAATCCGTAACAGGAAGTGTCGAAGGATTTCATTCGTTCGAAGGTCAGTTGAATTTTATTTTTCACTTTATTTTCTACACTGCGTGTATTACTAGGCCTAGTTTACTACAGCACAGTGGAACAGTTGGACAGCACTGAGTTTGACTTTGTGACTTTAAAACTGTTTTCAGTTTTTTAAGGCCTACAGGAATCATAACCGGATGTATAATGTCGTCGATCATTGGCTGTGTATAGGTCTTTTACTTTAAACTCACTAACGTAAGCTACATTAATCAGAGGATGGCGTGAATCTTTCGTCAACTTCTTGGTTTAAAATGTTTCTCCAACCGATAAAATTTAGGCTACATTTTGTCTCTTTAATTGCTGTCGTTTGTTCTTTACGAAATTGCTTTGTCGTTATCGTTCGGCAAATTTTCATTTTCTAGAGGAACTGTTCTGGACTGTTTGCGTCTTGTTGTAAACTGTTTCTCCTAATCTTCTCTCCGGCGAATTAATCTTTCGATGTCCATTAGGCTAAGTGGCAACTGGCAGAATCTCTTCTTCAGTGCTAACGTTTGATCATGAATCCGGTGTAATGGTCAAGTCACACGTACATTCGACGCCGAGCAGAATTTGAATTGTTGTTGAATTTTGAGTCGAGTCGGGTCGTGGATGTGAACTGGCCATAAGTGTTACGATGACGTTGGAACGTGCGGTGTATGACGCACAGATTACCTGCGGCATGTGACGTCGGACGCAGAACGAACTCACAACGTTGACTACATCGACGACCACAACGACACAACAACTGATGGCGTGACCAGCACTTCCACCAGCAACGAACTGCTCAACTACTTCAGAAGTAAGTATGCACTACACGACACCGCGCGATGTTGTTTATGTTGATTTACGACCATGCTTCCCAGCGGCATCGTGGGTTACAAAAAAATATGCAGGGCTTTAAGAAGTTGCTATTTTCTGACATTGCAATTTTTTGACATTTCTCCGATAGACAGTTACAAATTTCTGACAGAAAAGATTACGATGCTGATAATTTCAATTTTGCCCTTAAATGTTTTCAAAATGGAAGTATTCAAGTCCAAATTTTGCATTGTTGCAAAAATTTTCCGACGGCCAAAAATTTAGGGTAGGCAACTGCGCCCACTTGCTCCTTTGCCACGACACCACTGCTGCTTCCGGCTGACATTACGCGTTACTGAGATATCCTACACCGTGGTGGTCGATGTGCCCTTAGGAAGAGATCGGCGATGTTAGGCTTCGAAGAGCGAAGACCCACTCATGTAAGTTGTAACTCCTTTTCACATCACTACAAGTTGCCGTACCGAACGTGCGTTACAGACGTACGTAGGGTCCGACAGAGAGAGGGGCGGACGGACAGAAAACTTAGCTGATATGTTAATACCATTGTTTTTTTATCATAATGGGCCATAAATGCAACACTGCAACCATTTAGACCCCTACCAAGTCGCAAAATTCTTCAGCACTTCAGCAACGCCTCTCGCACTTATAATCACATTCGATCTTTACTTTCTAAATCATGGCTGTTAGGCCTATAGGCTATACTTCTGTCATAATGGTGGCCATGGCCCATGAACAAATATTATATGGTGTGGTTTTGTCTGTGTCGTGAGCAGCGATTCCTCGCGACCACTGGTCGTGCTGTATGCTCGGCCTGTTAGCTGGCAGCAAGGGTTTCCAGTGCCAATCGCAGTACTACTCGCGCTCGGCCGACATGACGAGGAGGAACGTGAACCGGGCACAGACGGCCCGTCAGCCGGCGGTCCACGGTGCACGCCGGGAACTCAACGCTCCTCGCTGGGGTTACGCCATCTCTCGCAGCTTCGAGCGCTGTGTCGGCGGCAGCGGCGTGCGGTCAACATCAGAAGAGTTCCACAAGTGCTGCTACGCCGCGGCGGAGGAACGTCGACAACTGCGTCGTGCTCGCCGGTACAGGCGACGTCATCCGGCTGCTAGTCGACGACAAACACGATATGACTGATAGGCCAGCGAGCCTTGAGCTGTTGTCACCAACGTTAGTTATTCTCAAGTCTATAGGCAAGATTTCAACCTATAGCAGCATAATTATGACACACCTACGCGTCTTATTTATGACACATGCCAGCGCTAGTGTACCAAGAGTCTAATACCCTGTTTACACGATCAAGCAATCATCAAGCAAACATCGAGCAATTATAGCACACGTCGTGCACGTGTATTTTGAATGCATTTGCTAGATGTTTGCTTGATCGTTTAAGCGGGGCATAAGACTATTATAAATCATGGCGTAGGCAGTGGGGAGGGAGCATCGGGTGCAAGTGAACCCCCCTCCTCCCAACGAACAGGACTTGCATCTAGGCTTAGGTGTTAAGACAATGTCTTCAGCGTTAACTATATGTAGCCTACGTTTTGCGAGAACGTCCAAAATGCATTTGCTCTGCCACCAGCCCCGCTGGGGTAAGGGGGCTTACAGTGCTAACCCAGACCCCTTAGCTGTCCCCTTCTCAAAAATCCCTCCCCGGTCTTTGCCTTTGTCCAATGTCGGACAGCTCCCTAAAACAACTTTCTGGCTACGCCACTGTTGGTATGGATAGTGATCTCAGTTTTTTTATGAACTGTTAATTTATTACTGCAATATTTAATACGACAAACTGAAAAGTGGACACTTTGTTGTTGTTAAGTAGAATATAGGCTCACTGTAGATTCAGTGGAATTTTGTTATGCTAGCAAATGTTTGTAATAAATGCAAGGTTTTCAATTTCTAGCTAATATTAAAATATTGTCATGCACTCACTAACAATATGAGCAAGTATATAACCAACACGAAGATGAACTCAGCCTTCTATCCTTCTGGGGTAGGAAAATAAAGTATGGGCCTGTGTGGCTGGAGTTAAGGCAGGGCGCATTCACCGGTCACATGGCTGTGTGTGTGGTCCGATAGGCCTACGACAAGTGACACTCCACAGCTCTTAGGTGTGTTAGTGTTACCATTAAGAACTACAGAGAACCTCTAATAATTTAACATAATCATCGTGTACCAGTATCAGAGCAATTTTAGCAGATTCACAGGAGTCCCCCAAAAAGACGGAGGAAAAGTAAAAAATAAAGGTCGATGACTATACTTGTATATTTCCCCGTTTGAACCCAAATTCTGAACCGTCATTATTTATTCATTAATCCGAGATTTTTTTCTCCAGTTCCACAAACATCAGGATTCTCTGTGCTGGTGTGCAAGTTGAAATTAATTGTGACACCACTGACATATTAAAAATTGGAGTTTTACAAGCGATACAAATAAACGATGCCATAAATGCACAATAAGCATTTATTCAATCAACAAACACTTATCTCTTAACTCAAATGCTGATAACATATAGGAGAGTTTGATTGCAGTGAACGTACAGACATTCAGAAAAGCTAAAAATTATTGCATGTAGTTCAAAATTATTCCATATCGTGATAAACCCAGAAGGTGAAACAAACCAACCAACCAACAGTAACAACTGGAAACAGCACAAAATGTATGCAGTAACCAAAAAGAAATTCTTCTATTCAGTTGGAAGCTAAAACTAAAACTTAAATTTTTGCTTACGTTTATTAGGCATTCAGTATGCTTATGTAACCATAAGTAAAAAAATAGCTGAAAATAAAAATAACAAAGCCACTGTACACTTATGTACAAACGTGACTGTAAGAACTGTAATATAAAATTTGAGCCGAGCCTCCATTGTTTTCCATTTTGACAAAAACATCATGTTACTATTTTTGTCAAAAATAAGAAATAAATGGCAATGTTTTTGATCAAAACAAAATGTATATTTGGTCAAAACGTGCAAACGTCACACCATAATTATCGACAAGGTAAACAAAATTTGTCCAAGCTGTGACATAAGATCATCGAATGACGAGCTGAGCGTCTGTACTAGTCATCAGTGTGTATAATCTGCGTGAGAGTTCACGGCCGACTCGACGCACGGTTGCCATCACTCCGGCTCCACGACGCACCTATGTACACAGCACAGCACAAAGCTTGACAGCTGCATTGCATTCATACTCACAATCAACCATTAAGTAGCCTTAGTGGCTCGTGGCCGGTAAGAAGTACGGAAAAAATGCCCACCCCCCTCAAAATTTTTGGCTGTCAAAAAATTTTCTTATTTGTTGAAAAAATTTCATCCGAAAAATCAAGATCTGGGGCTAAAAATCCCCGTTTTGGGAAAATGTAAGAGCAAAATGAAATTCTGAACACCCATAATCTCCTCGGTTGAAAATTTGGAGCTGTCTGTCAAAATTCTGTCATGATGCCGTTCAGTATGCTCTACAAAACTAGGAGATTCACAGCAGTTTTGGTTTCTCCATAACTATGCTGTACAAAACTAGAAAATTATGTTGGCTTACTTGTGATGAATTTCAATCTAAAGTCCAATATTCATACTGCCACCGTGCATGCCATGCTAACGTGAGATGTCTGTTATTTACCAGTGGTTCTTGACATCTGGTAGTGTTTATCTTGTGAAATAAAAATTGGCATAGCAGTTGTTTCACGCTAACACCGATTTTGATTTTTCTACGAGTGTCAGGTAACAAGGTAGAAACTAAAGAGTGACATGGGGATGGAGATGTCGGTAATACCGAGGTAACCGTTGTAATTACCGTGGTAATGGGGACAATAATGGCGGTATTCCTGTGGGAATGGGGATAAAAGCCATGATAATACCGTGGGGATGAGGATAAAGTTTGCGGTATACCCGCGGTAATGGTAACTAAAAATTTTGGGATCTGCATATCTCAGTGCCGGTCAAACATGAAAGCACGCCAGGCGGCTGTGTACAGGCGTCTCTGCTTGCAGTGTATGCCTTGGGGCTGTGTGCATCCTTAGTCCCCACCATACAGCGTGACAGAGAGACAGTGCCATGCCGGCATTAAGTGGTGTAATGCATGCCTGGGGAAGCAAACAGCACACAGCCATTGTTCGCGGTAAACAAGCCTTACGATTTATTGCACCTGGACTTGACGTGATCGAATTAATCGAGCCATGTGTTCGAATTAATAGCAGTAAAATAAATAATTATATTTTCTTAAAATTTAAGTGTTCGTATTATTAGTGTCCGAATTAATAGAGCAAATACAGTAC
>Ga0209671_1008559_pt1 | contig 10698 bp, 6 predicted proteins | sample WorMetHERISLAND2_2_FD_187401 | JGI IMG/M metagenome (GOLD analysis project Ga0209671, IMG submission 187401) | Marine gutless worms symbiont microbial communities from Max Planck institute for Marine Microbiology, Germany - Olavius geniculatus... | ecosystem: Host-associated > Annelida >...
GTCACCACCTTCCGTAACCCATATAAATGAGTTACTGCTCATTTTACCGTCCCACGGAGGGTAGAAGACTGAGTCGACCTAGCTGGCAGGCTTCGCACCGAGATGGTTTACCTGCCCGCAGGCAATCACCCATCGCAGTACTAATTGGGCCCGGCGTAGAGTAACTTCGTTTAAGCCGAAACGCTTTACCAACTACGCCACGCCACCAGCCAGCCCCTGTCCCTGGTACGACACCACCGACAGACAATGCGCAATCGACCAACTCAATCAATCGCGCTGCACGTTTTTACTTATTTAACCAAAAAAAAACTGCCGAGACAGATGTTCATGTGTTAAATTTTCGATGACATAACACGAACGCAGACAAAAAAACTTTTTCCGCTTTTTTGACAATAGCATCCAAGACTGCGACGCCACTGACCAATAACGTGATTAACCAAACGCTGCAGGCGGCAGTTGCCCCATTCAGTGACGATCGCTTGCTTCAGCTGGTTGACTTTCGTGAATCGTCAACATTGATTGGCCATCTATTGAAGAACATCCCGAACAGCATAATTGACCAGATTTAAGTCCGGGCTGTTAGGGGGCCACTTGCCAGGCTCGATCAATGTTGATCACGCAACCGGTTAGTGGCGTTGCCGGCTTGAGTCCGCAGTCTGACATTTCACAAGGTAGTGTAACAAAAAAACACACTTGAGGTATGGTGAGATATATAATAATAGTTTTATTATAAATTGTCTCCTGATTCTGGCTGTAAAAAAAATTTTAAAAATCGGCTAATATTTCGTGAAAATATAAGGTGTACAAAAATTGTGCCATTTTTTGGCCCACCCAGTAGACCTTACCCAGTTACCCACCCACCCGCGCATAGGACCAAGTTGCGCTTAGTCGGTCCGTTACTATGGACAGTGGATTGTTACAACCTGCTGCGCTATCTATTCAAACAATCTGTGTGTTCAACAATAGCCAACACAGCGATCTCCAACGTATTTATTTATTTACTTACTTACCTACCTGCTTACTTCCCGGCGCATCGAAAGGGATCGCCTATGGCCGTGGCATACCTGCGGCACAGAGCTCTGGATTTTCATCATAACCGTCCTCACAGTCGACATTCGAGTCACACACGTAGCCTCCATAATTTACACCCACTACAGCCTGGCATCATTGTCGGTAGTCTGTTATCAGTCGCACACGTAGCCCATGGGAATGCAGGTCGACGTACTTTTGCATGGAAACGGTTTCTCCAAGTCAGGACACGGATTACCTGCAACCCACATATCATCACATCGTCACGTGACCACAGCGTACAACCGTATATACAGACAACATGAGATAGACTGTTATAAAATAAATCTCACTTTTCGCTTCTGCTTTTCACGTCTAGTCACTCACATGCCAGCGTCTCAGATTCGATTTTCGATTACTGGCGCTAAATAAATATTTTATTGATTGATTGATTGATTGACAAAGTTGCAATCCTACATGTTTTGTAAATTAGACCCCAAAATCATGGTCTCGAGGCGCCTCAAAGACAACAAAGTCTCCATGATACTGGTCTTATTTTTGGTGTTAAAAAAACAAAGTTTTTTTTCTCTTGAAAAACTTTCTGCTTTCGTCAACTTCTGCCCGCTCTTCACAAGCGACGGTGGAGCACGTGCCTATACATATGAAACTCAATTAAATTAGCAACAAAAAATGCAAAAAAGGCTAATCATGACTGAGACCATTCGAGCGGCAGCAGAAGACCGAAATGTACTGATGCCCGAGAACAAAAACATCAATAGAAAGTCTGGCAGACTTGCGACACAAACTAAAAGCTTTTCGATTTTGCGCATGCAAGCATGTAAATGTACGTAGGCGCTAGGCCTACGCATATGTATTTATTCATTATTTTTAAAGTCAAGCTATCTAATATTCTTTATAGCTAAAATACTGGACAAAAAATTCGTGTCTGAAAGGTCACGAAGAAAATTCGGAAAATGGAAGGCAAGCTACGTTGACAGCAACCGACAAGCGCTGGAACAAGAAAGTTGTTTCTCGCGGATTAGTCGTCGCCTCGGCCAAGCGCCTTCCGACTTGCGCCAGGAACTCCTGGGCATTGACACCCATGGTGTGCCAGCGCCACCGGAAAAAAGTCGTTGGTGCAGGTGAGTGAGTTTCAGTTCGTTGTCTTTCTGCCAGCTGCAGTCTCAGCAGCACTGGCACTGGTGATGACACTCTGCTGCATATGGGCGTTCTCCAGATGGTCGACCACTGTGAAGTCCCGAGTGGCGGTGCGCCCGGAGTTTTTTTACGTTTCTGAAATGTAATGCACGTCTTCAACTTTACAGTGCTTCGAGCTAAGCGTTGAAATGAATAACGCAAACTTTAATATGCTTTTCACGATCGATGCGTTTGCATCAAACATTATTCAGACAATGTTATGTTAATTCTTTCTTTGCAAGCGACAGCTGCATGGCGCCTGGTGCTACATCGCTCCACCGCTTGTGGTGGTATGTCCGCATGCTGCTACGCGGGTCCAGCTGTTTCTTGGAATAAATAGCAGCACTGCGCGCCCGTGTCGGTACCACTAATCAGCACGAGCTAGTGTTATATGACACTGGCGCTGTTATTAGCAGCAAGTAGGCTACGTGGAAATATTGCCGAGTGAGCGCCTCTGATCACGAGTCACGAATACAGTCAGTTTGACCTGCGTCCAGAACACCGGCTCATCGTCACTCGCCTCGCCTTTCCGCTTTATTACCAATTTACCGTCGTGTTCCGACTCAAAACAGCGATTATATAGTACATGCAGGGAAGAGACCAGTGTTATTTTAGTATCACTATCATTATTACGTGGCCGTTCTAATTGGCTGTGAAATTAAGCACAGTATTCCCTAATGTTTCTAGGCTTACTCGTCCTGCCACACACCGCGAGTTGGTGACGTGAATTTGGCTGTCCATTCTGCCTTCCCGCAGATGGGAGTGTGTGACGTCACTCTACCATTAACCCCCTCACTTACGTCACATGTCGTCAGAATAATGTGAACTCTCCCCTCCCCCTCGGAGCGTGACGTCATTCATGGACACCTCTAACTAAAACTTTTCTGGGACTTTGTTTTTAGGCAATTTTGGGCAGTTTTACTTACTTAAACTGTCTCAAAATTGCGTACGAGTAGTTGTAGTTGTAGTTTTACATTGCAGACACTCCTTGCCGTTGCTGACAGTCGTTACTTGGGACATTTGATACGAGCGCGAATCATCCACGTTTATGACACTGCCCAGGCGACAAGATGTTACGCTGCATGTTAAGTAGCCAGGCTTTCTAGTGCAACTACAGGGTGCGCCGATAAGACCGGCCGTTATGATGCGATGAAAATAAAATAAAAATAACATGCTCTGTACCAAGTCAATCTAAGAACTGGAAAACATAAAGTGGCCGACGTGGTTTGAAACTGCTTAATATTCCATGCGAAAGCGTAGGCTACACCTTACGGCAAAGTACATCCTCTAAATATCGGGTGTCGTTTTCTGAGCAACTGCATCGAATTTCCACAAATTTCATGCATTACTGCTTCTTCAGACACGCAACGACAAAATGCCAATCTTTGCTTAGTGCTACAAATAAGAACGTATATAATGAAATTTGTTACATTGTAAACAACGTAAGTAGTATAAGTATTGCTAAGGCCGAAGTCATTAGATGCCATCCATGATAGTTCCACGCCGGCAGCACTTTCGCACTAATTACTTCGTTATTAGCTTGTTAACGCATATAGCAAACATCGATGGAACATTAACACAGCTCTACTAACAGAATCAGTGCGAGGTATCTATCTATCACTCATTTGCGAGCAGAAAATTGCACACCTGCAAGGCGTAGACGATATCACACCCGGCGTTTAGTTGTCGATGATTAATTATAAATGCAATTATTATTTCGACACGTTCTCTTCACAGCAGCATCCGAGAAGCTGCGATGAGTGAACGATTTGCCGTGTGTGCAGACAGTAAGGATCTCCAGGCCCGAGTCGATTTTTCCCAGAACGTTTGTACGGCTGGCATCGAGCACCTTGTTAATTTACGATCGTTTCTCGGCTATGTCAGAACATCAGCTGCGAAGTTATAGTTTGTGGCTAAAAATTATCGCAATTCACCTGGTTTTCGGCATTGCTTTGTTCGTTTTTAGTTTTTTCTTTGTTTTTCATGCTTATGGTCGTTTGCGGCCATTTTACAAGCTCCAATAGTTTACGCACGATGTTTTGCATGATTATAGGGTTTATACTTCTACCTTGGTTTTCCTAACTTCCTCTTTTCTCAATTCTTTCATTAATCCAGTTAGCTCTCTGCTACAGCTGAAACAGTTTACAGCCCTATCAAAACGTCGCGAGCTAGAATCATGAAATTCTGACTGTGTGCTGCCACAAAAGACTCTAGTTTTCGTGTGACAAAATACCGTCCACCGGGTGAGAGGATTTCCCTCGAACGAAGGCGTCAAAGAAAGGTACCGGCTAAGACGTCGTTATTCTACTGATATTGACTCACCTAGCGGAAAACGGTTGCAGATAGGCACAGACTTGCTGCTTATCATAACAAATACTGCTGACGAGCTTTCCAGGAATACCAACATCGATGACCTTGAACGACCCTGAGCCCCAAAAGTACGGAGCTTTATATAGTGATGTAGCGCACACATTTAAGAGTAAACTGCTAGAAGCAGATCAAAACAATATGTTTACGCAATTTTTAGCATTAAACGTATATTTTTAGCAATTTAATTTTCGCCACTTCTCCCTAGGTTCAAGGGGTCCTCCGTATATACGGGAGTATCAAATTCGAGTACAGCATGATAGCATTGAAAGTTGTACACTTATTCCTCAGTTGGCAGCACCGATGCTGTCGCGCGTCACGTGAGCATTGTTCAAATTAATTGCTTTTGTGGTGTTTGACTTCTGGTCAAATGCAGTCGACTACGCTGCTAGCTATCCACCAGTTATTATGTGCGCGCGCGTCACGCTCTACTGAAAGTTTATTGTATCATATCGTGATGATTAGTATTATTGTGTGATTGGCAGGAGTCTCATAACTCGAGACCGAAGCTACCTCGGATGTATACATAGACAACCAGTTGTCGACCTTGCTGCTGCCAAGTTGGCCTCAAATTCGTCTATTAATTATGCACGATTTAGAGCGCGCGAACACCGATAATAACGCTTGTTATTATACATCCGTACCTACACTTGAGTCAAAAACTTGTGCACGCTACCGTATAGTTTATTACGTTAACCACCTACGGCTTGCTGGTCTAGTTGTTAGGTCGTCGGAAGTGCGATTCGATTCCTGCCATGGCGCTATATAGGACGCTCTGGCCCGCACTTTTGTTTGCACAGGTTTACTGGACTGGAGGGAAGGGGAAAGTGCAAGACCAGGCGAAAATCGCGTAATGCGGCGATTAGATGGACCGGAAATGACGCTAAAGAAGCACCAACCGACGCGCGGTGGTCAAAGGCAGACCGAACCACTTGAGTCGTGCGATGGTGCGACCTGAGCTATAGGCTATCTGAGGTGTATTAGATAGTCCATAGCGTAGGCAGAGCGGACGACTGAGGTTCAAAGACATTGAAAACAGCAATTATAACTAGCAAAGATATCGGCATGCTTCGTCCCGACATGTATGCGGCCATCCATGTGCTTGCCCAGGGTCGTACGCGCCCACTGCACAGCGCCGTGTGCAGTCAGCGCTGAAAAACCAATTCCATTACGCCGATTTTCCCCGTGACGCCCGCGATCCGTGACAAAACACGGGGGCGGTCTACGACTTGGTACTTGTCCGTTAATTCACCCGCACCTGAATTAACTGCTAGCGTTAAGCCTAATGGCAGGGTTAAGGTTAGAGATAGGGTTAGGGTTGAGGTTATGATTAGGGTTAGGGTTAGGGTTAGGGTTAGGGTCAGGATTAAGTTTAGTGTTAGCGTTAGCCTTAACAAGAATAATTCGGGTGCGGGTGAATTAACGGACAAGTACCTACGACTTCGCCGTTTCTCCCTATAACAAGTCCGCAACTTTCAACCAACGATATCTAAAAATAGATTTTGTGAAAATTCGCAGCTCGATGTACGCGTTTCGTCTCGTTTTTATCTGATTCGAGGTAGTTGACAATAATTTTGCCGTTTCCGTTTAACAACCAACGAATGCAAACGATTTGAAACGAACGGAGTAAATGATGACGATTGACGCCAATGCGTGATTGGTCGCTGACCGGCGATTGTGCAAAGTCCGTGTGTCTTGTCGTCCTACGGATGCACGAGCATGTGCACGAGATCTTTTGAGCCGAGACCGAGACGAGACCGACACGTTAAGGATTTGTCCGAGACGAAATTGGGACGAGACGTTAGTAGGCTACGACTCGAGACCGTCTCGAGACTGAGACGTCGAAACCGAGACCACATCCTTGTGTCGTCGTTCGCGTTCACAAATTCCATTAGAATGAGCTTGTCGACTTTTCAAACAATATCGACACTGCGAGATGGTTTGAATCCCCGAAACTTTTCTATGACATCCCCATTTTATGGTAGTCGTCCGCGACTTCCCCGTGACAAGTAGACGACTTTCCCCGAAATGACCTTGCGGGAAAGTTTCGGGAGAAGTCGGCGTAATGGAATTTGGGCGTAACCGTACAATCGCGTGAGCTGCCAGTCTGCGTAAACATTTACGCGAGATATGTGTCGTTTATGCTGAAAGTTTTTTGACGTCTTATAATAGGCTATAGACCGTCGACTTTTCACCTATCAGCTGAAACACAGACAGGCGGGTTATTCATGATCCTTTTTGATTTATCTACGCCTTTTCAAGCCAGGAACTCGTGCGGTACAAACGGACGGACAGGCGGATAGAGGGCTACTAAATACGACAAAAGCATGCGAAATTATGCCTAACTCGTAAATCCAGTGAGGAATGGAGGGAAGAGAAACGATACATAAAAAAGAAAAAACGAAATCAAAAAAAGAGGAAAAGAAAGGAATGGAGTTGGAAATTGAAACGTATAATTATGGCATACTCTGTGTATATCGTTGTAACATAATGGCGTAAATTGTACCAGATGGTGCAAAAAACTAGAAGATAGGGCTTATATGTTTTGCGTTGATCGAAGGAAAGTTGTGGAAACAGCTGTTTTAGCAACAATCATTGCCGCAAAAGGCGGTAGTGTTTAACACTTCGCTGCAATGACTAAGGCTATTCGTTTCGAAAACTGTCCGATTGTTCGACATGAACAAAGCATATTCCATTTTTATGGGGCACCCTGCAGTGAGCAGAGAGTTAATGGCTTTGTCTCATTTATGTTACATGACTTCGGTCTGTGCGAAGCCGGTTCACAATAACGCGCTAAAACGCACGCAATGAGTCCGACCAAAATATAACAGTTCGGTCTTTTTGCGATAACGTTTTTTCGCTGTTATTATGCGTGTTTAATGATAGCTAGTATTTTACTGTGAATCGATTTCAATGGTTATTGTTTTTACTGTTAAGTATTGTATTTTCGAACTAGAGAAAGCACTCGGAGAGCGCAGGTACCTCCGCCAAGGCAAAGCTATTCGCCAGGTGGCGTCATCATCTTCGCTTTGCCAGCGGTTCCCTTATGCCCCCTTTAACGCAATGGTAAAAAAAAATTTCAAAGTGATCCAAAATCCAGGATTCCTGCCAGATCACGCCCAAAATTTAATCACTGGTAGTTTATGCCGTGCCCGACATACCCTCAAAATTTCAGAAAGATCCGTCCATAACTTTTCGAGTTATCTTGCTCACACACAGACAGACAGACAAACAGACAAACAAAGTCCGACAAAAACATAACCTCTTTGGCGGAGGTAATGTTGTAGTAGCGATTGGGATAAAATTTCCCACTTCGCTTTATGCTTTTATAATAACTTGCGAAATTTGATTGTTTACCTGTAGGCTACAACAGTACTGTTCATTCATATTTCCCAACGCAATGGACACTTCAGATGACAGTTTGGTTCCTCAACAATAGACTGACATGTATTTTTTGTTTGATAAATTTTCGTCAGCTTCGCTGCATTTTCCGGTGCTTTTTTCATTTTACGATCTATTGTGACGTCGCCTGCTAGATGCTTATGACACAGCATTAAACGCCACTCGTCACTCAAAGCATACGTGCCCACTGACAGCAAATGTCTTGAAGGCACGATTGTAATTAATACGATTGTGATTAATGTGCACAGACAATCTGATCGACAATATGACATCTTTGTAGATATTTATCAATGATTTTGCGTCACTTTAATTACATGTGAATTGAATGACGACTATTCTGCAAAGTTGTAGGGCCCGCCGACGGTCTAAATTTCGCAAAGTGACGTGGCAAGTTATACGTTTATGCGTTTTCTTTGGTTGTTTATCTTAAAATGTAATAGTCACATTAATATTGTAGTTTGTCCAAAACTATCACAGTTATCGAAAAAGGCTGCGTGGTGCAGTTATGTTTTTTTTTCTAAAAAAAGTATTTTTATACTTTCACACTAGATTTAGTTGAAACTATATAAAATAAAAACGCAGAAAACGGGAAAACTATGAATGCAAAAATAGCGCAGTATTGTTTATTACACAACTTTTAATTTATCATGTAACGAACCACTGTTCGCCAGTCAGCCGACGCGTGAGACAAACGTTTCTTTGCAGTTTCAGCTGGGCGACTAAACAAGAGGGATAGGAAAATGCAGGACAATCAAAATCCAGATGATAAAAATGCGACAATGGAAAATGCGACACCGAAATGAAGAAGCAAAAATGCAAAACTGAAAAATGTGGGAAAAGTAGTTAAACTTACATGTCAACAGAATGCGTGACTAGTAAAGCGAGGAATACGTTTAATGTCGATAATGTTTAGTGTCCACTGTTAAACGATGAAAGACATGGCTATAATCCGATCCAACCTATGTAGACTTTGAAGGGCTTATCCCGGTCTCATTCCCGTATTGCAGACAAACTAACCGCAACTGGGAATTTTGCTAGTATACAGCATGCTTTGCATGCATTTGGGTAAAGCCTCTGCAGCAATCCCAATACGAGACACTTGTGCAATCTAAGTGCTTTCTATTGTTACTGCTACGCGTCCCACCAGAAAGCCGCGTTACGTACACTGCCTTCGTCCGTCTGTCCGTCACTCTGTCTGGCCCTCGAGGGCTTGAAAACCAAGACTGAAAGGTAGCACTATTGTCGCAGAGCGCCTTTGATGGACATTTTACAGCAACTTAAGTCACTCCTACCTTTAAGTACCTTCGTTACCTGGCCTTTATTGCCGCTGTAATAAACGGCAACATCAGCAGCATCAGACTTGTTACTGCCCTTACTACGCTACTGCTGGTTTTACGTTCAGTGCGATTTTCGCTTTGCGTTCGCTTTAGTTTTTACCTTTAGTTTCGTTTCGGTTTTTATAACATTTTGTGTTTAACTTTTTGTTTTCGACTCCTTTTTCAGTTTTAGTTTGATTTTAGTTTGATGTAATTTTACACTTTGTTTTTAAATAGTTTTTTTTGTTTTACTTTATTTTTTGTTGCCAAGAACGAGAATAAAACAAAATTGAGTCGATGCTGCATTTTGTTTTATTCTTGACGTTTGACGAACTGGCTGGCACATTATGAGTCTTGCCCGTCTGTCCATCTGTCCGTTTTGTTCTCGTATGAGTTGCTAACTTGACTGCAAATAGATTTTAAAAACTAAAATTGGCGTGAACGTTTCTCAAGGCAGCAGTAACCGGTGTGGTTTAGGGTTAAGGACACTGTTCATTATCTTTGTCATCATCATCATCATCATCATCATTATCGTCATGACATACTTGTAACACGGAAATGCTGCAGTTAAAAACAAGCCATCACGCATAAAGTCAAAACTGACTTGAACATTATGTGAAACGCAAATTAAATTAGTCCATGGACGGACGGCCGCACGTGTCGGCACTGGGCCACCACCAGTTCATTATCTGCAACTAGAGACGGTGTGATGGTGCGTTAGTGGGCTTACCGTCGTGGACGCGTTTGTCGAGCATGGTCGGCAGCTGATGTCGGTAGTAACTGTTAGCTGCGGCGGCAGGTTGCAGTCGTCGGTATGGCGACGCTCCGACTGATGTTACGACCGCCATCACAGACACTGCCCAGCACACTAGCGACATCTACACGACAACGCACACAATCAAAGAAATGCCTCATTAGGCTCAGTCTGCACCATCTTCAGGTTTCTGAGAATTTTTTTTCCAAAGTTTTAGGTTTTTAGAAGATTGTTTAAAGATCCGTTACAACGCAAACGTGTCGCTACACTACCTTTTAAATTCCGGTGTTCTAAAGCTAGCATTAAACTTATTTACTACGCGTATTTCACCGTGTAGCGCTTAAAGTGTGGCAAGTTTTTTGCCGCTAAGTACGAGGATGTTTCAAAAACAGTTAATGCGTAATGAAGTTAAGACAAAAAAGTCGGCGGTTTAGTTATATGGCCATCACGACGCAAGTTCTGCAACCATGTGTCTTTTACGTATGTCTCAGCAATCCCTATACAAATCATTCGGTTGCTGGCGTCCCCTAGTGCTGTCGGCGTCGTTGCGTTATTAATATAGTCTACTATTCAGCACCTAGAGGTGATTCCCACACGATGCTCGGCAGCTACCCAGATCTGTTGTGATTGACATCATGCTGCACAGAAAAAAAT
>Ga0209671_1008560_pt1 | contig 10698 bp, 5 predicted proteins | sample WorMetHERISLAND2_2_FD_187401 | JGI IMG/M metagenome (GOLD analysis project Ga0209671, IMG submission 187401) | Marine gutless worms symbiont microbial communities from Max Planck institute for Marine Microbiology, Germany - Olavius geniculatus... | ecosystem: Host-associated > Annelida >...
GTTCAACTTCAAACGTTGGCGTTATAACATTTAATGATTTCGTAACTGACGTTGTTGGTTCGTTGGAGTACTGCAGTGCAGTTGCCTCTACTGTTGGTGCCACAGGAAAACCTCAGCTGGTACTCTGTTCTTAAAATTTCTCACAAAGTAACACATGCTATTAAGTGCTGATTCTCTAACGATTATTTTTGTCAAAATCTATTGCTATTGAACCAGAACTGTTGGAGTTATTGCAAAAGGTAGCAGGGGTCCGGTTTTTTTGAGACACAGTGTATATATTCCAACATGGTTTGCAGCGTCAATGCAACGAGGCATAATACACTGTAAACCGTGCTGAAACGTACTTATTTCACGGCCGTAATAGACGATCTGTTCATAGGAACAGGTCGTCTATTGTAGCGTCTATTGTCTATTGTACAAACGCAGGACGCTATTAGTCGCCACGCTAGAATAGCACTTATAAAACTCCAGACACTATAGTAAAAGACAGAAAGACTTGGTAGGTTATGAGACAATAAGCATTATTTCTAGGACCTCGTGAATATGCCTATTAATGTCAAATAAGTATATGACTGACAGAACAGAAGAGTTTTGAGACGCTGCCTGGAGACTGAGAGTGATGACGCAGAGATGATGTTGTGCGGAAGATCGTTCCATAGGTTGGCACCATAGATAACAATGACGTGAAATAAACAGTAATATATAGGCACTACATAAATAAAGAGCGCCGTGATGCCGCATAGGTTCAGAGTATCCAACTGTCACGGATTATTGAGGACATCGACGTTTTGTGACAGTTGACAACAGTGAGTGAAGTTGAGTTAACAGTAACTACACACATCAGGCGTGTGCTACAGATGAGTTGGAGTGTTCACATCAGGAATATGCACGAGACCTTTTGAGCCGAGACCGAGACGAGACGTTTAAAATCCGAGAAGAAACCGAGACGAGACGTTACAGTTAACGAGACGCTGGCCGAGACCTTGAAGCTCCCGAGACTTTCGAGAGTCTCGGGATCTTCAACGTCTCACCGAGACGTTTTCTGTGACGTATATGGTGAAACATATTGACAATGAAAAAAATTATACGGATTAATTAACTCGAACCATGGTAAGCGCTTTCTATTTGTGATATTGTGAGTTTTTTGCACTTTATTTTGACAATTATCACAGAATAATTAACGGCTTGCATCATAAAGAATTACTGCAGTGCTGTAGACATGAGCCATTATGTTTATCGCAATTTGCAAGCAACTGAAATTAGTATACTACAGCTATACTATAGCCTCATACGTCGTCTACATTTGGCTGTTAACTCATTCTGACATCATATACTTTATCTTCATTGCGACTAGATCATTTTGTGACGAAAAAAGACTGACATGACATAATTCTGCTTTATGATAAATAAGTAAATGAAAATGTAAAAAAACGCTGTGAACGAATTATCTAAGCCACAACATAATGTCATGCTGGTTAGTATTGCTCTAACTGCAGCTAAAAGTATGCCACGGCGCGCGCCTGCACAAAAAGTCTCGACGAGACGCAATAGCCCGAGACCCGAGACGAGACGGTCTCGAGAAGTACTAACGTCTTGAGACCGTCTCGAGACCGAGACGTCTCTACCGAGACCACATCCCTGGTTCACATAATTAAAGAAATGATCCACGTTTCTCCATGTACATCTACGTACAACAGAATTTTCCTGACGTTTCTGGTCACTACGGTGACAGCCAAGTCGGCAGTGTCAAAGTGAATCGATGGTGCCACGCCCACTAGCGACATCAGCTGATCAGTCACGACTGCAGAATCATTTCTGCCATAAAGGTATCCAACACTTTACAACTCACCAGTATTGACAGTGGATGATCTCTGTTTCTGGCTCTGAAGCCAAAGCTGTTGAGTGCTTTATGTACGCTGTGAGTAAGATCACCAGGCAAACACATGTCACGTCTACACACGGCCAGACCGTGGCGAGTGGTAAGCCGGTCGTTCCGCTCGGGCGCACACGTATAGACTATAGATAGAGCATGCAGTGTTGGAACGTGCAGAGAGATATGCAGCCAACTAGGCCTATACCTGCATTCAGCGCTTTGTTGGCGCACTGCATGCTGTACAAGTTCCCCGCCGGCTGACAGTTTCTTGGGCCAGACGCGCCGGGCAAAAAAGAGCAGTCACGTGGTTAATTTCCGTAACAAAGGGTTTCTGAAGATGTTTATCACATACCCGTGGTGAACCAGAAAAGTGACACCCTTTTAACTACTTCAATATAATGCCGTAATCCCAAACTGCATATATAAGCTGCAAAAGTACAAAGCACCAGATAGGCCTATTTATGCTGATTGAAAAAAATCAACATTTTGATATTAATCATCAAAGTTTAAATGTGCTCAATTATTTTAAAATATGTTCGTAATTATTTCGGAACTCAGTGTTATTTTATACGCAAATTGTAAATCAAACGGCATTCGTCGTTAGTTAATCCAAACATCGTGACAAAATAAAAGATTTATTCGCATAAAAACAGAACTTGTTTATATCGGCCAGACGAAGAACGACGTTACCTAATGACATGATAACCTTTAGAGTTAAAATCACCGTTATTATCCAGCGTCATGAAGTGCCTTGTTGAAGTTGTGGGCTTTCCAATGACTTTAATATGTGTGACCTTGAATGACCTTGCAATGTCTTTTTGGCACAATCTGTTTTATTTCTGGTGTGTTTGACGAGATATTTTGCCTCGTTTTTGTAGAAAATTGTGTGAAGATAAATGAAAATATTCCATAGTAAATAAAGTAAGTAAGTAAAGTGTAAATTTATATAGCGCATATTGTTAAATTAACCTCTAATGCGCTTAGGCCTACTGTCAGCAATAAAAATGTTTGCCATAGATTATGGATTATGCTGATATAAGAATTATGCAGACACTTGTTATGGTTTTCGCGCAATAAGGCGTCAACCGACAATGTGGTTTGAATGTTCAGTGTCTTCAGTCGCCATATTTAAGAATCTTCAAAATTAAACCCAAATCCTGAAAAAAGTTTACGAAAAAAGTATTTAGCGTAAGCTTTGCTTTGTGTCGTAAGCTTGTACTTTTTACATTCAACGTTATTCACCATATAATGTGGTAGCACAAACGAAATAAACTAAGCACAATAAACAACACGGCGGACGGTAGAATAAGCAGCGTAACAGTCCAGTGACCAACAAATCAAACCAACATCTTAATGAGCAAAAAAACAAATTTTAGTTTGAACTTAACAGACCTATTTCCCAAGACAACTCTAGGTGAAAATATACAAAACACAATTGAGTATTTTTTACAATTTTAATATGATCCGTCTTAAATAACTTTATGAAAAACCGGTTACATGCAAAATCAGTTGAACTCCGATCCGACTTACTGAGCGAGCAGGCTTCAAGTCCATAAAGCAATACAGGAACACATTTAAACCTACTATTAAACAACAGTTTGTATAGTAACTTCTTCCGAGGCAACACGCCCAACGTTGCCAAAAACACTATTCGCAACACGATAGAACGAGCATTTAGGCTTATCGAAAGAGATTTTAAACCGAGAAGATCGTACAATATATGGACACCTAAATAACGAAGTTTATCTGACCACTGCAGAAATATTCTATTTAGTGTCACAATATGCAGATAGTAGCAGATTTCTTCAGAAAGGACACTTCAAACAATTGCAGGCACCATAAAAATAATGTTTATACTCGCATGCATCTGTTGCCATTCACAGTGTGAGTCAGAAAAATTTACCTCTTTTCTAACGTGTTTAAATTTTTTACAGACTGAAAACTTTTAAACGATATTTGCGCACATATTTTGGGTTTAAATGTACGCTATGTTAAAAAAATTTTATTTGATTATTTTTAGATTTGACAAAATTATGCTATATTATGCGTGGTCACCTAGAAAATTTTCACATTTCACAACGCATTGGCCAAAAATACAAACTTTTACTAGTTGACAACAAACAAATACGCAGATTACTGGGGTATTACATTTACAAAAACAAGTAACATTATTCAATAAAATATGTCTTTAAAAGTTCATATCTGATGTTCAAAATGTTCACCACAGCTAAAGCGCACACATTTTGACGATATTGTGAAAGTCTGCGGCAAATCATACCATATCGACTTTGGATTAAGTTTGTAAAATGTTTGCAGCATTGCATTTCATACATTAATAGTCAAGTGGTTTAAAGTCTGATGAATTTTGTTGCCATTCATACTTTCGATAAGGTCCGTACAGTGGGTCTTCAAGTGAAATGTAAAAATTCTATAGACGATCGTGCTCAACATTGCATAACTTTGTCAAAGCAAGGAATAATTGAATAAAACTTTGAAATTCTGATTAGATTTGAACGCAGAATATGCGACGCGTGTCAAATATCGTTTAATTTTTTTAATATTTAAAAAAATAAATGTCAGAAGACGTCAGGGAAAATTTTCTGACACTGTAGGTTAACTAGGTTTGCTAAAAGTCCCACACATAAAGTATAGGCCTAACTAAACTCAAAAAAAAACTAATTCTTCCGAACGGCGTTGTGATGAGACGAAGGCATGGCGCTGACGCTCGGTTCTCTGAGCAGTAGTTGGACTTATTGTTGTAAGAGGTCGAACTCCCGACCACTGGCAAATAAACAACCACTGAAACACACTGAACTACTGAAGTATCCATATTTGACGCTACCGTACGGAGGACTCCTTAAATTTAAAGCGCCGAAATTAAAACTGCTAAAATCTACGGTCAATGCTAAAAATTTTATATGCTGATGGCCATTTCGGCGCAATTCACTCTTGAAATGTGCGTCGCAATCAAGAATCGCAAAAAACACTAATTCCCATTTTTAAGTTTAAGGTTATTTAAAATCATCGACGTTGATTCCACTAAAAAGCTCGTCGCTAGTGCTTGTTATGATAAGCAGCAAACGAGTATTTGTAACTATTTGCAACCTTTTTTCACGCTAAACGACCCAATAGGCCATAGCGGTAAAATGACCAATTTAAGGGGAGGGAGGTACACCTATTTGACGCCCGCCTGCGCAGGCTTTCTTAAACATACAGCATCGCGATTTAACTGCTAAAATCTACATTTTATGCTAAAAATTTCTCGTGCAAATTGTCTTGTTCTATCTTTAGCCATTTCAGCGCAATTTACTTTTAGAATGTGTGCGCCGCTGCGCCCAGCCCCAGCTCCCGCACCGTGGTACGAAACGTCTAATTTCAAGGAACAAAGGCGTGGTACAAATCGTCTGCAACCCTCGTTTTCGACATATAACGCACACAGAACAATAGCTAGGCCTACAGGCACTTTCTGCATCGGAAACCAGAACCGTATCTTCATATCGTCGAGTCTAAAATTTCGCTTACAGTTTACTTATACACTGTAACTGAATACCAATCAACGGTCACGCTAGGATCGTTGAGTATTACGCCGACGACTGTTACAGAACTCAAACAACGAACGCTACTGTACTTGACAAACAGCAAGTAATCGTACTTGCAGAAATAAAAAAAATCACGCAAAATAATAAACAAATACAATGAAGATACATCATTCACTGGACATTTTTTGCAGTTGCTGCAACATAATTACACCAAATGAGCAGTGGCATACGGTACATGACATGTGGCTAACACGATAGACTTAATCTGGTTTGACAAATTCGTGAAGTTTTACTGTTACAGCCACAAAAACGCGCAAAGCGATCGCATTTACGTGTCTGTGGAGATAGTTTGACCTACTATTGTGGCCTTGCCGTATAATTATTTGATGCAGTGTACAAGGGCAGTGATAGTATTTATTAGAGTCTTTTTTTTGTTCTGACGACCCAGAAATTCAGCTTCGACGGTTTTCAGTTATTTGCAATAACTGCCGGTATATTTTGTCAGCGAACGGTGACGTTAGGCCTATCTAATGTTCATATTGTATAGGCCTACATCCTGTTTATGTGTGCATATGAATGACAGCATACGTGGCAGAGCAACATTGTTTGGGTCAGCTGTTCTGCTCGCCGAAGTGTCAGCGACGTAGCGTGTTCAATGACTATATACCAACCAGCGGGCACAGCGCGGGTTCAGCAGCACGTCAGTGATTCGCTCTTAAGCCATTCGCCGCGTATTGCCTGCCGGGAGAATGCTACAGTCAACAAATTTCCGACAAGAAAATCCGGTTGCCTGCCGTCAGAAACTTGGCGAGCACGCCTCGCATCAGCACGTCGCTATCCGCCGACCGAACGACCGAGGTTGACTACCGAAAATTTCTCGAGCGAGTTTTTTTTTCGACGTTAAAATTTCAGCCCAGTATCAAGGACTGTAAGTCATGACGCAAGCCCACACACCAGTGCAGTGGAGGTACGTAAGACTCGCGCTTACACATGAGCCGTTTGCACGGGTAGGCCTATGTATGCTGAGGAAAAAGTATTTACCAGAAACTGATTTTTGGTCTTACTAGCTTACACACAAAGAAATAATAAAATAATAATGTGCACGTTTGTCAGTAGGCCTATACGAACATTTGGCAAAAGTTGTAGGCCTAATTTTACTGCCATATGCCGCATATTTGGGTAATGCTGAAGCAAATTTTTTATTTTTTTTTCAGTCATAGTATAGATTTTGTTGTAAAATTTGATATGTCGATTTGTATGTGCAATGCTTGTGCAGTAGATTTGAAACAGCGAACGAAATCGGCCTGCGTGTTGACGAAAGCATTACTTGTTTTGTCGTCGAATAATCAACAAGCAGTCGACAAAAACACAGAAGTGTGTGAATAAACTGTTCTGTCTACAATTCATTCGTCATTTGATAAACAATGGCTCGTGAAGCGGAACAATCTTATCTCGACAATAACTACGACGAGTCAGTTTATTGGACCGCCGTCCCGCTGACGCTCTCCACTCGCAACTGTGAGCTCGAGGTGAAATATTCGTAAGTATCATCACGGATCATCGTTGTCAATTCATCAACATGCGCGATTATTGAGACAAGAGAAGTGAGTAAGTAAGAAAGTCGGTTTGTCTCTGTTGTAAGTACGGGCTATGTCGCAAAAAGTTAGATATTGCACAGTTACACTTGACGAAAATTTGCACAGGTTATAATGTTCTTATAATTTACGCATATGATGCCACAGTCAAGCGTCCGTTGGACATTGGTCAAATTTATAGGACCCGATCCGACTCGACCGGAGGCCTAATGTTTGTACGGTCAGCAAAAACCATATATTTTAACCAAAAGTGACTCAATCACTGTTACTTGGCTATCTGTCGCTTTTTATTAACTTACAAATTTTGTTTTTCGAAATATGTACAGAAATATGTACTCGCGCTCGTAGACGAACACTTTCTCACTCGCCGTGCTTTGCTGCCTTTACTTGCACACGCTTTGATCAACTCATGAAACCGTTTCATATTACCGAAGTTAAAAAGTTTATAGACTCTAGCCATAAAAACGACGGCAGCTGCTAACTGCCATTAAGTGCCGCAGTGAAGTCAATAAAATTGCTGCAACCCCGGCCACATTGTATCTGATCTTTTGTCACTGTGGTCAGTGGTGAATTGGTTGCCTAGACGTGGTAAGACTCCTGTAGAGAGCTTTCCTGTACTCTCACAGCAAACCAGCAACAATCTGTGCTATCTGTATACTATTTCAAAGGCAACAGACACTGTTGACACCAATATAGTTAAACTTACTATTTAATTATTAATGCCAATATTCCAGCTGATATCAGACAACATGTAATTTGAGCAATGCTCACGTAACTTGCGACAGCATTGGTGCTGCCGCCTAGGGAATCAGCGTAGGCCTACAACATGCAATAAAATAATAATGCCCTATGACGTCCCTGTTAGAATAAACTTAGAGCGTTAAAACTTAAACTGTTGAAATCACCATTTAATGCTGAAAATTCTGTATAGTTCGTCTTAGTCCGTCTCCAGTAATTTTGGCGCCATTAACTCTTAAAATGTGCGTTGTAGCCTTAAATCGCGAAAAATTACTGAAATGAAACCCTCCTATTTTTGGGCTTCAAGGTTGTTTAAAGTCAGCGATGTTGGTACCGCCGAATAGCTTATCAGTAAAATAACGATTTCGTAGGGGATACCCCTCTATGATGCTCTCGTTCGAGGAGAATGTCGTCTCGCAGCAGCACGAAGTTTGATCGCAAGAAACTACAGAGACTGTACGTTATCATAGGCCTACATGAAAACCCAGATTTTGTTCAATACCGGGACGTAACAGACACCAAGACGGACAGACGGGCGGACAAAATTATGATAACTATTGCGTGCTTAGCACTACGTACTCTCGCGCGTAAAAATGAATGCACTAAAAATAAATTTGACCCTACTCAACCTGTGGGTGCAAAGACCCGATCGGAGTCACTCCGTAAAATCGACTTATGATTTTTTATCACACGCGTGCTAGCGTCTCAGCTGCTCCACATGTAGCGATTGATTGACGTGAACATGCAGGGAGAAGAAGCAGGAGTTGAGAGCGCAGGGACGCACGGAGGATGAAGTGAAAGACCAGACGCTGTTCTGCTGCTGCGACAAATACAAGGACGTTGAGACGGTGACTTCGTGCGGTCTGCAGTGCGGCATGAAATGCCTCAACAGTTCGCTCGGTCAGTTGCACCATCGCCATGAATGATAGCGTCAAAGCTACATCAGCAGTGTTTGTTGTATGATCGTCGGTTTGCAGTACGATCATCCAAGACAGGTTCGGTCTTGATCTAACACAAGGCCAAGACTTCAGGCAGATAGAGTTAAGCCAGCGACACACGAGCCAGGTGCCCGGCCGGGGTGCGGCTGGGCAGCCGGCCGGGAGCCAGCCGTCGTCAGCAAAGAAGTTTTAATAATTATTTCACATTTCTCACATATGTAACGCAATGACGCATAAGTCACCTAAAAATCCAAAGTTTGTTTTTATTTCTTCCTTGGCTTTCTTCTTTATTGCAATATTTTTGTAGTCCGCGATATTTATATCCCAGAGACAACTGTGTAATTGATACAATTCTATCAACTTTTTACATGTTCTCGATCCTAAAAGAAAGCAGCTTTAGTAGTACGTACGAAGTACCACGGGTACTTAGAATCAAAGGACAACATAATTTTAGACGACCTGACTAAATGTAAAGTGTAGGCCTACAAACAAATCAAATTTTCCTCGAAGACGCACTGTTTAATTTTCTAAGTATGTAAATCGAAATAAAATTCTATGCTTAGCTGTCGTGCCGGGACATCCGAATCTAGCGACACACGAGCCGGGTGTCCTGGCCGGATGACCGGCCCGCTCAAAGCGGCTCGTGTGTCGCTGAAACCGGGTGTCCTGCCCGGATGCCCGGCTCGTGCGTCGCTGGCTTTATCAATCGTTCTCTGTCTGGTTTGATTCTATGTTGTAGTACTTTAGCAGGTGTACATACTACTCGGCTGACATCATGGGTTTGATGCTTATAGGCTACTTTGAGCAAGTTGTTAACATATTCTGTCCGCAAACATAAGCTAGATGACTCTTTCGTCGGTATCTCTAATTAGAAGTAGTAGCTGCATTCAGTGCAACAAATTAAAATATTTGAGCACAATGGATTAAAGTTTTACATATAGAAATTTTTTTTAGATAATAGGCTAAACCTAAACTGTTAGCGGGGGCTAGGAAAAATAATCCGAAAACTACTCACATTCATTAATAATTATACCGCAATTTGTAGTTAAAATGCAACTTGTTTTAGTATTGGTTTACGAGCATAACCAGCGAACAGATTTTTGTTCAACACACCATCAAGTGGACGGACATCTAGTATGGGCCTTATCTTAAGCTTGTCTTAACTTTATTTTCAGTCTGTTTAACTTTATCAGTAACGCTGATCTCGATGACATCCTGAGTAGTATTTAATGCGAAACAACCAGGATTTGACTTATTTAAAAGTTGATGGAAATTTGGTCACATGTGCAGTGCATATAACCGTAAAACGTTTTCGACACGGTTGACAAGTAATACTGGAAAGAGGACAGAATGAATTGCATTGTCTTGTACACTGCGTTTGGACACGTGCTAAGAAAATCATACAGTTTTGAATGTTGAAAGTAATGTATTGATAAATATTGCATAAGGAAAGGAGTGCGTGGAAGACCAAGAATTATGATGATCTGATAAAATGGTGGCCTGGGGTAAGCCTGCAACGTACGCCGTCAGGCACAGAGGACATTGAACAACAGCACTGCGTAAGCGTGTACGCGCAGTCAAGCGTCACGAGGCGACAACGACCGGTGTTTACATGGCATGATATACTTACGTCGTGTGATGACACTAGGTGAACTGTGATAGTAGTTCTAATGAATGCTGTCGTTCTGCGCAGGCAATGACACGAAGGGTGTGAGTCTGGGTAAACACGTCGACGTATTTTTGAGAAAATCCTACGACAACGGACTTCAGACGTGCTGGATAATCGTTTTTAAGGTTGGAAGATAGTTCGATGCACCCTGTTAATAAAATTAGAAAAAAATGCCCTGTATGATTAACATATGTAAAAAGAACTACTTGTAGTAGAAAAAACCAAACTTTAATAATCAACGACTGTTTATACCTTAGGTAGCACAAACTGGTAAATATGTCAATTTCAAGACCGTGCATTTTAAACTCTTAATTTGTTGAAATTTTGAACTTTTGAACTTGCAACA
>Ga0209671_1008563_pt1 | contig 10697 bp, 8 predicted proteins | sample WorMetHERISLAND2_2_FD_187401 | JGI IMG/M metagenome (GOLD analysis project Ga0209671, IMG submission 187401) | Marine gutless worms symbiont microbial communities from Max Planck institute for Marine Microbiology, Germany - Olavius geniculatus... | ecosystem: Host-associated > Annelida >...
ATTCAAGGTCATCGATGTTGATAAATTTAAAAAGCATGTCACCAGTGCTTGTTATGATAAGCAGCATGTATGTACCTATCTGCAACCGTTTTCACATTATTCGAGCCAATAAAGGCAAAATGACGTCTTTTTAGGGGGGGGGGTACCCCTCTTCGACGCCCTCGTTCGAGGGGAACCCCTGCACCCAGTGGCATGAAATTTTGTCACGATAAACTAGAGACCTTGGGACAGCCCACAGTGAAGATTTCATGATCCTACTTTGCACTGTTTTGATACAGCTCACGAGTGTGACAGACAGACAGACAGACGGACAGACGGACAGACGCCCAGATGATGGCAAAGACGCGCGAAGCATTCTGCTTTCGCGCGTAAAAACTGAAGTTCAAATAGCAGGTGCGGGTGGTAGCAGTTAGTCGATGGCAGAGTTGCCCGAGAACAGAAGTCCTGAGGTGTCATTTGAAGGTATTTGAAGTGGGTGCTATTCGAATGTAATTGGTAAACTGTTCCAAATACGAGAAGCGAAATGCTCAGCCGGCGAACACTGTGTTGTCTGTTGGCTGGGACAGCAGTTGGTGGCATAGCCATCAATCATCAGTCATATAAGGATGCAAAACGAAACAACTAAAATAATGCAGCTGCGATAACATGCAATGAACTTCACATTGAACATCAGAACCTGGTCTTAATCACTGCACTGATTTGCAAAGAGCTCATCTCATATCCAAAGTTACAGCAGAATAAGATGGCTGGATATAGTAAAAATAAAACATATTCTGAGAAGAAATGTTATGCATGTTATGCATATGTTATGTACTGCACTGTACTCTATGTTATTCCATGAAAATACACACCCAACATGTGAATCAAAGGAGCAAACAGCTTGTGAATGGCTGTTAAAACTGTGTGTTTTTTATGCATAACATGCAATCACATACAGTGAATTATTACAGTGAATTTCCATTGCAATCAAAGAAAAAATGTGATAAAAATAGAAATATATCAGTTAAAAAGTGACAGAGAGCTTTAAAAGAATAAACGATAACCAGAAGTAAACAACAATATTAGCTGAACAATAACAAACACATAGAAAAATTTTTACAGAAAACCTGTAAAAGGCTGTTGAAACAATAATTTCTCTGTGCCACTTAAATGATGCAGTGCTAAAAATTTGTTGCAGTCATGGTGGGGGTTAGTTAATTCGTCAAGAAAGTTGCAGCAGCAAACTGACCGGCATATTCAAGGTCTTTATGTTGCGGAAAGAAACTCTTGCGTAAATACTGAGGGCACTCAAGGTACTGGAGTATGCGGGCCATCTGCACACCCGGCCTTCTGTCATCAACCGGCCTTGCAAGCCTAACACAATTATTCACAGGCAGTTGTATGGGGAGATTCATAAAGGACGTCCGCAAAAATATTCAGGACAAAAATTGCCCCCCTCGCCCTTGTCCCATAAAGCCATACCCTTACTCCCCCTTTTGCGAATGTCCACAAAGTTGATGTGGCTGTAACTTTGCAGCACAGTTCCCAGGCCATGTTTGGTCAGGTCATGCATACTAGCAGTACAAAAACGAAAGACAGCTCAGTATATGTGTAGCAGTCCAATGCAACGCAGTGTCCAAAAACTCATTAAAAGCAGGAGCCTGTATTAAAAACTGTTTTCCTGGCCTACATGTTGCGTAAAAGGAGATGTCTGTTTGTACTGAAACCCCTCTCTCCTTGTCCACTTTCATCTGCATTTTGGCTTACTACTCCTTTACTGACTCTGTGCAGATGTTCTTTATGGATGATCAATGTACCATTCCATTTCAAGCACCCGCAAATACTGACATAGATTCCGTAATCTGTACGAGTGAACCATATGCTGGAAAAAAACGTTTAGTGCTGACCATAATAAAGTAAGAGATTATACTCATTTAAAATAAAATTGCTAACAAAAAGTACAGAAGATAACAGCAAAAACAGGGTTTCAAAAACAGGGATTGATCAGTCCATGCCACAAAAAACTGACACTTGCATACCTCATGATGTTTAAAAAGCTAGAGCAACACAGAGATATATCTAGAACCTAGATCATACAATAGAACCAATGACATATACACATAGAAACCGTCAAAAGTCTTAATAGACAACACGTCAGCAAACACAAAAATCACAGCAAATCAATAAAATGTATTTTGATAAAATCACAGCAAGAAAAAGTATTTAACTTCTACTTCTACAGATACACAATAACACATCCAAAACTGTGTAAAATGTGTTGTATCAATACCGCGGATTGACTGTGTTTTCTTCGTATACCACAATTTCATCAACGTTGAAAATCACAGCAGCTCGAGCAACCTGACAAAGAATTCACAATACAGCAAACTACAGCAGCAAAGCCGACATCAACATAGCAACATTCTCTACTCCGACTAATGATACAGCAAACAGTTGGATTGCTTTACAACTCTCATAATAGGTACTATTACCATTATTGCTGTTGCTACTATTAACAGCTACTACTAATATTTCTTACAATTACTGCTTAATGAGCTTAATTTTTTGATCTTTCAGGTCAGACTTGGTAATCATTGTCACAAAAAAATGGCCAACGTAAATCAAACACAAATAAATTCCTGAGCTAATTCAGTTACATATACAACTATACACCATATGGTAGATAATGTGTAATAATTACTAATAACACAATAACACTTATACTTCAACAGTCCTGCCACTGAAACTATCACAAAACTGAGTACATACAGTTAAAAGTGTTACGCTTTCTGTCAAAAAATACACATTTATATACAAATGATCTGAATCAAAGTTTAGATATTTCAAAGTAAACAAATCAGTAAAATCACACAGATGAGTTGAAAATCACCATACAAACTAATCACGGACTGAGAGCAGCGTAACGTACCTGTCCAACAACATAAGTACGAAGTTCAGCTGACTGAGCATTATCAAGTATTGAGCCCGGCACTGCAATACTAACTGTGTACTGCTTACTACAACCTGCATTGCAGTTACAATATAACACACTGATTAAATCCACAAACATGGGTGCCAGAAAAATGATGAACTACACAGACGATTCTAACAGCAACTCTACAATCTGTACCAAGTTCTCGTTTAACTGGCCTACTTTTATGCACAGTAATTCCAAGTCAGGGTTGGTATATTAATATAAAACGTAGGTTTTTAAATTTGTTCTGCAATTTATAATAGAAATCAAATTTAATTTCAGATTTTAATCATGAGTTAATGACTTATGAGTTCTGACGTCACGTCATTCATCCAACAAAAATGATGTGACAGAAAATGGTGTATAGGATGTTCTTATCCTGGGTCTTAAAATATGTCCCATTTTTTGTAAAGTAAAAAACCCAACCAAAAAAAACCATACAAGAACTGAAAACTTTCCCCAAAACCTAGATTTATCCATCCCTGCTCCACGTTAGGCAGGGTGACATGAGAGATCCATTGAAAGCTGTTGCAGGTAGGTTTTCTGCAGGCAAGATGCCCAAGACACTCTACAGCATCAAAGCACTGAAAAATAATCCTCCCCAAAACTAATAAAAAAAACTCTTACATATAAAACATTAAAGCTTAACACTAAACAAAAAACAAGCAGTGCAATGCAGACTTGTTTGAACAGATTCCACCGCAGCGGGAAGACTTTCAGTCACTTCCTGGTCTTTTTGATGCACTTTTGCATATTCCTTCATAAGCTTGGTTTCTTTCCGTTTCCTCTTACGAGCTTTTCCTAAAATAAAACATCCAGCCATACCACTCTTTAAGTAACTAATCCAACAAGAAATTTGAGCAAAGCTCACGAGATGCACGAAAGCCTATAGCATTTCCAGTTCAGTAGTTATAGTTTCGAAAATCGCATATCATTTGGACTTGGCCCATCGAGACCATAATACACATCGGCCATAGGTGCATGTGGCACCACTTTGTGAATGATATAGACTCTCACAGGCCAAAATGGCCAAAAATCCATAAAAAACCCTATTTTGGCGTTCAAAATCATCCAAGGTCATTGAATTCGGCGCCAATCGAAAGCCAGTGTACGACTTCCTATTAGTGATTAATAGTAACCTAGTACCTATCTCATACCGTTACTGAGATACAGCGAGTTAATGGCCAAAAATTGCAAATTTTACATACCCCCTCTCATTTAGCATCCTCGTTCAAGGTGACCCCCTTCGAGTTTATGAAAAGCTTTACGGTTCCTGAAACTAGAGTCTTCCAGGCAGCCGACAGTGAAAATCTGGACATCCTACCTTGTAACGTTTTTGACTGATCCACCCGTGTGACAGACAGACGGACAGACAGACAGACAGACAGACAGAGATGGAATTGCGATGGCTAAGATGCGCTGAAAGCAGTAGCTGCTTTCGCGCGTAAAAATTGTAGATAGGCAAAACAAGAAAATAACATTATTATTTTAAAATTAAAACAGAGATGCAAAACTATTCATTCTGAAACTTGTAAAAATAAAATATGGTATCCACTAACCAGACAGGCACATATCAATTAATGCTACAGATTCTATAGTCCGTGGCAAAGGCAAATGACAATTTCATCACTGCAGTAATCTGCGAGCAAGAACTTCAGAACTATATGAAAAATGTTGAAACAAAAAACATTTAAAAAATATCACATGCAACATCAAAATATTTATGAACATAAGTATATGTAGTTGCTAACTTATCAGTCACTCATTCACTGCTGCATATAACCGTCAACAGTTTTATGGATATCCAAAAAATGTATCATGTGCTAATAACCATATTTAATCATAATGCAGTACCAAATAATTAAACATCCGTGATAAAAAATAATAACATTTTAAACTATACTCACTCTCCTCGTGCAACTGTTTCCAGTTCGTACCCTGAAAAAAAAACACAAAGCAAATACACTCCTGCAGTAACAAAAATGCTGTAGCCTACTGACTACAGTCATAACTATTTATTAAAAATATGGCTATTACCCAATGATATAGGGTTGCCATCTATGAGGCAGTGAACCAATGTCCACCATTTTAGTAATCTGCCCAGTTAAAAAATGATGGCCGAACCAGATAGGCAGTTGTCCGGTATTTTATGCACCTGTAATATATTTTCATTTTCAGTAACTACAGTTCATTTCCCAAAAATGCCAAATTGTCTGATTTCAGCACATCTCTTAATTCCACTCAATGCTATGCTGTTTTGCTGCGTGCAATGCACATGTGCATGACTCTTCTTCAAATACTTACAATATTACAACAACATGAGCACTGCATGTACTCCATATAGTATAGATCTATGAATTAATAAGTTAGACCCTAAACCAGACCTAAACGGTACTCTAATCCTAAAGTCCGAAAATGACGAAATATTTATGACCGTTTAACGCTTTTCTAACTATTTTGCAACAAATCATACATGTGCTTGCAATGCGATCTCCACGTCATGGCTGTTTACTTCAAGCGTCTATCGACCGAGAACGATTGTGACACCGATCATACTGGATTTTAGTTATTTTAATTGCAATTGAATGCGACTACAAACCCTAAACCTAACCCTAACCCTAAAACTAACCCTAATTCTACACCTAAGTCTAAAGATCTAAGATCTACTGGATTTTAGTTATTTTAATTGCAGTTGAATGCGACTACAAACCCTAAACCTAACTCTAACCCTAACCCTGACCCTAACCCTAAAACTAACCCTAATTCTACACCTAAGTCTGAAGATCTAAACATGGTCATTCTCGTTTTTTAGATGCCCGCGTGTTTACTTCCGATGTGAATATGTTTGAAGTTACGTTACGTTATATTAGCCGAAGTTTACGACTGCCATGACCGTCCAGTGCGATGTTTATGTTGATTTTGTGCGAAGTTATGTTGAAGTTGTTAAAAGTCTGTTTTACTGTTACAGAAAGTTAATTGTTTCCAGCACTCAAACGAAACCTTTGACGACAAACATTTTAAATGATTACTAATTGGTGTGATTACTACAAGATTTGTAGGTAAGTACACATACAGTTTGGCCGAGATCTTTGTGAGTATACGCTATGTAAATTTACACTTTACTTACTTACTTACTTACAGCTAGCCATGTGTTAAGGGGTAATCGACAACAATCGACAATTGTTTACAGTTTGTCTGAATGTTTACTAATTTGTGCCAGTTATTAATGTACACAAAAATAAATGCACGCACAATCAACCGATGTGTATTTTTTGCAGACTTCATACTGCATCAAACTTCGTTACTTCTATTCTTACACTGTGCCGTGCCGTGCCGTTTATTTACTTTATCGTTTCTAGTTTCCTACCATTTTCTACAACGGAAGTTCAAATACCACGGCTGCCAAGTAGAGATGGGCCAATGTCAGAATTTCAATTTCGACAAATATCAATACGCCTAAACGAATAACCGTTAAAAACATGCGACCCACTGCTGCTAAATATTTTAAGAAAAAAAGTTTAAAGCAGACCAGTTTTTATCTGCAGGCGCTTTTGCACATTTGTTGCTAGCCAGTTAATATTTATTTATTTTAATATGTAATAAACACTCGTGACAAACGTGCGAGAACAATAACATAGAAAAACAGTGAAAGAAAAGCTACACACATTACTAAGCGAAACAAAAGAAATACAGAAAATACATGATAAACAGACTACAATTAAACAAACTAATAACAGTTGCTGAATAAAATTCTATTGATAAATGTCCGTTTGTGTAGTTCAGATGTTACATGATCTATTAATAAACCATGAACTATCTCTTAATCCATATAATATCTCACCGTTTCACTTCACCTGCAGAGTGCTGACAATTTCATAGGCAGAGGCAGAAAAACCATGTCAAGTGATTAAAGGGCAACTACTGCGAAAAATTATTGCAGAATATCTTTGGATATCGTAATTGTATTACAAATATATGTGTCAAACTTTCCACTGAAACAGTTATTATTAAAAAACAACTTTGATAATAAATCTATTTTGCGCTATAAATAGCTACAGACTACATTAAATTATTAACCAAACTACTTATACACAGTACTTGGTTCCTTTCCGGTAATTAGTGGCAGATAGTGATAATTCGATATATCGAAAATATCGATATGTTGTTTTCGATATCGATATATCATATCGTATCATTGAAAAAATATTGAATTTTTCAATATACCGCACTATCTTTCATATATCACGACATTTTTAATATTTCGCGATATTTTACACAAACGATTATATTTTTATCACCACATTACAAAAATAGCGACAATAAACTGAGAAAACGACAAACTAAACAAAGCAAACTAAGAATATAATGTCATAATTTAATGACACACAACAGTTTTTAGTTAACTCAGTTTACTGACACATTCTAATAGCAATGTAAATCATACTGCCTGGCTCAATGTTCACGTCTTGTTCCTTTGCTTGTATAAAATTTACATACTTATCATTTTAAGAATATCGATATCGCGATATTTTGCAAAATATCGTATCAATATCATATCAAAATTGAAATACTGATATCGAATCATCACTAGTAGCAGACGACCGTAGCGCAAAATGCAGCATTTCATCTCATAAAAACATTAAAAAATGTTAATTTTGAGTTATTAACTGTAAAATAAGATGCGAAAACATTGTATATGTACACAACTAGCAAATAAACAAACAATAAACTAAAAAATGAAACTTTTGACCGGTGGCCATCGCTGCCTTGAATGCAGCTGCTTCCCATTTGCCCATACGGCAAAGAAGGCAAAAGTCCTAGCCACCGTACGAGCAACTGAGAACCAGGCGCTACGAGGTAGTACATGAATATTCAACCTCGTAACTGTTTCCCAGTCGGTTTTGGTAAAAATTAACTACACGTCTTTAATCAAACATTTTGTGCTGGTACTGTGCATGTAGTCTTTACTAGAGGTCTACTATCCGAAAATACATTAAAATCACCAAGGTCAATTTTGACGGTAGTTGCCCTTTAAGGTCAAGTGTCGAATTGACCGTGGTCTAAGTCCAAAGTCAAGACTAAATCAACTGACAATTTCCAATGTTGGGGCTACTACCGTCAAAATTGACCTTTGTGATTTTAATGCATTTTCACAAAGTAGACCTTTACAAAAGACTACATGCAAAATGTTTGACAAACAATTGCAATTTGTATTTGATTTTTAATCATTTTTAACCCAAACCAGCTTTCAAAGATGTAGTACTTGGTACTTGTACTCGAGTAGTAATCGAGTACCATTTAAAAGACTTTTATGCAGCAAATATCACTGCAATATTTGGTTTGATTCAAGTCTTATAACTACAGCTTTATGTGAACTAGTCTAAAAGTGCATTTTTTTCAAATGGAAGAATTATTCAGACTGTAGTCCTAACACAAAAATGACAGCACTGACAATCAACTATTACACTCATATTAACTTGCTGTACATGTTTAATAACATCTGTAGCATAACTGCTATGCTTTTATGATTGGTAAACTGAGTAAATTAAATAATGGAAACAAAATGCTTATTCTTACACATCATAAATAAAGATTTGAGATTGTTTTCATAATGTGTAAATATTCATGGTGTGACTGCATGTTCACTTGAAAAGTTAAAATAACGAACGAACCAGCTGTTTAAAAAAATTCAATCACATAAGAGATAAATTTAATGAATATGCATACTATAAAGTGCAAAGTTTAGCAAAAAATTTGTGCAGTTATTACTGCCATGTAGAAACTTTTTGTAAAAGACTTTTTTGAAAACACACTTTGTATTAGAGAATACTGAAATTTGCTTAGCAGAACAGTTTGCAATAATGTCACAAGCATACCACGACATACTGCACAACGGTCAAGAGCAGCAATATCACGAATCTTTCCTGTAACATGTAAACTACAATTATGTCCAGTAAAGTACTGTAAGGACCGTCAATACAGAAAACTGCTTAGAACTACAGCAGGATCTGTAGCAGCGTAGTTCACGGATCCTTGAACCAGGTGCGAAAGGAGTCATTCGGGGGAGGCTTCTCAAATGGCAGCTTACGTCTCTCCCTCTCTTTCTGCATCATGACATAGCGGATCGACTACCACACATACACGTACACAGTCCAGGTTCAGCTGCCATATTCCACTATCAGCCATCCAGCATTGTTAGCAACGGTACCACAAGACACAAGGTTAAACCGAAATTAAACCTTACAAGATCTACGTTCAGTAATATCGAATATCTGCTCAAAATTCTTGTCTGTAATAAAGTAGAGCAAAATGGAGAAGTTGTATCAACATGTTGTAATCAGTGTCAGCACATCACTGAATTCACTGGTTGGCAAACTGGGCACGCGTTAGCACGATACTCCAATGCTGATAAAAATGTCTTGACTGTCATACTACATGAGAATTTTTAAAAGACTATAATAGAAGGCAGCAGTAAGATTCGTTGCAACATACAGTCTAAACCACTCAGCAGCAATAAATCCCTAATCAAGCTGCCATAGTGTCACATAATAAGTAAACAGACCGTTTTGTAGCGATGAGCGCATTCAATGAAGTCGTCATGTAGTTGCTTGCACTCGACCGGAGCACGCTTGACACCGACATGTCCGACACACTTCATGAAGTAGTACTCATCATCAGCACATGGCCCCATCTGATATGACCACCACTGATCACTCACCCATGACCAAGGTGTCTCAATTATTGGCATGCTATGTAGGCCAACCATCTCATGTTCTTTTGTTCCATCATGACCTGGAGGCTGGCAGGTGGCCATAGCTCTGTGAAAACACAAGTACATTATATATCATTTAATTATTAGCTGCTATAGTTATGATTACAGATTATGCATTGTACCATCAAATATCTTTTTCTTTAATCATCATATATTACTATGAATTTCAATATATATATTACGTATTCCATGTTTGCCCCCTGGCTTATTCGCCCCCTCACCTTGGATGATTTGCCACAGTTGTGCAAGTTGTGTTATTTTTTTGGCACAAAAATGCAATATTTGTGGCTAAAATAACACTTTGGAGATAATACAGAATTGAAATTAAGTATGAAATTTTAAGGTCTTTGTCAGAATTAGGCTACATCAGAAATTTGCAGACAAGTTAGTAGAAAAACTGTAGCTATTTTTTTACCCCATGATGCTGCTGCCATGGAGCCTGAGATGACTGACTTCTTTTTCCTGCTGCGACCACTTATTATTAGAACTGTCAAAATGTTAATTTTTTCAAATGCATTAACGCACTGTGTTATTTTTTTAACGCATTAATTAACGTGATATTAACGCACCCATGCCCGTCGAAAAGGAGAGTAGGAGGTAAGTTACTCCGGGTCCCACGTCATTTGGGGGGGGCGCCTGTGGAATACAGAAAGTTAAAAATACATTTTAAACGTATAATCAACAATAACTGCCATAATAGCTAGCATAGAAATCTATTAGCCTGTCGTCAAAAATAATTATCTATTTACAGTAGTGATAGAACAACAACTACAGTTTAGTTACTTGAATTTATTCGATTGTTAAATAACTGCAGTTTAACGGAATACTGGAACTATTGCTTCATGGAATTTAATAAATTAACATAAATTTACATATGTGTGTTAATTATTTTAACGCGCATTATTTTTTTTAATAAGCATTAATTTATTAACGCATTAATGCGTTAATTTAACAGCTCTACTTATTATGCTT
>Ga0209671_1008564_pt1 | contig 10696 bp, 5 predicted proteins | sample WorMetHERISLAND2_2_FD_187401 | JGI IMG/M metagenome (GOLD analysis project Ga0209671, IMG submission 187401) | Marine gutless worms symbiont microbial communities from Max Planck institute for Marine Microbiology, Germany - Olavius geniculatus... | ecosystem: Host-associated > Annelida >...
GATATGGCTTTACTACTAAAATTATGGAGTTAACTAGTCTACTCGATAATGCTAGTAAAGATCTTTTCTGCAATATGCAAAAAGCCCACCATTGTCTATTTGGTATACTACCTGCTGAGAATGAACATGAACATGAAATACGGAAACGCGGTCATAATTTTGTTTTACCTCACTGTACTTCCAATCTTTTTAAGGCTTCATTTTTAAACAGTTAGTTAGTTAGTTTAATTTAGTATGTGTAGGCAATTTTAGTTTGGTTTTATTACCTGAGTGTTACATGTTATTTTGCTTCAATGTAAATTTCATAGTTTCTAGACTACATTTATTAACAGGCACATGTTGAATTGAGTGTAGTGTAGTGTAGTTGAGTTTATATTCAGTGTTTGTTTCTATTGGTGTATTCTTGTAGTGTTACAAATTTGTATTGCTCATGGCAGTGTTGGATGCACGTTTGATGCGTCTCATTAAACCAGTATTTCATTCATTCATTCATTCAGTCATTAATGTTTACGTGCATTTTTACGCGCGAGAGCTATGGTGATTCTGTCTTTGTGTCTTGATGTCTTGGTGTCTCTCTGTCACGTCCCGGTACCGTTGAGAGACCAGGTGAGATGAAGACTTCGGATTTTCACCATATATATGATAGCATAGAGTCTTTAGTATTTTGTGACAAAACACTTTACGCTGCTGGATTTAGGGGTCCCCACGAACGAGGGGGAGAAAAAAGGGCACCCACCCTAAAAGACGTTATTTTGCCGCTATTGGCTCGTCTGCCGTGAAAATGGTTGCAGATAGACACAGACATGCTGCTTATCATAACAAGCACTGGTGATGAGCTTCTTAGAAATGTCAAGATCGATGATCTTGAATGACCTTGAACCCCCAAAATAAGGCGTTTTGGTGAATTTTTTTCGCGATTTTGGACTGCGGCGCACATTTCAAGAGTGAATTGCGCCGAAATGCCGGGAGATAGACCAAGACCACCTGCATATGAAATTTTCAGCATTGAACGTATATTTTAGCGGTCTAGGTCCCAATCTTCTGTGTTCAACGAGGCCGGCGCACGCGGGTGTCTAATACGGGTACTCCTTTAAAAAGTGGTGATTTTTGCGCTATTCGCTTGTCTAGCGTGAAAACGCTTGCAGATAGGCACAGACGTGCTACTTGTCATAACAAGCACTGGTAACGTGCTTTTTAGTGCTATTAACATCAGTAACCTTGAATGACCTTCAACCTGAAAATAGGGGGTTTTTAGTGAATTTTTTTTTGCAGAATAGTGAACTGAGACAAATGGATCGACATAAACCAAAATTACCTGCGAACAGGAACTGCTATGGGCTGTCGCGCGTTTCATGAGCACTAGCTCAGATTTCTTGTTTCATATACCGTACACTTATGATCTACTGAATACTGAACCATCTAGATTCTAGAAGTTTCGCGAGTCTGGCATATGAAGGACGTGTGTTGAGGCTCGCCGCTTCATTTGCCTCGAACTTTGTTCCTGACGCAACAGCAGCAAATAATGACCTATTGTATTTGTCTATGCTTTTAGACGGCAGACCAAAGATTAAATACATATTGTTGTACTAATAGGGTGTTTACACGATCGAGCAAACATCGAGCTGGCTCAAGCAGGCTTATTGGAACCCTGCCCCTGGCTCAAATGTAGGCCTAGGCTTAGGCTCTTAGCCCACAGTTGATCACGTGTTACATAGGCTTTCTAATTACAACCCGCCCACCTTCCTAATTAGCATGCTAATTACCATAGAACGTCGAGCTCGATGTTTGCTCAATCGTGTAAACACCCTATAACGCACTGAGCATGCTCGAGTTTATTTAGTTAACGTGCTGTATAGGCTAAATCACGAATACTTACCTTTATATTAGGCTACTCTAAAATTGGCGTCAGTTTTGCTTACGACTAACTTTTGCCTTTTTTAGAGCTATCGGAAAGTGACATCACATCATTTCATTGAAATTTTTCAGTGATGTCGTGTGGTGTGTAACAAAAAGGCTTTTGTTGTTTTTCGTTTTTTAATCAGTTTTCAAAGTTTACTTTCTGATACATGATCTAACCTGGAAACAATTCGAAAAACTTGATCAACTAAAAACGACAACAGTGTTGTTGTTGTTGTTTTGCTAGTTGTAGTAGTAGCAGTCGTCGTCGTCGTATATTAGAATTCTTAACTGCAGGCGGATAGCGTTTTTAATAATTACTGTCTGCGGTAGCGACGGCAGTATTGTTTTCAGCATCGTCGCTAAGTTTTGTTTGTTTGTTTTGTTTGTTTCTTTTTTAACGCGATAACTTATGAACCCTTGCACGCAGCTTGATATTATTTTGCACGTTATTTTGCTAGACAACGGCACGAACCCTTTTGAATTTTATACCCCGTTTACACGATCGAGCAAACATCAAGCCGACTCGAGCAAACGTCGAGCAAATATGAAGCATGCATAAAGCATAGCCTACACGAAGCAAACATCAAGCAAACATCGAGCAAGCATCGAGCAGACGTCGAGCAGACATCGAGCAGACATCGAGCAAACGTCAAGCAAACATCGAGCTGGCTCGTCCAGCTGTCATATAGTAGCTCGTCGAGCCAGCTCGTCGAGCCAGCTTGATCGTGTAAACGGGGTATTAAGGTCATAGGTTACATGACCAGATTTTTGGATACTTTACCATTGCGAGGTAGGGTCATGCTGCTACTAGCTACTGCTAGCTCGGCCCGTCTAAGCCGATAGCTGTTGGCCGACTCTGACGTCATTACTGTAAATATCGCGCAGCATGCCACGGCGGCTACCGCGGACAGCTGTAGCCTCGCTCAAAGCTTGAGCGTTACTTTTTGCTTCGTAGACACTGCGTTTTTCTGTGCGGTGCTGTGTTGACGTCTGTCGCAGATAACATTGTGTGGAAGGCGGCGTGCTTGATACATATCGCTTTGGTGCTTGCTGGCATTGTCTACACGAGTGTCATCGTCATTCGGCTGATGATGCGGCACATGACAAACCCACTTCGCTATGAGGAGGGCCGGTTTGTATGGCTGTCTGTCTGTCTCTGTATAATGCGTTCTACCCAGTGACGTATTTCTAGTTTTGACAAAGTTTGCTAGTGTTTTTAATTGAGATATATCATGCAGACGTGTGTTGAATACCGTTTTAAAGTAGGCCCTACAGGAATTCTTTGTTGAAAGTTGAAACTTAGACTACTCAGTTTTCTACTTATGTTAGTCGAGGGCCTCAAAGGAGAAGCAACAAAAATTGCATCAGCAGGTTTTTTTGGCAAAATGAAAGGTTTTTCCTAATATTGGAACAAGCGATGCACGTCTTAGAATTGTGTTTAGTTTTGGCTATGTAATTACGGTCGTGTTTTCAGATTTGCTTTCGTTTGCTACATATGTAAACTGGACTCCTGATTTATTTAGGTTCAATATCAGCAAATTTGTACAAAAAAAAATTGGCGCATAGTCAGCACTCAACAGCATTTGTTACTTGTATGGTATAAGATATATACTTAATTGCATTAGTGACTGAAGCCTGCATTTTAGTTTAAAAAGCATTTTTGTCTGCTGTTCATTTGCAGTGAGTTGATTGGTCTCGTCATTGTTGCACTGTGGTTATCACTTTCCAGATACATTGGTTGGTGAGTACGGTATAGCTACGTGTGATACTACAGGGTGGGCCAAAAAACGTGCCACTTTACTTTTGTCCATATCTTCGCCACTTATTGACCGATTTTCAAAATTCTTTCACTGGCACACTCTGAAGACAATTTGCGATAACGTGATTATGATAGATCCCACCACACCATAAATGCGTCTCCACCCTACCTTGTGAAATATCAATGAAATATGCATACATAACGATAGTAACAAACAAACATTTTGGTAAAATTGAAAAAAAAACACTTCAGACCAACATTGCAGTGAATGTTCTGTATGTCACTAGATTGTGTGTGTATAACACAGTCTAGTGTCATATGAATCATTTATCGCAATGTTGGTCTGAAAAGTTTTTTTTCATTTACTTAAATTTATGTTAATATCATTAGTTTTTGTTTACATTTATATTTCTCAAGGTAATGTAGAAACGCATTTACCGTGTGGTGGGATATGTAATAACCACATTATTGCAAATTGTCTGCAGAGTGTGCCAGTGAAAAAAATATGGAAATTGGTCAATAATTGGCGAAGATATGGACATAAGTGAAGTGCACGTTTTTTATGGCCCATCATGGTGTATTTACTTTTCACTATTTTGAATAAAACGTAATATCGAGTTTCAATAATATTGTATTTCAACTCACTTTAGTTGCAAGCCTATTTGCCATTTTTTCTTCAGGCCTACGTCAGTGCCACTATTAGCAGGTGGAAAGCCAAACGATTTCTACGAGTACTGAGTAGCACATCCGCGAATGGCCCGAAGGTGACGACAGTGCTGTTTTCAGCATCGTCGCCATTTTTCTCGGTGAACACGATAACTGACGAACCGCTGCACTTCGCTTGATGAAATTCTTCACGAACGTGTACCTCGATAACCTCTAGAACTCTGTTAAATATCTAGGTCACAAGAAGTCAAAGATGTGTTTCTTGCGTGCATGACTGCTTGAACCAGTCGTCCTGGATTCACGAATGTCGTTCTCTCTAGATAGCGTCACTCCTATAGTTACTGCCCGCGGAAGCAACTGTTGCTACCCGTGTGCAGTACTTAACCTCAAGCAAGGCTTGACGATCTTATTTCTGCCTCACTATAAAATTTCTGATAAGTAAGATGACAAATCTTATTGTCAAGACAAAATTCGTCACTATAACACTTAATAAATGTGGGCCCTACGTATGTCAATGGTGAGAGAGTCACGTGGCTTCAAAAAGTATTGTTTTACACTGTGTAAGGGAGTGCGTTTTGCGGGGACATATAGTTCTACGAGCGTATGATGAAAAAGACCCCAGACGCGTTTTAACTTTCAGCCGTCACGCTGCACTGATATGCGATTATGGGCGTTAATCAGTGGCTTGTATCCCTATACTTGGTGGGCGCAACTTGCGTCCAGTGAAAAATAGAGGGAGAAGTTTTGATAAGGTTGTAGATCAAAACTTCGCCCTATTTTTTTACTTCCCACCTATTTTTCAATCTGCACCTTTAGCAAAAAAACTTCCCCTATTTTTTACTTTTTCCTTGATTTTTACTGGGCAATCTACACCCTTAACAAAACATTCTTGCTAGAGGGGAAAGAAGCCCAAAATGGAGGGGAAAACTTTAGTCAAAAATTGGGGGGGAACCTCAGCCCTAAACTGGGGGGATTACGCCCGATTTTGATTCCAGATTTGGGGGATAGTGCAGACACTGTGGTGAGAGAAAAAAGGATGAAGTGCGTCATGAAATAACCGGAGTTTGCTATTGGAAGCTTAATATTTTAAAGGCGCGTGCAGAGCGACGTAACTGAACTGAACTGAACTGACACGGTTTAGTTTTTGACGAACTGACCAATGGACAAGCAGGGCGAGCCCATAATCAATTGGTTGACGCGTACGTGCACGCAGTCATTATAGTCACCGACACCATTAGACGGTGCCCACTGTTATGCATTACTGCTTACCTGTTGGTCAGTTCGTCAAAAACTAAACCGTGTCAGTTCGGTTCGGTTAAGTTACGTCGCTCTGTACGCGCCTCTATGAACTGGTGTCGTTTGTTGCAGCATGGATGAGAGCGGAATTGCAGTGAGTGTGGCTCTGGTGGTCTGCTGCATCCTGGCGGTTGTACCACTCGGCATGTGGGCGCTGTGTCACGTTGCGTCACTGCGCAATCTCAGTCATTGCGTCGACATGCAGTGAATTGCATCGATCCAACGTTATTGGCTCATCATTTTCAGATTATGACGCGGTCACTTTTGTGTACTGCATGCTTGTATTTGATGTTCTTTCTTTCATTTCGCGTGTTCTTCTGCACGTGAGATCTCTCATTCTCGATGTTGTTGCCACATCTGACCAGATTTTGTTACTGCCCGCAGAAGCGACGTTACGTTGCGGTAGCATTGTTTTCAGCAAAACCTCCTAACATGAGACTCGTGAACCGCTACACAATAGCTTGATGAAATTTTACACGAACATGTACCCGAATTGGCAATTAATCTTGATATTTAGAATCCCATTGAATATCCAGGCCACAAGTCACAGATCAAGATCACGTGAGTTTTTGTGGGTTACTTGCGTGCATGAACCAGATTTGCCAAATGCCATTCGTTAGATGGCGCCACTTTATTACTGGCCGCGGAAGGACTACCCATGGGCAGTGCTTAACCTTGAGCAGGGCTTGACAATCTTGTTTGTTTTTGCGTTTATATTGTAGTCCGCCGTTTATTGAAGTCGTCAAAATTTTGTATTTATCATTACTTTTAGTCACTTTCAACCATCTGACTTTTCAGCCACAACACCAACACGTCTGTTAAGCGCCGTATCGTGACACATTTTTTTCGTGGGTTCGACTTCCGGTCGGGCCGCTATCAAGTGGTTACTGGTACTTGGATGGGTGACTGTCTGTGGACAGGTAGGCCTAAACCATCTTGGTATATAACTAACACCAACACCAACTCATCCTTTCATCCCTCTGGGGTGAATAAATTGAGTACCGGCCTGTAGGCCTATGGCTGAGGGTGAGGCGGGTCACATTCATTTGTGTCGGGTAATCCCATATGGCAGGTGACGCTCCGTAGTTTTGAGATAGGTTTTCCATAAAAAGCTATAGGGGGCCTACCGTTTGTAGGTTGTGTCAGCGTCGTACTTTTTTGTTTCTTATTGTTTTGATATTCTGCATGCTTCCTTTACCAAATGTTCGTCGATGACAATCGTACTGCATGGCTGATAGCCTGTCGTGTAATCGTCACGTTTGCGCCGTAGTTAACCTTTTACTGTAGTCTGCGAGAAATGTGTGAAATTTCCTTTTGGCTCTCCCATATCCAGTGACGTAGCCAGAAATCTCAATTTGGGGGGCTCGTCGTCCCTCCCTCCCCTGCCATTTCCTTTTTTGTCCCTTTCCTTTCCCTCCCGTCCAACTTTCCCCTCTCTCCCTTCCCGTGTCCTCCCTTTTTCATCTCTCCTCCCTTCTCTTAGAAGTAGGACCCCTTAAAATCCAGCTAGGGGGACTGGGGAACGCTGTGAGCTTCTCCAGTGGGGTCTGGGACGGAGCCCCAGCCGAAATCGAATTTGGTGCATTTTAGCTTTAAGATGAGATCTGGTGGCAACAATTTTAATTATTTTCCCGAAAACAAACGGACCAAATTGGCAAATTTTGTGCAGTTTTTACGTATGCCTATGTTTTGTCTAGAAGATTGGGGGGCTGTCCCCCCTGTACCTCTCCCCCCTTTGGCTACGCCACTGCACATATCGAAATCACATTACCGTCACTTAACACGCGTTTGCGTTGGGCATAGCCTATATCTGATTTGGATGCACATACAAAATACTGACAGTGTACTAGCAAGAAATCAGATAAAACGCAGGTCTGCAGCCACCTATCACTTCGACAAAACTAGAGAAAAGCTACTTAGATGATGTCACTTGAAAATGTCTATGATCTATGGTGGCCTACCGCCTACCGCCGAAACCCCGTGCGATTGCCGTTGTGTTATATTGTTGTTATTATTAAACCTAATGACAGTGAGTGAGTGAACACGTGACATGGCATCCGTTAGTCTGTCACATTATAATAATGACAGGCACGCGGATGCATTATTCAGCCGTCAGTTCTCACAGATGCACTGAGACACATTTAAGTTAAGCCTAGGCCTTAGAGGTCTTGCGAGCAGGGACGTCTATCCCCCTTGGACACACTATGCAAGCCCTCCCACTTCTCCTGAGAGTCTCGGGAGCTTCAAGATCTCGGCCAGCGTCTCGGAAGCTGCAACGTCTCGGTCTCGGTCTCGGCTCAGAAGGTCTCGTGCACATCCCTGCTGAACAACCCTCAGTCCTCTCGATCTTGAGAACCAAAAAAGGCAGATTACGAGTAATCTGAGCAAAGCTCACGTGACGCGCGGCAGCATCGGTGCTGCCACCTGGGAAATTATCGTACAACGTGCAATAAAATACTGATGCATTTGGAAAGAGTAGACATACCCAAATTTAAGGCCTTCGTAAGGATGACACATTAAACCTACGTCGAAACTTAAGCGGTTAGAATTTTCGTTGTATGCTGACATTTTATACGCAGGTTGTCCTGATCTATCTCTAGAACAATTTTGGTGCAAATCGCTGTTAAAATATGAAGCTTCAACGTCTCGCCGAGACGTTTTCCGTGACGTATGGTGAAACACATTGACAATGAAAAAAATTATACGGATTAATTAACTCGCACCATGGTAAGCGCTTAAGATATGATGGTTCAATGTCATTAATGATGGTACCCCTTAAACGCTCGTCGGCAGTGCTTGTTATGGTAAGCAGTAAGTCTGTTTATCTGCAACCGTTTATACGCTAAAGTAGTGGACAGTGGCAGAAATCGCACATTTTGAAGGGATACCTATATTTGTCGCCCCGAGCGGATGACTTTTTAAACAAAGGGGCCAAAATTTAAACTGCTAAGCCTATAATTTATATTCGGTGCTGAAAATTTCATACGCAGGTTGTCTTGGTCTATATCCAGTCATCTTATCGTACTTAACTTTGAAATGTGCGCCAAATTGAAAAAAAATCATAAAACCCCGTACTTTAGAGGTTCAATCGTTCAAGGTCATCGATCTTAATACCCTTGGAAAGCTCGCCGCTAGTGCTTGTATATAGGCAGTAAGTATGTCTTTACTTGCAACCGTTTTCACGCTAGACGAGGCAATAGCGGCAAAAAAACGATTTTTTAGACTTTTTAGTGGATACCCTGTTTGACGTCCTCATCCGAAAAAATTCTTTTAGCCAATAGCACGAAATTTTGTCACAAAACTAGAGTCTTTGTGGCAGCCCATACAGTAAAGATTTCGTGATTCAAAAGCTTGTGTCATTTTGACACAAAACAGAAATGTGACGGACAGGTAGACAGACGGATGGAAGGACGCCTGGACTATAGCTAAGACGCGCTTAGCATAGCTCTCGCGCGTAAAACGTAAGCCTCCGACAATAGTTTTAGTTCCGTGAGTGAGCAGTTTCTCACTATGAATAAAGTACGTAAGTATGTAAGTAGTATGCCGGATATTGCAAGCTACTGCGCAGTTATTTCATCATGGGTCAATGGGAGTAACCCATGACCCACGTGACCCATCCAAAAATGGTGACCCATTTGACCCACTGACCCATTTCCAGCTCTGACGTGTCCACGAATAGCCTATGTTGATGACGTGCACTTTACGACCACCTGTTGACCGTTGTCAGCTGAGACGTCAATAGGTCTACACGTCAAGGTAAATTCATGTCAAGAGGCAAGACTATACCTCTGCAGATAGCACGAATCGGCCTTGACCGCACAAACGATTCCACAGCAACGGAGCAACCATGCAGCAACCAGCAGGTGATGATTTTTAGCAGCAACAGCAGCAGCAAACAAAAATTGTCCCGACCGGCTCGCTAGCTACCGGACACAATACGATCCGTCGATCCGAGTCGAGTCGACTGCTTTTCGCAGCCATCTGCTTCAGCAGATATCAGTCAACCGTTCTCTGAGTTAGCTGACTTTGAAGATGTAACTGCCGCATCTTCATGTCATAGGCCTATGACACGCTTGCGATTCTTCATGCACTGTTACGGAGAATAATCCACAGCGTGTATGTGCAACAGTGCAAAGTTGTAAACCATAATAATTAACTAAATATATGGCAACCGTTTCCAGTAGGCCTATACAGTTTTTTTCTTGAGTCACTAAGCTAATAGATAATATCTTCGCCGGAGAAGAAGGCTATGTGACATGGTCTTTCCGTTTGTTCGTTCGTCTATTTTTCAGCTGGATTACTGAAGACGTTATGAACGGATTCTGATAAAATTCTATGAAGGAGTTGGACACATATCTAAGGAGAAATTGATTAGATTCTTCACCATTAGCAGAGGGTGAAAAAGTGACACTTTGCGGTGGATTTCACCAGGTTACGAAAGGTACTCTTCGATAACATTTGCACGGAGGGATGGAGACTGAAGAATGACCCGAAGACCAAACATTCGGATTTTGGTAGATGTTAGTTCTGGTTTCCAGGATTCCGCAATCCTGATCCAATAATTTTGGGATGACATATGTTGGTAGGGCCATGACCCAAATGGCAGAATTAAGTTGTAGGCCTATTGTCCAGGTGGCATCACCGTTAATCTCGGCTGAAGTTTGAGAGCTCTGATCGCTTCTCGTTATGGACAAACACAAACAACCAGTCGCCGAAGTGTTCGGTTTTCATTTTTGGGCCGACCGTTAAGCTGTAGGTTAATCTGCTACTACGAGGTGTCTGTCGCCTGTCTGTCACGGATGTGTTGTGGCTGAACGCTAAGTCACACTGGAAAATTTATTACACGATTAATTAGACTAGCGTGGTGGCTTTTTGATTGCAAAATTTCAGCGATTTAGCAAAGGGAACATTTTCAAATTTACGGTTGAATAAAGGGGTCGGGCCCCACCGATGTCAGCCACCTTGACGTGGTGGTGGGGCTTTGCTCCGATGACCCGAAAGATTTCTACAATCTGGAGGATAGGAGCGTACTAAGAGCTGACCAAATACGTGAGAACATTTACTACACGTTACCAG
>Ga0209671_1008565_pt1 | contig 10695 bp, 7 predicted proteins | sample WorMetHERISLAND2_2_FD_187401 | JGI IMG/M metagenome (GOLD analysis project Ga0209671, IMG submission 187401) | Marine gutless worms symbiont microbial communities from Max Planck institute for Marine Microbiology, Germany - Olavius geniculatus... | ecosystem: Host-associated > Annelida >...
CCTATAAACGGCCCCTAATCGTCATCGTAGGCCCATAAAAGTTATATAGTGAATAGGCAATATGGCCTCGGGAATTCCAAATATGTAGTTATTTGGACCCCTGCCTACATGTCACGTGACACGGAGCATGCGCAGTGAACTTTTGGCTTTTAACATGGGCAAATGCAACTTTGATGCTTTATATCTCAGTAACGGTGCAAGACAGACACATGGTTCCAATGGACCACCAATAGGAAACCACATATGCCGAGTCGAATGGTCACGTGACCGATGACGTCACGTGACCCCAAAAGGTCAAACTCGTGACTCCAAAATCTTTGAAGCTCTGTATGTCCGTATCCGTTCAAGATAGGCGCATGGCTATCATTGACCACCAATAGGAAAGTGCCCACGCCGAGTCCGATGGTCACGTGACCGAAGACGTCACGTGATTCCTAAAGATTAAAATCGTGACGCCAAAATATTTAAGGTTTCGTGTCTTCATGGCCGTGGAAAGCAGATGGTTTCAACATAATAACTTTGTTATTGTAATAAAACAGCAAATATAAATGTACAAAACATCAGTCAATACACTTGTTAACGGCGACATGCAATGAGTGACACATCGAAAACAGCAAAAATCAGAAAAAAAAGTGATATTATTTAACCGCAATTGCTGTTTTCGATGTGTCACTCATTGCATGTCGCCGTTAACAAGTGTATAAATTGATGTTTTGTACATTTACGTAAGAGTAAGGGCAGTTCTAATAATCTTCCCTGTTATCTTCCAGGCAGTTATCAATCTCACAATGCTGTCTATTATAGGACAGGGGGCTCTACATAGAGAAGCTGTGAATCGAGTGTGGATAATCACTGTCATATCTAATCACAGGCGCGCGGTAACGCAGCCTTGTGTTAATGGCCACCGGCTAAGTCAATGGAAAATGGCAAAATTCGACCCCGCACAGATCCAAAACCCCTCAAGCGATCGACACAAAATTTGAAACAGGTGATTATGTTCGCGAGGCGACCCATTGTGCCAAATTTCGTGCAAATCCGTCCATTGGGGGCTTCTCGGCAAATGGGTAAAATATAACGAAAATTTTTCTAGTATAGTACTTTTTTTGTTGACCGACCTGCAGGCCAGACCGCCCGGCGGATTTTTACACGCAATGGCTCGGACAACGCGGCCTCACGCATGGGCCAAACATTTTCGGGAACCGAAATTTGAAGTCAGTATCTAACCCTTGAAAAATCCCCCCAAAGTCGAAAATTGGGCCCAAAAACGGACAGCCAAAACCGCTCCTGCATAGAAATTTCACCTATAAATGGCCCTTAATCGTCATCGTAGGCCTATAAAAGTTGTATAGTGAAGAGACAATATGGCCTCGGGAATTCCAAATATGTGATCATTTTGGACCCCCTACCCACAGGTCACGTGACACGGAGCATGCGCAGTGAACTTTTAGCCTTTAACATGGGCAAATGCAACTTTGAGGCTTTATATCTCTGTAACGGTGCAAGACAGACGCATGGTTCCAATGGACCACCAACAGGAAACCACATGTGCCGAGTCGAATGGTCACGTGACCGATGACGTTACGTGACTCCAAAAAGTCAAACTCGTGACCCCAAAATCTTTGAAGCTCCGGTATCTCCGTATCCGTGCAAGATAGACGCATGGTCATCATTGACCACCAACAGGAAAGTGCCCACGCCGAGTCCGATGGTCACGTTTCGATGACGTCACGTGATTCCTAAAGATCAAAATCGTGACCCCAAAATATTTAAGGCTCAGTGTCTTCATGGCCGTGGAACGCAGGTGGTTTATAATTGACCATCAACATAATAACTTTGTTATTGTAATAAAACGGCAAATATAAATGTACAAGACATCAGTTTATGCACTTGTTAACGGCGACATGCAATGCCTGACACATTGAAAACAGCAAAAATCATAAAAAGGTGATATTGTTCAACAGCACATTGACAGTTAGACGATGTGGTGGTGAGTGATATCACTTTTTATGATTTTTGCTGTTTTCGATGTGTCAGGCATTGCATGTCGTCGTTAACAAGTGCATAAACTGATGTTTTGTACATTTATATCTTATTATTGCAGCATCGCGCGGACTTTCTGCGACAGTTCGGGCAGTCTTGTTAATAATAATTATCATGATAAAATTATCAAACTGATACAGCTTCGCACTCATGAATCTCTAGGCCTATAGTGTTTACCGATATTGCCAGCAAGCCAGCGCCTCTAACCGACGACGAGGTCATATGCCAGCAGTCTTAGTAATTATGTCATCTACTGTTAGGAAGAACTCGCGTTTTTCCCTAGCGGTGGCTGTAGCCATCGTCAGTACTCATTTTGTTTCCCAATATAGGAGGGATGACTAGGCTCAGTTGACCTGGGAGGCTTGGTCGAGTACCAAGACGGTATTAAGGTTACCCATTTCAGTACTAACCCGGCTTAACGTACAGTAACCGTAGGCCTATCCGTTGTTAATGCGACCAACGATGGCTATAATTAAACTGCCACCTGCGGCATCAGAGCTTTAGGCAGTGTAGAGAAAGTAGCTGTTATTCACTCTGTTCTGAATGTCCCACTGGCGTTAGTAATAGCCAACTTGAGTCCGGCAATGGACTCAAGTTCTTATTTTTGTCGGACTTAGACTCACTGGTCTAGGACCCAGTGCTGTGTGACTCGGAAGTAGTTCCGTGTACCATAAATTATTTTTTTTGTATTTTTAGACATTGTTTTGTTAACATAGCATAAAGAGGTAGCCTAGCTTCTAACGTTCCATTGTGTTGTTGTTTTTCGCCGCATGCTCAAATCAAATTGTGAATACGGAATTTTACGCACATTCTGTCTCGTCGAGCTCATTTGATTCGAACTCGGACTAAGTGGACTCGACTCCATCGCTAAAATGTCGCTCAACTGGCAGGGAGCATAGCAGCGGTAGATACGGTCGAATGCACTAGCATTAGCAGCAGTACCGCCAATAAATGACGCCATTTATCGACGAGTTGCACTTACGTGGTATGAAGAATTACTGCAAGATGATATACCCCAGTCAAAATGTCATGATATTACTGAACAGCGAGATACTAGTATAAATATATAAGTTTTTTTCTAGCAGTAAAAATCATCATACGGTTGTTTACTCGCTTTGTAAAAATGCGTCCGCCTAAGCGTCGTAGCCTATTTTTACGTTAAATTTTCATCGCTAGACCGACAGAATCACGGGAACTTTAGTTGTCTGCTGCATATGATTTCGATACTTTCCCCGCACACAGTTGGTCACAGCAGGGGCGTCTACCCCCTAACTCAAGGTAAAGCGCTGTAGGCGTCAAGGAAGCGGGGAATGGGGAGGGGGTATCCCCCTCCTAGCCGACTAAGAGATCTGGGAGAGCGCCGTGAACCCCCCAGCGGGGTCCAGGGCAGAGCCCCGGCGAAAAACGAATTTAGTGCATTCTAAGCGTCACAGAACACTTCCGGTTGGAAGATATGTAAATCATGAGAACAGCGTATTACAAGCTGAAATTCAGCAGGCCCCTATGCCACAAAAACAGGGCAGCAGACTTGAGCATTGATTACAGCAAGAGCTAACATTTATGACATCTCGAGGCTCAACCAAACAGTAACAGCGTCATTAGCAACCTTATTGTCATCATCATCATTATCATCATCAGCTGCAGCAGCAGCAGATTGACACTGACACTGACGCTGAAGGACAAGACAGACATACAGACTAGACTACTAGAGGTCAGTTGTCATTGATATAAGCAGCTTGAGTGTCAATTGCGTCATGAGGCAACTGTACATTGCTAATGAATTGTTCTAACATGAATATTGATCAATTTACACAAAATGACACCAGTAAACAACAGTAGGCTACTGACCTAACATTCAAGTCTATGGCTGACATCAACATCACTGCCACTGGCGTGCTACTGACAGTTTGACACACAATACTTGTCTTTTGCCATTCAAACACTTTTGCAACAAGCTGCAATTGGTCTCAAGTAAGTTTGTTTCTCATTTCTGATATTCTGATTACTTGCAGCTGGTTGCAGAAAAATGATCACGATGCTGGCCTCCCACTGTAAAGTTTAAACAACTTATTTGAGGCTTTAAAGTTCAAGCAGTTCGTACGGGGGTTTTTTTTGAGAAATTAGGGGGTGTTGAATATTATAATTCTGCATTTTTGATATACTGCATGTACATGCAATATATGAGAAATGCAGAATAATAATATTTAACTTTTTCTCCAATTACCCCAAAAACCTTTCTCCAATGCAAAAATGCAGAATTAATATATTCAACTCCCCTAATTTTTCAAAAATCTTTCTAAGGTCTATGTTTTTTAGAAAAATAGGGGAAAAGTTGAGTATTATTATTCTGCATTTCTGATTATATTGTATGTACACTTCACCCCTAATTTCGCAAAAACCTTTTTAGGAAAGAAGGTTTTCAGGGAAATTAGGGAAGGGAGTTGAATATTATAATTTTGCGTTCTTGATATAGCATGCAATATCAAAAATGCAGAATTATAATATTTAACTTTCCCCTAACTTTCCAAAAAAACGTTTTCCCCTATTTTTTCTTGGAACATTTGCTCCAAGGTTTATATGGTGTAGACGCCCCTGGATCACAGGTGAACAAAATAAATTTCTGCGAAAATTTTGCGATGCGTAAATACCGTAAAATGCAATGTCGCGGTATTTAACGAAATTGCATTTATAACACCGTCATCTAACGTACCGCGATATTTTTCTCACATCTGCTTGCTGCTCATCTCTAGACAGACAGTTATTTTCGGTTTTTCGCGGTGCCATCCCGAATACTGTTCCGGTCTGTCGCAGCGAGCGATAGGCCTATTCCTGCATGCGCGGCGTGGATCAGAATGTTGTGGGCTACTGCACGGTGTCCGTTTTATTGGCGATAGTCTGGTTTATGGCGACGATGAGGAATGTGACGGTTCGGGGTCGTGCTTGCGATGACACGGGCATAGTCATACTGGGACACAAGTGCGTGGAAAGATTATCGGCAGAGCAGATCTAACTAAACCTGAAAATGTGATGTTTCGTCAGTTTTGTCTTTTATTTAATTAATTTATTATAGGCCATGTTACACGTTTTGCTCGTCCGTCCGTCCGTCTGTTTGTATGTCTTCTACGGGAAAGATAAGAAAAAAGAAGAAAGGGCGAGAAAAGGGCAAGAGGAGAGGGAGGTTAACTCCCAACCACAAATGTTGTCCACCGCCTTACGAACGGCGCATACTTGTTACCGTCGTTTTTCTTTTTTACAAGTATGGTCAAACTTCTACAAGTTGAAGACTACTGACCAGTCGCTGTGGACATACCATCAGTGCTGAGTGCACGCAGGTGCAGAACTGTAATGCTGATTAAAACAAATATCAATGTCTACCTCTGGCTCCTCACTAAACGGTCGCGATCATAATAAACGTTTGCAAACGTTTGCAAACGTTTTAAACGTTTTTATAATGACGCATTTGCAAACGTTTTTTTTTAAATTTCTCCAACGTTTAAAATATAGAATGGTCCCTGTGAACACAGATGCAATTAAAAATATGTATTACAAAAATCAAAATCTTGTATTGTTCCCTGATGAAGTCTCCCTATGGTAACAAGTACAATGTTCACACTCCCTAAAAAAGCAAAATACTTATAACAGCGCCGTAACAGTCTATTACTATCATAATTTTAGTTAATGTCAATGCGTCAAAGCAAGTAATAAAACAAATAACGTTTTATTTGCGTTTGCAAACATGTGAAAAACTTTTTTTCTGAACATTTGTAGCAATGGTCGCGACTGCATACATGTTGTTTGTCCCTAGTCGATTGCACTTCACTGATGCACCGGCCGTTGATGCGGTATTAGTGCGTGGTCAGTTGCTGCAGCAACAGCAGCATGCCCTATACTCGTATGTATACGAGCGTGTATTTAATGTGCTGTCTGCTCGCATTCCTTCCAGTGATATAACGTATATACATAGATACACTCGTCGAAGACGTAGGCGTAGAACCTAGTGCCATTCAGATGTGCTGGGCGAATTTGCAGTATAACTACAACATATATGCTGTGGTATAACGCTAGTGTCTATCTAGCGCAACGGACACAGCGGTCAAGACGCAGGCGGAGTCTGCTCTTGCGTTGCGTCGGATAGAAAATAGACGTTAGTGTCACTCAGGCGCGCAGGGAGAATACAGTTTAGCCGATGACATCGTTCAGACAACAAATAGACAAGTAAGTAACGGTATAGTGTAGCCTAACGTAAATTAAGTAGAGACAGTGATTTTAAGAAATTGAATTATCCTGCTGTTTGAAAAGCTGGAAACCCGATCAGTGGAGGACGATGCCAGTTTCTGCAAGACTACAGTCGTCAACGAGAATTAATGTCGGCTGAATCCAATTCCCATTGTCGCGCAGGTTGTTTATATCTCACCGCAGTTTCCATGTTTAGTTTTATTTTTGTCAGTACATTCCCACAGGATTTGCGTCCATTCCCATTGGCAGTAGCATTCCCACGATTACGCCTATCCCGCTTACGATACATTGCAGCATGCAGCTCGTAGCCTGCGTAGGCCTACGTTGGCACTGATTGCTATTGCTTGTCGTCAGTTAGTCACTGCAACGCCGATGTAAGCTTGCAATGACTAAAAAAGCCTATAAGAAACTTAATTTGTTAGTTTCCGCAGGGCCGGATCATCCATGAGGCTGGTGAGGCTGAAGCCTCAGGGCCCAGGCCCCGATAGGGGCACGTAGGGGCCCGGACCGCGGGCCCTAAATTTTTTCAGATCAAATTAGCAGTCTTCTAGACTGAAACTTGCTAATTCTGCGTACAACAGTGTAATTTTTTTTCTACTCGCTTCGTTTGCAGATTATTTGTACTTTCATTTTAAAATTTGTTTCACCGCCCTTGTTTTTTTATTGTTTAAGCAAAAAAGGTAACAGTACAAAAATATTTTAAAAAGTCAATATTGCAAATATATATGTACGAGGGGCCAGCAGTAGTTTTCAAGCCTCAGGGCCCGGAGGGACTCTCTGAGTCTCCGGCTCTGAGTTTTCCTTCAGACACATTGCACGCGGCGCAAGGCACAGAATTGCTTATTTTTTGAAACAACTGACGTAGGCGACACAACGGTCAGAAGAACACAGTTGATAGCAGTGTCTGTTGTTGCGTGCGCACTGTGTTGCGCATGGTCACTCGTTCCCTGCAGCTTTCCTGGGATATTTCGCGCAACGAGACGATTGGGTGTGGCACGTGCTGTCACCGTAGCACGGCGCCAGTCACGCCACCTCTTTGCTTTTATGGCATCTCAGCAGCGCAGCTTGGGCTCAGTTCTACGTAGGTCTATGCGCGTTCACGCCTAGCAAGCTTTCTGAACCGCGGTATCGCTTAGAATGACCTGACAAGACTATACATTAATTATTCACCACACAAACATCATTTCGTGCAGGATATAGATTTATTTAGGTCTGTCAACTGCGACGTGCTTGTATCAACAATAGATAGGCTTATAGGTCTACTCCGCATGAGATTTGCTGCTGTGCTTTAAATTTAGTTATATTGTGCTTCTTTATATCGGTATTAAGCTTCATAGGCCTATATAGTGATTCAAAATGACTCCAAACGTTATCGATCGTAACTAAACCTACCAATTACGATCATCAAATTCAATTATTTTCGGCACAAATATTTCTGAAACAACTTTCCAATAAATAAAGTTCCCCCTCACGGTTCTTCTGTTTCTGCACTACCTGGAAAATATAACAAGCGAAATAAATATGTGCGTTGAAATAAACCAAAAAAAACATCAATAAATTTCATCTCTCCAAATATGCGGCCTCCATTAGCCCTAACCTCAAACGGTTCGATAATGTTCAGAGTGTCGTGCACATAGCGAGTCTATCAGACGAGGTTTAGAAAATAATGTCGATGAACTCAAGAAGCGACTGAAGTTCGAGCAGAACATTGTCGACACTGCTCTCCATTCTCCATAAATGGAAAATGCATCTGCGTTCCTGTGTTCACACAAGTAGCCGATATTTCGAATATTTACTGTCAGCAGCTGCACAACTGGACAATAGAATAAATTACCAGCCAGTGTGCTGGAAATTTGGACAAAACGTGCTAAATGTGTGTTATGATAATCAAATAATCATACCGCATTTAATACAAAGTGTAATATTTCGTTTTGTTTTATTTTTCGCAGGTAATGCAGAAACAGACATTCGGTGAGATAAGAACATAAAAGGCCATTTGATGGCCCGTTGTGCCTGGAATATTCATATCAAAAATTATTAGATCTGGTAATCCGTCTTTAAGTTACGATCGATAATGTCGGGCTCTTTTTTCGCGCTAGTGTAGCGCTTATTAGTTATGGTAATTCTGTCTTGGTGTCCGTCACGTCCCGGTACTAATCCAAGCACAGGTGAGATAGAAACTCTGGATTCTCACCATATATCATAGCCTAGACTCTAAGTCCCAAACTCTTTTACGTTTAACGAGGCCTGCGCACATGGGTGTGAAAGACGGGTACCTTTCTAAAAAGTAGTTATTTTTGCGCTATTTGTTTGTTTAGCATAAAACGCTTGCAGATAGATACAGACGTGCTGCTTATCATAACAAGCACTGATGACATGCTTTTTAACGGTATCAACATTGATGACCTTGAATAGCCTTGAACCCCCAAAATAGGGGTTTTAGTGATTTTTTGCGATTTTTGGCTGCAGAAGAGTGAATTGAGACAAAATGGATGGATTCGGGCCAAAATTACCTGTAAACAGAAACTGCTATAGGCTCTCGCGCGTCTCGTGAGCATTATCTCACATTTCTTGTTGAGACACAATGTAGAAATTATGTTCCACGAGTTCGGATCATTTTTAGTTTTGCTCAATTTGCTGTCGCGGTATAACCACGGCTTCTGTGGAAATTGCTCTCTCCCCAGGGTCCCAAACTTTTAACCAATAACCATAGAACACACGAAGTAGGCCACTGTTTTTCAACCTTTTTGTTGCCGCGGAACCTTACACAAGCGTGAAGATCACTTACGGAACCCCATGCACTGAGTCCAGCGACGTATGCGAGGATGAAGCTACGGGGTATCTACGGACTCATTTCCCTAGCAGGGCACTGGGGGCAGAACCGTCATGAAGACGACAAAACAGACAAAGATGACCAATATAAAATTTGACCGCATTAGTAGACATGCTATGCTATTGTATTTAACCAAACACGACGGGCGAGGCGGTCGTCGACGGCCGCTTAGCCACGCCACCAACCCAGAAAATTTATCACGTGGACGCCCTTGGAAAAGACAAACCTTTGTGTCTTTCTAATTTTTCTTAGCTGAGTTTTTAAAGAATTAAATTAACTAAGTAAATGGCCAAAAGATTTCGTAACCATAACCATAATCAATACGTTCTTGTTTTCCTTTATTATTTCCGATACTGTCTCGGAGTTGAATAATGTCGTGCGTAGGAAGCCTTACGTTATGATATAGGCTTAAGCCTAAAATGCAAATATGTCAAAATTTTACTGACAACAAAAATGATTCAACACAGTAAGTCTATGCAAAAAGACGCATAGAAACGCAATTTCAAACAAAAAAAATCGACGCTGAGTATTTCGACGACATTGTCTGGCGTGATTTCGCACGCTAGGTTATTCGTTACTGGCCAGCTGCGGAACCCCTGGGTTCCGCGGAACCCCGGTTGAAAAACACTGAAGTAGGCTATTATATCTTCGACAGCGTTGTATGCGTGTGTGATGTCAGTGGATGTAACGTAACGTAACGTATTCGGCGCCGTTGAAGGGATGAAAGCGAACTCGCGAGTCGTCTAATTACCGCCCACGGCGACGTGCTGTCAATCATACATAGGCCTACACTGTAAATACGAGCTCGGCGATATCTATTCACTACTCGTAGTATTCATTCGAGAGCGTTACTCGGCCCGACCCATCACTAGTCCGGCATTCGCTTCAGTCACCGGCTCGAGTACATTACAGTGCTACGTCATCCCTGAGGAAATATTTGACCGCTACTGCTGGACCGACTTATGAGCTCGCTTCTCTCCTTCAATTTGTTTTGGATTTTTGTTGTGAATTTGCTAACAGTATCATGCTAGCCAAGGTTATTGCTCTGAGCTCATATTTTTCGTTGTTGTTGTAGTTGCATAACTGTCGTAGTCGTAGTTCTCTATTGTTGTAGTACAGCACTTCAGCTACAACTGCAAGTACTGCAGCTGTTTGGGCGCCGAGGTTAGATCTACTGCACTCAGATGCGCTGACCTCGTGCACTTGACAACGTGAGCACGATGGCGTCGGTTTGGCACGCAGAGGTGCTCACTGATTGGTTGTTATAACTGATCGATTTCGCCAGACAGACAGAGACACACAGAGAAAGAAATTATTGCTTGTTGAGAATAATTCTGCTTGCTGCGTCGATGGACAATAGCGAAACGGATCAATTAAGATGACCAACCGTATCGTCATCATCAGCATCAGCATCAGCAGCAGCAGCAGCAGCCGCAGCGGATTGATATGCACCGAAAGATTGGAGTGGACCACCAGTTAGTCCGGTTGCTAAGAGACATCAATGAAAATGCTCAGGCAGCAGTGAGAGTATGTGGGCAAGAAGGAAGCTGGTTTGCAACCAGCAGGGGTACAAGACAAGGAGATCC
>Ga0209671_1008569_pt1 | contig 10694 bp, 12 predicted proteins | sample WorMetHERISLAND2_2_FD_187401 | JGI IMG/M metagenome (GOLD analysis project Ga0209671, IMG submission 187401) | Marine gutless worms symbiont microbial communities from Max Planck institute for Marine Microbiology, Germany - Olavius geniculatus... | ecosystem: Host-associated > Annelida >...
TACCGTGCACATACCTACTTATGCATACCATTATTTAATGCAAAATAGACTGCAGTTTCTAACTATATAATTCGTTTTGCACCACGTACAGAAATAGGGTCGTTATTAAGCGTAGAACTTGGGGTCCGTTCGGACCCCAAACGGTAATAACTGAAGTTTTCTAGACGTCAGCACGGACTGTTAAAGACGTCATAAAATCACTCAACACAAGAACTTTTCAACTGCTCTGTAATGATGTTGCTTCAAGTGGAATCACCAAAATAATTAGCAGCAAAATGGGCAACTTCTGCACTTTAGTTTTAATCACTACACCATGCACAGTAAAACAATACTCACTCGAGCAATGAGGAATCTTGCTGCTTCTTCAATGTTGACGTTTTCTTTGGCAGACGTCTCAAACCAGGCATCGAAGCCGTGCTGCTGGCAGTAATCTGTCATTTGCTTCTCATCACAGGCAGCTGCTCCATTCTTTGCCTGATCACACTGAACGACAACGAACACATTATCATTCAATCTCCACCTTAATTCTAGTACAAAATTGTGGCAGTACAGTCCATGCTGCACTGAAGGCTGCAATGTGAGCCCAAATTTCTGCTCCACTGCTCACAGCAAGATGTTAATACAAACAAGTCAGTCAGTTAGTCAGTCAGAACATGCCGAAATGGCACCAATGTCATATAGAAAAACCACAGTGGTATCAGATGGTGTTCAGTGTTCATCAGTGAAAAAGATTTTTGTTTAACTTCTACCAAAACGTGTTCATTGTTTAAAGACAGTGACAGACTGCAGCAATTTTTCTTGTTCACGAAATCTTGAATAAGATAAACTGAGTGAGCAATCTACGTGTCAACAGGTGAAAGAGGCAGCAACATTCCTAGCCAAGTCGTGTCAAAACATCCAAATCTGCTAACATTTGCAAGATGATGACAATGACGTCTATAATCATGAACAATCACATTTGAGGGATACAAGCAGATAACTTTATAAACCACCAGATCTTCAGCAAATACATTATGTACTTTGTTTGCAAGAAGAACGCAAGGAATACGGCTTCCATCTGGCAGTGAAACCTTTGAATCCAGATCCTTTTTCCACCTCTCAACAGCTTCAAATGTTGACGGTCTTGTGATGTCAAAAACGATGAAGCATCCAACAGCTTCCTTGTAGTAAACTCGTGTCATGTTACCGAACCTCTCTTGACCTAACATAACAGCACCAAAAATATGCTAGATTAACTCCATATTGCACTCACTACGCAGGTAAATAAATGAATATTTCTCCGTGACTCATTTTTCATTAAGCATTTTACGTGCAGGAGCATGTAATGCATCTGTCTGTCCGTCCATCTGCCCGTCCGTCACACTGCGGTATTGTATCAAACAGATGCAAGCTAAGATCACAAAATCTTCAATTTGAGTTGCCACAAGGACTCTAGCTTATCGTGACAAAATGTTGTGCACCTGAGTGAGGGGGTTCCCCTCGAATGGGGGCATTAAAGAAAAATACCTCCCAAAATTTGCTTATTTTACCACTGTTGGTTCATATACCGTGTAAACGGTTACAGATAGGCACAGGCATGCTGCTTATCATAACAAGCACTGGTGAGGAGCTTCAAAAAATGTCAACATCGATGACCACGAATGACCCTGAACCCCCAAGATAAGCTACTTTAGTGATTTTTTTCATGATTTCGGCCTGTGACAAACATTTGAAAAGTGAATTGCGCTGAAATGGCTGGAGATAGACCAAGACAATCTGCATATGAAATTTTCAGCATTAAGCGTAGCTTTTACTGCTGCAAGTTCCGACCCCCTACGTTCAAGGAGAGCGGTGCATGGTGCACATGGGCATCAAAGAAGGGTACCCACTAAAAAGTGGTTATTTTACCGCTATTGGCATGTGTAGCATGAAAACGCTTGCAGATAGACAGAGACATCCTGCTTATCATAATGAGCACTAGTGACATGCCTTTTAATGGTGTCAACTTCAGTGACCTTGAATGACCTTGATCTCCCAAAATAGAGGGTTTTAGTGTTTTTTTTGCAACTTTCCGCTGTGAGGCACACATAAAGAGTATTGCGTTAAAATGGCTTGTAGCATATTTTGATGATCATGACATTACCTGTTAATCTGTTAAAATCTGAGCAGACAAGGATGCAATAACTTTTGGATTATTTTCAGCACCACAATACGAAAAGACTAAATTATAAACAACTGTTACTGTCATCCTTTACAAGTCATCAAATTCTGCAGAAGCCTGTACAGTGCCTGACAAGCATCTGTGCTCATTTTAAACATCATACTAATAACTCAGAATATCACTGTAGCAACAGCATTTTCGGACTACAAACTTATTCAATCTTTCTATGAGTAGGTTGCTTACTGCTCTACTGCAAACACTGCAGACAACACCCATGACAAAATCAAAGCTGATCAAAGTAAGACTATATACACAGCTTTAAAACTTAATGAAATGTAACTAATTAGCCAGTCTTGCAACAACTCCCGGATAATACATTTGATATTATATTTGATATTGATATAACAGTCAAATATTAAGGTGTTTTAACTAGCAAATATTGCATTTTTACATGAATCACTTGTCCATCTGTGGATTGTGGCATATTAAACACTTCACAGTTTACGTTATGTAAGATGTCAGATCTGTCTAAATTAAAGTCAGGTAAAAATCAGTATGAGGGAAAAATGCTATCAGTATGTAGACAGATGACACAACTCATTGACCGTATTTGGGAACACATATCCTGTTGGTGATGGTAAATGTTCTAAATGTCAGACTGACATTATTCAAAACCTAGCAAAAGTGGGAGCATGTTGCCACAGTTGGTACTGAATTAAAACGATGAACAGACAAACGCAAAACTGCAAACTCACCAGCAATGTCCCACAACTGAATTCTTATGACAGTATTACTGTCCCAGTTGATAACTTTCATAGCAAAGTCTACCCCGATCTTTGCACAGTCAAGACAAAACAACTTCCTCTGCAATAAAGTTTAATAAATAATTATGTATAACTTGTTGAAAGTGATTTAGTAGAAAAATAAAATCACTGACTGATGCTGTTCCCTGGTGAATCAAAAGTAAGCAAGTACAATTTTTGGGTGTCAACCCCACCCCCAAATCTCACTTCTCCTTTGGAGTCAAAAACCCCCATCTAATGCAGTGTGTCAATGGACTTCACAAGTATACAGGGTGTGGCCAAAAAGTGGACCCCTAAAGTTTTTTGTTGTTTTCTCAGCAAACATTTGGGATTTTAATATGAAATTTTACAGCTTAATTTATTGAAACCTTCTACATCAAAATGCGAAGTAAAATGTGATTCTGTTAAAAAAAAACTAAGTTATATACTTTTTAACATGACCACCTACCAATTTTTCAGCATTAAAAATGTTCAAGCTACAACACCAATTCAATAACATCATTGAAACAACACAGTTAACTAATGATCAGATGCCAGAATTTCATTGTCACTGTAAATGTTCAAAGTGTCCACCGCTAGCTCCAAGCTCCAACACAAGTCTTCAGTCACTTAATTAGTCCGCCCGAAAACGATAGTTTTCGGAAGGACTAATGTTTTAGCCCAGATGTTTTTTTTATTTTTTTTGCAACGCGAGATCTCCGAGATGCGTAGGCCGACCGGCGTGAAATTTTGCATGATGGTCAGTACTAGGCCCAATTTTATAATGCCATTCCAAAATTTTGGGGCGCACACCCCAAAAAAATTTCAGGGGCCAAAAACAAAAACATGCAAAATTTGGCCCGATTTCGGACGACTTCGAAGTTCGGCAGTGAATATCTCCGAAACGGATGAAGATATTCAAAATCGGATAGTCATTCCGTCTATCGCAATTCCTCCTGCATTAGGTGAAACAAGTCCGGTGAAGTTTGGTCCAGTAACCTTGGAGATTTAGATTCTTAATGGTACCCACCGAAAGCGCATAGTTCAGAAGACCATATTTCGGCCCCTAGGGGGTGCTGCGCCCCCAAATTTTTACACGTGCTAGTAAATCACCAGTTCTTACTAGCACACCCCCCACCGGGAATGGGGGCCCCCCTTACAACTTTTTTCAAAGGGGAGTCAAAAATTGGCTTAAAATGCAATAAATTAGCGCTTAAAACTTCGGAGTTAGAAGGTGTAGCCCGACAAAACTTTGGCACTTGACGTGTCTCTAGGTGAGGGTGTTAACGCAAGTACAACTTTTGGGGGCACCGCCCCCCTTAAAATTTGGGAGGGCAAAAAACGTTCAAAAATTGGTGCGATTCACGACAACTTTCAAGTTTGACCGCGAATATCTCTGGAACCGATGAAGATAACGACGTAATCTAAACGGCATTGACGAGAGCGATCTTTTCGGCGTTGAACAAAAAAAATTTGTGAAATTCCATCCACTACGAACCAAGTTATAAGCGCTAATGTTGACCTACCCTAAGTCGACAATGCGCGTTCGGCGTATGCCAATACATTTGAGTTCGGGCCACGTGACTTTGATGCCGGGGAAATTCTCCCCCACTCCTCTTTACCCCCCTCTAATTTTCCCCATTCGGACTTAGGGCGCCGGGTGGACTCACGTTGGGCTTTGCCCCAAATTTCTAGTTTAATATGTCTTTCACAGCCTTATCAATTGGTCCTTATGGCAGGTTGCCCCAGATAACCTGAAGCTCTTCCTTGACTTCGGCGATTGTTTTCGGCTTTGTTTTATGTTTGCAGTAAGCCTTCAACATTGCACCCCACATGCGACAGTCCATTGGGTTTATACTCGGCAAATTTTGAGGCCACTGGTCTATTGGGATGAAATCTGGACAGTTGGCCTGCAGTCAGTTTTGTGCGCTGCATGCTGCGTGTGCTGGCGCATCGTCCTGCTGGAAGATGAACCCAGTGGGCAGCAGGTGATTGCTTTAAAAAAACAATAATTTAGTGATAATTTATAAACAGTATAAATCACTGTTTATCAAAACGTCACTGTGATATCATCAGCAGTAATGTGTAATCAGTTTCTGAACTTCAAAATTAAATAGCATTTTTAGCTTGAACATTTTTAATGCTGAAAAATCAGTGGGTGGTCATGTTGAAAAGTCTATAACTTGACTTATCCACAAAATTACATTTTTTTGCTTGGCAAATAGATGTAGAAGGTTACTGTAAATAAAGCTGTAAAATTTCATATTAAAATCTTAAACGGTTGCTGAGAAAACGGCAAAAAACTCCAGGGGTCCACTTTTTTGTTGCACCCTGTACTTGCCAAATGGCATGTAAATCCATCAAATGGTTGAAACAGGGTGCACAAATGTGACAGACAACAGACTACAGACCACAACATGGAAAAAAAATAGCTGTATGTGAACTGAAACCACTTGCACTAAAATAATGACCCCAATAATAATAACAGAAACTGGCAAATACACATTTACAGCACGTGAAGCAATCTGTCACACAAATATTCAAATGACTGCAATTGCTGGAAATAATGCTATATTAACAAGATTCTCAGTTACTAGATTAACTGTCAAAAAGCAGACCAAGTAAACAAGAACCAATAGTACTATCAGTCATAACACTGCTAAGGATACCGTTGCACGATAATGTTCAGAGAAGAACTGGTGAACATATCGTTTAATGATACTCGTTTTGCCAGTTCCAAGTTCTCCGATAATCAGAACTTTGAACAAGAATTCCTGTCCTTCCTTCCTTCCACCACCGGAAGCCTGCAAATACAAACTAGCAATGCCTGTTTCATGGAAACACAAGCTGTCTCTTGATTGCCACTGCAAAATCTGCATTTTATATATCTTATGCACAAACAAACCAATACATTAACAGAGAGTTCACTTCAAAAGCACATCTCAATCTTATGTGCACTGCAACCTTCGCTGCCATAAAATGAAGCATCAAATAATGCATTCGACAAAACAATGCTATTTTAACACATATTCTGCCATAAATGCTGCAAGCACATGTGGGCATGATCAGCTCTTGCATTTCTGTGCATGGTAAACACAAAAAAACCTGCATTAATTCTGCATTATGACTGTGTGTGTATAGTCACAATACCATTCATAGAAAAAATAAGTAAACTTTACTAAACAAAGCAAAATCACATTTTTACATGACCACAGAATGCAAAGAAATGGACAGGAAGTCACAGTAAATAAAAGTCCAATTTTCAGTCGTCAGAGATCTTTGCATTTTTATTGCACAAATATGCAAATGGTACAAATTAGCAAACACGAATTTCTGGACTAAAACGCTTGAATAAGCCCAGGCTAAAAACAGGAACAGCTGCAGCAACAGCCTTGCTATCGCAAAACGTCACACCAACTATCTCTTCCAGATGGCGAAAGGTACTGTACTGTGATAGCAAAATGCTCACGGAACAATAGAGATAAGACCGCTGCAGGAACATTGCCAACCAAATGATTTCATGCTACTCCATTCTACAGCTCACGAGGCATGGGTGTACAGAGCTCGCTCGTTACGAACATTGACCCCAAACAATAACAAAATGACAACAACAACAAAGGAACAAAGAACACCATTCAAACCATGACAAGCGTGGATATCGCCAGAAACGTGTAGCAGGCACAATCCTTATCAGCAAGAGCTATATTACTGATAGTCGTAATAACGATGATGTCGAAAAACGTTAAATTTATTCCTAAGTAAGCGAAAACGCCAATCATATGACTTCCGATATGACGCACATGCACAGCATAGAGACAGAGTGGTGTTTTGTTTACACTGTGCCATAGACACATGCAATAGAACTTTCCGCATAAATATTCATCAGATAAAACCCCGTTTACACGATCAAGCTGGCTCCTCGAGCTGGCCATATGTTAGCTGTACGAACCAGCTCGACGTTTGCTCGATGATTGTCGCTCTGCGTGATATCCTTCACAGGAGTTTGCAGAGGATACGGACAGAAACAGAAACAGAAACAGTGTAAACGGGGTATAACGTAACCTCGAGTGGCTGCATTACGTGTCATGTCCGTCCGTCGAGAGGGTGGGGTAGGGGGTAAGCTACCCCGGGCCCCGCGACGTTTGCGGGGCCCCACTGTAGCTGAAAAATATAAAGTACACCAGAATGCACTATTTTAAGACAAAAATTTTTTTAAAAAATTCCCCCACAGTTGCCCAGAGAAACCGTTGGGGGACGAAAATGTTTTCCCGGGACCTGCTGTGACACTCTATGGGCCTGATTGTCCGTTACACCGTCCGTCCGTCCGTGTAGGCGTGTACCGTATTCGTCTGTCGTGCACAGACTTCCAACTCGAAACTGGAACGTTTACCAGGACAAGACCGCAAAAGCATCCAGTGTGGCATCTGTCAGTACAAAAGGGCAAAGATCACTGGACTTGAAAAAAAAATAAAAAATCTCCAAAAACCGCATATCTCGTGGCAAAGTCAAACACGGATGTCTATAGAGTATAGACTGTGCAGTGTGCGGTGATCTAATTTGCTGTCGGCGCCGAAGACGTAGGCCTAAAGCAAGTTTCCTTCATTGTTCCTCGAACGATCTTGAAATCTACACGGTGTCTCAAAAAACATACCCGACATTTTTGACTGTAGGTTGAAAACCAATTATCAGATTTTGACTATTTTTGGTACGAATATTCCTGACACAACTTGCCATCAAATGACCATTCAGTTTCCCACCTCACCCAACGTTTGTTTCTGCACTACCTGGGGAAAGCACAACCAGTAAAATATCACTTTTTATACAATGAGATATGATTGCTTAATTAACGTAACACGTAAAAACACATTTTGGTCACATTTCTGACACTATGGCTGACATTTCATTCAGTTATCCATTTTTCAACTGCCTGCAGTAAAATTGCTTGAAGTGTTGGCCCACTATGCGAACACAGTCAAGGAAGACGCTTTCTCCAATCATTGACAGCAGTATCGATAATGTTGTGCTCCAGTTCTGTACCAGTCGCTTCTTGACTTTACAAACATTCCTAAACTTCATCTGGTAGACACACTGCTGGAAGACAGTCAAACCTTGCAATAGATCTGCTGTTGGGGCCCACAAATTAGAACAGATGGAATTTATTGACGTTTTGTCATTCATTTTAACACGTATTATGGTTGGTCTGCTTTCCCCAGGTAGTGCAAAAGCAGATGTTGGGTGAGGTGTAAACTAAAACATATATTTAAGAGCCAGTTTTGTCAGAAATATTTCTGCCAAATATTATTAAAATCTGCTAATCTTTATTCAAAGAATGATCAATAATGTTGGGGATGTTTTTCAGGTTTTCTGTTTATTTTAACACATATTCTGCTTGATCTGCTTTCCCTAGGTAGTGCAGAAGCATACGTTGGGTGAGGTGGGAAACTAAACCGTCATTTGGTGACAATTTCTTTAAGGAATAATTGCACCAAAAATTATTCAAATCTGGTAATAGGTTTTCAAGTTAGTCGAAAATGTCGGGGACGTTTTTTTGAGACACAGCGTAGTTGGGGTCAAGGCCATTACATTTTGATAAGGATTCTAATGTAAACCATTACACCACCACGTCACTTTAAAATCAATAACTCATTAATGAATGCTTTATTATATAACAAAAAAGTAAAACAATCAAACAGTTAACACAATAGTCCACATCAACATTGTTGGCCTCCAACTTCCTGGAATAATTCACCATTTTTCAAATTCTTCTTTTACTGACACTTTGCCAAATATCCCAGCACACCATGCATAAACGATTTCACAGCAATGCATTTCTTGTGTTGTACACACACTCTTTAATTATCACATTATCGTCAGTTTACACATATGTGCCAATAAAACAATGATAATCGATCTATGAAGTTTAACTTCAGAGCAACAAAACTTTAGTGCCTGACTTTTTTTGGTCCACTTTATTTATCAGCATAAAGAAAAAAGGTGACAGGACTAATAAACTACTGCCAGACTGGAAAACAACAAACTGATCACCTACATCGGAATATACACCGTGGGCCATAAAAAACGTGCTACTTTACTTTTGTCTATATCTTCGCCAATTATTGACTGATTTTCAAAATTCTTTCACTGTCACATACTGTGAACAATTAGCAACAAAGTTGTTGTTAAATATCTTACTACACTTCAACTGTGTTGCTACATTACCATGTGAAACATAAATTTTCAAATATAATACATATGCAAAAAATCATATTCTGAAACAATTTTCACTAATTACTATACAAAAATTAAATAGTTTTATGTACATTTCTGACGTTTGTAAACAAAAGCAGATATTGTTGTAAATAAGAAATTTTAAATGCACTGAAGATATACTGGTGATGTAATGTGCCATTTAGCAGTGAAGACAAGGCTCTGATTAAGAACTTGCACTGGTTCAAAAAATACAGTTTTTGGAGAATAATGGCAAAATTTTTGAAGATAAACTGCAACAGGGAAAGCATGGGAATGTTATTAAGACAGATTTTGGAAACATGCTGCAGCAACAACCAATGGCATAAGACCAGCAGACTGAAGCATACACGTACTGAAGAGAATGTGATCACTGGGGATAAAATGGGATGTTTGCTAAATCACAAAGGCCAGAAACAAACATATCATTCAATACGCCAGATATCCAAAAAATGGATCTAACAAAGTGTAGCATCAAACAGATCATTCACCGTATTTTTGGTTGGAAGTGTATTTTGTTTATCAACACGCTTGCTGTCTATTTTTCTTGCATTCGTATTTCACAAGGTAGTGTAACGATACAGTTTACGTGTGGCGAGATATTCAATAATCACTTTATCGCTAATTGTCCACAGAATGCAGAAGTGAAAAAATTTTGAAAATCTGTTGATTTTTGGTGAAGATACTGACAAAAGTAAAGTGGCACGTTTTTTGGCCCACCCTGTAGTTTACACAAATTAATAGCTGACATCAAACATAAACAGATTTCAAGAAAAAGACATATATTTGTACATAACACAAATCCTCCTACATGAATGAACCAGCAATCGTCCGCTAGCTGATATGTGGACAAATATGATAACTAAGATGCAGTGGGGGATGCTTAAACTCAGTGGCATACAGGAGAATCTTGCTTTATTTTTGCATGTTTTGCACTTTGTTTTGAAACTGCTATATGGGCAAAACTACTATAAAATTTAACACTAAAATTTATTGTAAATGTGTATTTTTCTCAGTTACATAAATTGTTGAATCGCAAAGCCTTGTTCAAGGCTATGTACAGTGTCTCAAAAAAAACCGGACCCCTATTACGTTTTGAAATAACTCCAACAAACTGTGCCTAATAATAAAAATGATTAGCTGAGAAAATCGTCAAAAGGTACTCAATATCGTAGTGTGTTACAGGCTTACGATATTTCATAAAACAGGATACCAGCTTAGGAAAGATGTGGATGAACTGAAGCAGCGCTTGGTGGAGGTCTGGTCTGGCCTACTGCAGACTGTTGTCGATGATGCAATCGACGAATGGAGAAGACGTCTCTGGGCCTGTGTTCGAGTAAAGGGACAGCACTTTAAACATCTGCTGTAAGTTCTGACTATGATGTTGCTAACCAACAGTTCGCTCAACTTCAAACGTTGGCGTTGTAACATTTAATGATTTCGTAACTGACGTTGTTGGTTCGTTGGAGTACTGCAGTGCAGTTGCCTCTACTGCTGGTGCCACAGGAAAACCTCAGCTGGTACTC
>Ga0209671_1008570_pt1 | contig 10693 bp, 4 predicted proteins | sample WorMetHERISLAND2_2_FD_187401 | JGI IMG/M metagenome (GOLD analysis project Ga0209671, IMG submission 187401) | Marine gutless worms symbiont microbial communities from Max Planck institute for Marine Microbiology, Germany - Olavius geniculatus... | ecosystem: Host-associated > Annelida >...
CTGCACGACTATATCGGTTGCAGCACATTTGAGCTTCACAATTTCTGATGATCTAAATGTCGATGGGTGTCCCCCAAAAATTGGCCGCAACAAAGTCCAGTCATCGTTTTCATTGTCATTAAGATTATTGAATTTGAATACGAAATCAAAACAATTTGGTTTCGTTTCTGTTTCTATTTCGCATCGCCGGTCGTCGGATAGCTTCAGTCTAAGCTCGTTCAAAGTAGGCTAATCCTCTTGTGTTTAGCTGTCTTCCTAAGTCCTTTTCTTATGCTTAGTGCACGAATTCACACCTTGGAATAATCTCACATTCCACATGGGTATACGACAGAGACCTGGCGACCGTGAATTCGTTGCGCTTCACATAGTTCGTTCGGCTCAGCTGTGTGGACGGAGGTGCACTGAAGCATGTTACTGTCGTCTGTTATCGTAAAAATGAAGATTCATGATAACGCTGCTGGGTACATGGCATCCTGCTTACAAAACCCAGTAGGTGCCTGGCCGTATCATCTTCTACTCGACTCACAGCAGTGATCAAAGGGGTTAAATTCTGGTGACTAGTAGTCCGTGGCAGCGAGTCGACGCGCCGTCTCTCTAAATACGCCAACGTCGTCAAAACAGTGAGAAATGGGTGTTCACCTCTCCAGCCGACCAGAAAGTCTCGGAAGCATCAAGTAAGTTCCCCAGCGGGCAGGCCCGTCGAGAGCCACAGCGGGGCCCGGGGAAACATTATCGCGGGGCCCCCAAACATTTTCACGGGGCCCTTCTGAGAAGAAAAATTTTGAATTTTTCTTTTCAAAATGGTACATTCTAGCGTACTTTATATTTCTGACTGACGGTGGGGCCCCTAAAACGTCGCGGGGCTCGGGGTAGCTAACCCCCCTACCCAACCCTCTTGACGGGCCTGCCAGCGGGGTCCGGCACAGAGCTCCTACCGCAAACTGCATTTGGCAATATTCTAGCTGCAAAAACGCTTCCCGTAGCAGCGATTTTTAACATTCTGGCCTAAGAAGGAAGTGATAAAGTTGTACGTAATGCTTCGCTAAAATTGTCTTCCAAAACAGTGGGGCAATATGAATAATTTTAACGACACTTTTGTCCCTGTTGTGCAGCGGGTACACCTAGGCATGTTTTCACGCTGCCCCCGTATAGCAGTGATCCGATTCATATCACTTGCCTGTGCCTGTTGTGTGCACCCATGTAACCGATAATTAGCTCAACTAGAAAGCAGTCAGATCCCGCTCACGTGCGCCAAGGCCATGTTGTTCGCGAAGTGGCAGCACCATATTCGGTTTGGCAGCGGTTTGCCTTATGCCCCATTGAAAGCAATGTTAACGAAAAATTTCAAAGTTTTCCAGATTCCAGGATTCTGTCCGGATCACCCCCAACATTGAATCACTTGTAGTGGTTGCCATGCCCGACATTCTCACAAAGTTTCAGAAAGATCTGTCCAGAACTTTCTGAGTTATCTTGCTAACACACAGACAGACAAACAAACAAACAAAGTCTGGCAAAAACATTACCTCCTTGGCGGAGGTAATTAGCTCGCAGACCATTCGCCACTGATGGACTCCACATATACCGACGACAGCGGCCGGCTAAACGTCGGCAGTAGGCTACAAAAATACGTTTCCTCTGTATGTCATCCAAAATTCCAAAGCCGGCAGTTTTTTTCGTGTCTATGCAGCCGCGTATTAGCAGTGAAAGGTAGCAGAACTGGTTGAAGATTAGCTAAGTTTACTTCATTCAGAAATCATCGTCAGCTTCCGCCAATAAGCTAAATGATGCAGTTTCCAGCACAGCATGACAGAAAATACAACCGCTGCTATTCTGACAGTTCGTTTTACAGTAGACCTATTTCTAACTATAGCTAAACTATAACTAAAACTGATCGTACGTATGACTTATGTTAAATAGTCTTATACAAGCCGGCGATCAACACAGTTCGGGCTACCGGTGTATCAAGTTCATTTATACTGGGTGGTTCCTAAAAATAAGCAACAAAATTTTATAGCGTTAAGAAATACTGGCCGAGAAACGCTAGAACTTTTAACGCACTGTAAAATCTTAACTGTCACTTTGTCGCTTAGCCGCTTAGTGCGCCGATAAGAGTTTTGCGAATCGGCCAATATTTGACAAAGTGATCGCAAAAACTTGATTGCTCATTTTTTCTGGACCACCCCGTATGTGCCGCGCGTGACAAACTAAATACCATTCAACCGTGTGCGCGTGCGTGCATAGCCTAAACGAATTGAATTAATTTAATTATACGGTTTCAATCTCGCATAGTTTTTAAGATAACGTTAACTTAGACTTATGGCCAATTCGCACCTACGACGCCGACGGCGCTCAACTCAACAGTTGAGTTGAGTTGCGTCGTAGGTGTGAATTGGTCATTATGCATTACCAAACTGCACAGTTTTAGCGCCGTATTTAGCAATCTGCTTGATCAGTAGTATACGAAATGAGTACAGAAATGAATTCATTGCAAAAAGTCGCCGGGGTGTCAATTTTGGCGCATTCGCCTCACACTTTGTCCGTCTATTGCGCAAACGGGGTTTAACCTATCACATCATGGTTTTGGGCGAAAGTGTACACTCAAGGGCTCTAGCAACTTGCCAAATTTGGTAGAAGGCGGTTGACCCTTACCCGAGATATGCGGGTTTAAACTCGCGAAAATTGCCATTTTACGTCGCCGGGGCATATATTCGTCGTCTATTGCAATCTTACGCGGTTTAGAAGCGTGTATACAAAGCGATCGGTCGAATCAGTTGAGTTCATATCCGTTGGTTCGTAAACGCCTAACAACAACCAGGAAACGAATGAACATCGACAGCGAGGCGACCACCGTGTCAGCAGCATTCCCGCCCTCAGCGAGTGGATGACGTCAATATTAATAACACTGCATGACCGACCGACAGAACGCATTTTACGCGGCCGTCATCACCAGCGTAGGTACGTCACTCACAGACACTGTAGGCGCCCAAGAACTAGCTGCAGGGATAGCAGTCTCCCAGATCTGGAAATAGGGGCAGCGTTCACTATACATGGACAGATGAACGCTATTATATACGGATCGTTTGGCGCGAAAGATGACGACGGACGAACCATCAAACACGAAGATTGAAATCGCCTGCAGTAGGCCTATATCGTGTCACGTGACCATCGTACAGTGTTATTCAGTGGCTAGCTATTGGACTTGCATTCGTTTGATAATGCATAGGGTTTATAGCTACACGAGCAATCTTGTCCTTTCACTTGCCAAGTTGCCAACCGTTTCTAAAAACTTCTTTTCTTACAATAATTGTACTGGTCCCCCAAAATAAATCTACTGATGCAGTTTTTGTTGCTTTCATAATTCTACTGAAGCAAAGCTGTCTGCATCTAGTCTGTTAGGCTGCACTGAATATTTTACTTTAGTCCTGATAGGTACCAGGCCTATTTCGTTTTTACGAGTCGTTGTGCAATATTACACAAAGTGTCATAAAATAATAATATATAGGCCTAAAATATGAAAATAAAATTATTTCCCCATGTCCTTACTTTTTCACCAGACTGCGAGTGAAAGCACAAACATTTTTAGGCATTACTTAGAAAACACTCGGTTATTCGCCAAAATAGTCTTATAGATTCTAAATCACTGGGATTATTCCTTATGAGTTCTATTAAATTACGTTTCTAGCTTGCAAATTAGATACACTCAAAAATATCATCCTATCTACAATTTTTTTCCTGAAGATAATCGAATTGCAAGCTACATATAGCAAACAAGCATTCATCATCGAAATTTGTTAATAACTTTTAAAAATACATTTTATTCACAGTAACACAAGCACACACAAGAAGCGCTATGAAAACAAACTCGTCCGCGAAATGTCGCGTTAGATATAGGACACTAATATGGATTCAGATCCAATATATGCTATATAGCCGTGGTATATATACACTGCAGAAGGGACCATGAAACGATTTGCGTCGTAAATTAATTGTCGGCCATCGCACGCACGGTGAATTACACCGGGCCTACTGAGACAGCCCGTCGAGTGATGTGGTTAGAGGAAGCGAGGGATGGTTTAGGGGTGCACGGAAGTATAGCGATGTGAGTTCGGGGAACGGTGTCGATGCAATCGTGTATTCCACGTTGTCAGCAGCAGCAGCAGCACATGCGACCAGTTCATCCAGCCACATGCAGCGATAAGCGAGACACGCGTTGGCGATTTGCAATGACGACTTGAAGCAACGTTCGACGATACTTGTTTAAACGGAACTGAAATGAGAGTAATAAAAAACGAAAGTAGTTAAGTATAAAAAAATTCGCAAACAGACGGTTATGGAAGACATAAAAGCCAGAGATCAGAAAAACAAAAAATATCTATAATAACTATACTTAAGTTATTATACGCATTATACCTATCCTATTTATTGTAAAAATGTGTGCGTATTTCCGTGTATTCGGCAAAAAAATTACCACTACTTACGTGTAGTTCACCTTGTACTGTGGCATCATAAATATTGAACTATTTCACACGGTTATGTAACGGTAAAGTCGAATCGTAATGATCTATGCCTGCGTGCTGTAAATTTTCTGTAGAATGTGCTGGTATAAGAAGTTTAAACATTGGTCAGCAGGTGCGAAAAAATTACGGAAACAATATGGTGTTGTATAGTCTTTTTGACTCACGCACGCTGTAGTAATTGCATAGCAGCAACAGCAGTATCATTAATCGATCAATCATCCGATCAGTCAATCAATTCATGGAAAGAGAAGAAAAGTAACGAGAAAGTATTTTAAGAAGCAGGGGTATATCGTACACTAATGAAATGAATACGTCAACGGCAACTAGCTTTCCTGGAGCGCGTGTTGAGAAAACATGGTCTGGAGAAATTGGTGATGACGGGAAGGATAGATAGGAGGAAAGCGAGGGGCGTCAGAGACTGAAGTATCTGGACAGCTTACAGTGCGGATCATGGAAGGACAAAGTGAGCCCAACAGAGTTCATCAGAGCTTCAGAGGATCGATTGCTCTGGCAGCGCATGGTCGCTAACGTCGTCGACGACGACACAGCAACATGACATGACAATCAATCAATCAAAGTTGCCATAGCAGAGCTATGCAAGGTAATAATAGACTAAGAAATTATAAGCAAGGTTAGACGATGATGTCCGGGTGGCGGGTATGGTTGTCGGAAGAGCCAGGGCTTCAGACGTTGGCAAACGATCGAAAGTGACGGAGACGTCGCAGCAATATCACTGGAGTGTATGCTGTTCTTGTTAGACAGTCAAGGCGACAGATGCAGTTAACGCAATAATGTTCCGAAGTGAATAGAACTACTTTGAAACCCACCCGATGTATTAAACGTTGACAGTGAATAGCAACACGTCGAGCTGAGATAATTGATTTTTGATGCACCTCGTGCTTGCAAAAATAAAGCTCTCTGTTCCTATCTCTTTCACTAAGATATCACACAACAGCTGCTGATCGGCAACAACTTAAGTCCAATCTCCACTAACCTCGATTTGGCTTAAGTCTGTTGTATATGACAACACGTACAAGGAATCTACATAAAATAAAAAAGCTATACAACAGATCCATGACCTATTGTCCAACAAATCGAAATAGCAAAGTGTGGTCAGATCGTATGGTTGTTCGTACGAAAATGCGCTACTTGGTTTGAAATATTAAGGTGCTTAGACATTGCATCACCCCTGTTTCCTACATTCTTTTATCCCGCTTGCCACAGGTTTTTGTCATATATCATATAATATAACAGGAAAATTTAAATTGTCATATAATACAACAAAAACTAGCAGAACGGTGACCTAACTCATCGATAAAAAAGATAAAAATGCCCATAAAATTTGCTGTGCATTGCCGTATGTACAAGTACAACCTAATAATTAATTTTTGTACGTGTACTGAGAGAACTCAATACCGGTTTAACTAGGAGCGTATTCAAGGAAGACCTACAAAATGGGGTTTAACTAGGAAGAAGCAAAGACGACAGCTCTTGGATGGCGACGAAGTGTGACCCAATGTCAAGTTAAAGTCATATTGTTCGAAGTCATCGTTGTTCAGCGTCACAGCACGCGTTATAATTTCACTACTGGACTTAATTACACGTGCATGGATTTTAAAGATTCTAAGATTATACAATGTTTATACAATGATTATACAAAACTTTTTTTCAAGACGATGACTTTCCATGCAGCATCAAAACTACGTATTAATGCCACTCACTGAATAATACTTGTCGTTAGAGAATAGACGAATAGATGTGACAAAGTATGCAATGCATAATAAGCTTACTCAATGCCAGTCGATGGTTAGTATAACAACATAGGCTATTTATGATTTATGATTATAATTAGTTAACCGTTGTCAAAATATTTAACACTAATCATTAGCAAAATGTTCATTAGGCCTACTCCTTTTGTCAAGATAAGGCCGATATGAAGACTTCATTTTTTGTCGTCCAGCGTCTTGAAACTATCACTGCCTCATCGTAGTAAGTACAGTAACTGTAAGTCATTGCGTGCAGTGACAGCAGCAGGCATTTAGCGTGGACGCGTGCTGATGCTGCTGCTGACGACGATGACTATTACGTGCGGGCTTATCTCTGACTGTTGCACAGCCACCAGGGTGCAATGAACCAAGCGCACGCGCAGACAGACAGACATACTCATAGACGCACACGCAGAGATACTGGAATGAGCTGGCCATTTACGTGACCGTTCGTACAGTCTTGTCCCCAAGGGCGCATTTGCTCCTACATCCATTTGAAAGTAAAACAAATAACGCCAAGAAAGTGTTCGTCAGTCACAGTCACTGTAATGCGGGCAATATCACCTTTTGTGATTTTTGCTGTTTTCGATGCGCAAGTTCTTTAATATTGCCGTTAACAAGTGTATAAACTGATGTTTTGTGCATTTATACACACAAAACCGGAATAACTATAGCGAACAACTAGAGGGCCTATGGACAGTCTGAGTGTAGGCTTACTCTAAATGGACAACATTGTGAGATAAATAACTGCTCTTAAACCTTGTGTTAAATTTCATCGAATAACTTCATCAAATTTATAAGCCTGTTGGACAATTTTTATTTTTTTACCCAAACGCAGCTTTTTGGAGTTTTAGGAATTGACAGTAAGCCAAACCTATTAATGTATTATGTAATACGTACTGTACTTGGCCCGAATCTAATCGCTATGCCTATAGTCCGCTCCTTGGCTACAAAAGCAGCTAGTAACGCCACCTCCCGAATAACTTCGCAGCAGTATTTCTATTCAGTCGCACCACGGCGTATAATATACACTGTAATCTTTCACCATGGTCGCACTTTTAATGAATTTTATTCGAACGATGCATGATGACAATTGGCAACACAATTAGTTTTTACGGTATAAAACGAATCACAAACCAATACACTTACAGCGAAGTGTAGTCTATGTACTTTATGTTTTCGCACTATGCTATCACATCGTCCGTCCGTCCGTCCGTACGAACGTCTGTCCGTGATGATGTTTGCGCATCTAACATAAGTAACGCTAAATCACTAGTTAAACTAAAAAGGAAAAAATATCGATGCTAACAGAAAGTAAAATAACTAAAACGAAAAAAACGCAAGCAAGTCGAGATATCAGCGAAATCATTCCGAAAGAGTGAAAAATGTGTACGGAGAGTAAGACTGTAGGCCTAACAAAGGAAAACGAAAAGTAATACAAAACACAACACGCCGATCTCACTGACCGTAGTGATGACCGGATGCTCAGTAAAGCTCTTATTTCTCTTCATCTTGCTGCCGGTGCCGATGCTGCTGTTTGGCGGCTTCAGGTGCGACGATGACGTCACGACTGACGTCATCAGTGACTTAGTTGCAATGTTTACGCCGGTTGCCACGGCAAAGCCGGGACGATGACGCGTGATTGCCGTATCTCGATTCCGGCCGCGTTTGATCTCGCTCGACGACTTTCGTCCCCAGTCTTCGTCGGCCAGGTTAGGCAGCGACAGCGCTCGGTGGTGGGCGGCGACGCAGTGTAGCAGGTCTTCGGGAATTCCGGCGGTGGTTTCGCTTTCGGTTTCGGTTTCGGTGGTGTCTTCGACGAACCAGCGCACGCTGGGAATTGGCTGCGCTGATGGTGGCATAGCCGCTGCTGTAGGTCTAATTGTCGGATTTACCACATCATCGCCGCCGCTCCATCTTCTTAACGCTATATTATCACCCACCTGCAACGCGTGACACTTTGCATTTTTTAATAATCTGGATAGACTTAAACTGACTACATTACTAAGTAGCTTATATAAGTTAAATAATATAAAAACTTCCAATGCATTAACTCAATATTTTTACCGTGATTTGACCTTGATTTTGCATAACCTTCAAAACCTAAACAGTTCCTTCATCTTACCACAGTGTCATGTGCACGGAGTAGCCTATTTTGTCAAAATCCGTCAAAATTTGTTTATGAGATAAGGGTCACACAGCTTTCGACATTTGAACGAAAAAAATGGGGTTTACCTGGGTGGAAAAAACTTAGCAAAGAAACTTATTCATATTTGGTTTCGACTACTTTATCAGACAAAGTTTGGTGAAAGTTCTTTTCACAGACGCAGGCCTACGGCACGAAAACAATGCGACCGAAGCAGAAGATAATTTAACAATGCCTCTTCTATACCTCTCGTTGACGGAGATATAAAAATAAGGTTATTAAACCGAATGTCATTTATGAAGACAGTATTCATTGTCAATAATTCTGTTGTGGTTTCGGTTTGCCAAGTGCGTACTGCGGTCGAATCTCGGTAAGAAGTTTGACTTCTAATATGTCACCTGCAGCTTTGTCAATTACGCACTAGTGCCAGATAGCTTTTAATTTGTACGCTTTTTGTTTGTTTTCGTATTTTAGTTGTATTTACAGGTTATCTCCTGTAAATGTTGTTCTATCGAATGTGTGTTATTGCCAGGCGACTTACGTCAGTGATTGTTGCTCGACGTCGTCTATCAGCAGGCCCAACGGACAAGTTCGAACAGTCGCGCTGCAGCCGTATTTCACTGTACAACCCAGATGCATAGGAGCAAAGCTAATACTCTGCAATAATCTTTTAAGTAATAGAACCTTTATTGCAGCGAGACATCAAAAAGACGGATAGACAGACAGACAGACAGACAAACAACGGCGGTAATACTGAGTTTGCACTATACACATGACGGTTAAAATTCCAAGCTTGTATATACTTGTGACCAACATAATAGTCAAAAATCAAAATTTAAAAAAAAAAAACTGGCAACGTCGACCGTTGTATCAGCGACACGTATTGAAAGCATAACAGGTAAAAAGACGCACAATCATAATGCAGTCGTTCTAATATTCGCATTATGGGTATTGTCCAACAGACCGTCTGTCTGTACAAGCTCCTATAACTCAAAAACGAAATTGCGCAGATAACACAAAAATGGCGATAACATTTCTCAGGTCACAAGCAGCCGGTGCGTTATACCCCGTTTACACGATGAAGCAAAGATGAAGCAAGCGTGTTCAAAATACACGTGCATGTAAATTGCTTTATCTTTGCTTGATGTTTGCTTGATGTTTGATTCATGTTTGCTTCATGTAAAGACCTGAGCTTCATATTTGCTTCACGTTTGCTTCATCGTGTAAACAGGGTATTAATTTTCAATCCAAAAATGGTCAGAATTAATGGTCGCACAGTGCGGTAAATCAGTACGCATAGCTAAGCGGACGGCCGCATGTCCTGTCGGCACTGGGCCGACATTCTCGCTTGTTTTAATATTACGCAATTAGTTTAAATCAACACTGACAATTATTATACCATACCCGTCGCTGCTGGTCGACTGTCTCTTGGCTTGCGGCCCGCTAGCCCCCGGTTCATACTCAGCCTCAAGTATCCGACGCAGTGTCAACGGCGAAGGTTGTGGTGACCTTGGGATGTCCTTGGGCGTCAGGAACGCGTGTTTAAAGCGTCGTACGCCGGCGATCGACAGTCGTGCAGCCAGCGATTGTCTACGTGGTCTTGAGGCCGCCTCCGAGCTGTCCATGTCTGTAGTCTTGTCCCAGGCGACGCTCGATGTTTCTGCGACATGTCGACCGTTTTTGCTGTTATCAGATTTTGAATAAGTACGATATAATTATTATTCAACTAAAATAAGATGTGACTTAGCTAATGTTTAAACACGATTTTTGTTATTTGGGTTGAATAAAAACCCATGTATTTGTTTTGCTGTGTTTGACAGAAATCAGTTACGACTGCTGTTTGTAGAGCAGAGATTTATGCAAATTTAAACACTATTATGATATCAAACTATTAGGCCCTACCTCTATTTTGCTGGCGTTCATTTTTTTCGCCGCGAGATCTTGGAGCTCTGTCGGCCGATCGCCGTGAAATTTTCGGGTCCGAAAGAAGCCGGCCGCCGAGTATATTTTAATAAGCGTGCTCCGTTTCAATGCAATGTACACATTTTTACCGCATAAATCATGCGTAAATCTTTATTCTCCAATAAACTAAACTAAATCTTTCAAAACTAAAACATTGTTTGCCATTTACCCTCAACGGAGTTTTAAACCTCACAACCACAGCAGCTCCACGTTTCTCTAGTAGGCCATCAAACTATGAAAAATGTCAGACACATACGAAAATTTTTATTCACAGTCATTGGTAGACACATATTAAACACAAT
>Ga0209671_1008571_pt1 | contig 10693 bp, 8 predicted proteins | sample WorMetHERISLAND2_2_FD_187401 | JGI IMG/M metagenome (GOLD analysis project Ga0209671, IMG submission 187401) | Marine gutless worms symbiont microbial communities from Max Planck institute for Marine Microbiology, Germany - Olavius geniculatus... | ecosystem: Host-associated > Annelida >...
GTGGAAAAAACGTCCCGAACATTTGCATGCATTATTCACCCGAACAGTCGAAATGAATCAGTGCAAAAGCGTAAATGTAATGACTAAACATCTCCGAATATGTGTAGGAATTTTCGCTTAAAACACTTCTGTATTAGCCGTGATACAAATAAAATAGCGTCACACGCGACAAAGCAATTTTTGCAAGCGGTTCATCATTTGCGTTGCCGCTTGTACGCAGGCTACGCCAAAACGTCACAGTAGGCCGAATCATCCGTCAACTAATTAGCAGAAAATGTGCTGAATAGGTTCTCCATTCTCCTTTGCCACTGCTGCTAGACGCTTTTTCCATTGCTATATATTATGGCTTTTCTGATTCTGGTTGTCTGATGTCGACGTCATGCCATTTGTCTCTGAAGATCTTTGATGTTTGAAAAACGGTTTACGCCTTCCTTCATAGACAAGTTCTTGCAAGGTATCCCAAACTGAATAATAAATGGGGATTCAAATCAGTTGAATGCGGTGTACATTTTTGTGAGCTGATGAAATCGGCCGTTTTGTGTCGACGAAAATTTGAGTTGCTTTTATGCGGTGTGATTTTTAACTCGTCTTACGTCATTAAGCGGCATTCAATGGTGTCATTAGCTTAGTGAGGTCATTAAAATTTATAAGTAAAATAAAAGTACATACTGGTCTACAAATGTGCGAAAGGAAATTTATTTCCATAAAGTATATTCACCCTTATAGTTAGGCCCCTACGCAAATTTCGGGACGTTTTTAGCGCCACCCGGTATTTCCAGGCAGCATCAGTAGTACATATGCTACACAGCTAAAATTGCAAATGATCCCACCAAACGTTTTGTTGCATTATTCGAGGCTGTCCATTTCTATTTATCAATGGCATGAACGCATCGTGAATAATTTCAGACGCATTTTTCTGATATTGTAACAGTTTGAGCTATTGTTCACAGATAAACTTTAGTAACTGACATCAGCTGTTTAAATTATTATTACGTTTACAATGATATCAAAATAGGAATCAATTAACAGAGTTCGAGAATTGTATGAAGTCATGCTGTGTGTTTGTTAAGTGGCATTTGGACAATACTTTGTTTTTGCACTTTATATTGATCGTTTCAAATAATCTTTAACGTGTAAAAACAAATATTGCAAATTTACATCTCTAACATGCAGGCAGCAGGCCCAGTATAGTTTATACGTTACTGTCGATGTGACAGAAATGTAATAAAATGACACATCACCTTTAGATTGCTGTAGATATGTTCAAGAGTGTTGTAGGCGCTGTCGTAGCCACAGTCTCCAATCATCCAATTTTTAGCAGTACCTTTGTCCCACTCGCACGAATTACCGTAGTTCGATCTCGGCTATTGCAACAAACATCTACACCGTATCTCAAAAATACGTGCCACTGTTATTTTTTGAATAACTCCGTGAAACATCGGCCGATTTTGATAATGTTTGGCAAACAAAAAAAACGTAACGTGGGCCTAAATGACTTTAGTTTTGCCTACCTCACCTTAATGCTGTCGCTACACTACCTTGTAAAGTGCAGAAGTCGCAGTTTGACCGTTTATAACAATACGTTCATACTGGATAGCGCATATGCGTCGGCTCAGAAAATCACTGACACCACAAAATCCTTCCAAATCACTAAAACTGTATACATTTGATTGTCAGTTCGAAAGTTATAATAATCGTTACATACACGCATTTAGTGCACAATCCCAAGGAAGTATTATTCTCATAGAAAAAGTTAAATCTGTCACGTGATACGTACGACAAGGTGCGGAACATTGGCGTCAAAGACGGTCATAATGTTGCTACGGTTGACGTAGTTGCTATAATATTCTTTAATCTTTGTAGCAGCGCCTATAATAAACAAACAGCGTCGACAGCTAAGACGCGTAAACATGCAAACAATGCACGACGTTTCATCAGCTAACATTTGTTATCTGTCAGCTCGCTTTGTAACTCAACGTTCAACGTGAAATGAGACAGAAAATAAAAACGCCATTGCTTGGAATATTTGTTTTGTCTACATTTGCTTCGGTAAAATATATTAGGTCTATGTCTGTCTACAGCCTTAAGTGTTGGTGTAAGCAGTACTATATTATTATGAACCGCGCGAGTGGACTGGACTGTACGCGTTGTTTGCGATAATCAACAATAAACAAGAAATCTGAGCTAATGCTCATGATACGCGCGAGAGCCTATAGCAGTTCCTGTTCGCAGGTAATCTTGGTTTATCTCCACCCATTTCGTCGCAATTCAATCTTTTGCAGCCAAAGTCGCCAAAAAAATCACTAAAACCCCCATTTTTAAGCTTTAAGGTAATTCATAGTCATCGTTGTTGACATTTTTAAGAAGCTCGTCACCAGTGCTTGTTATAATGATAAACTGCATGTCTGTGCCTATCTCCAATCATTTTCACGCTAGACAAGCCAACAACGAATAAATAACCATTTTTAAAAGATGCCGGTCTCCCGGGAGGAGGCGAGGGCGTCCATTCCATCCTCCCAGGACGCACAGACGGGACTTTCGTCCCCGGCACTCGAACACGATCGCCGCGCTTCCGCCATTTTATTTTATACCCGAATACCTGATACCTAATATCAGAAAGAAACAATTTATAGCACGGATTTTCAGCACTCTAGACAACTCCTAACTTCTACTGAACTCTCGCGCCTACACTGCCAAGACAAACCCGAAACGACGCTGGCCAATGAGAAGAGCCAAAACTGGGACGTGGACTAATTTTGAACCAATAGTAACGTCCGCTACATTATGTATTATAATTTATGCAAATGTATAAGTATTTTAGTTTGGATAATAAAATAGATATTTCAAACATTTTTGGATTCGCTACAGTAGGCCTACCCCTCTTTGACACCCGCGTGCGCAGGCTTCCTTGAACCTACAGGGTCCGGACGTGAACTGCTAAAATCCACATTCAATTGCTGAAAATTTCATACGCGAGTTCTCTTGGTCTATCTCCAACCATTTCGGCGCAATTCACTTTTGAAATGCGTGTCGCAGCCCCAGATCGCAAAAAATTGCTATAACCCCTATTTTCAGGGGTTCAAAGTCATTCAAGGTCATCGATGTTGACAGTCCTAAAAAGCTTGTCGCCAATGCTTGTCTGTGTTTACATGCAACCATTTTTACGTTAGACGAGCCAATAGCGGTAGAATAACGCCTTTTTAAGGGGGTGTCCCTGTTTCGCCCCCTCGTTCGTGGGGACCCTTTTTACCCAAGGGCATGAAACTTTGTCCAAGAATACTAGAGACTCTAATCTGTCATACGGTGAAAACCGAAGTCTCTATCTCACCTCGTCTCTAAACGGTACCGGGTTGTGACAGGCGGACGGACAGACAGAATTACCATAGCAAATACGCGCTAGGCTATATATAGCTATGCTAGCTTTCTTTCGCGCGTAAAAAATCAGACAATAAAGCTGAATTAAGCGGCATATTACCTGGAAGGATGAAAGGGTCACTCATGCCGTGATAGATGAAAACGCGATCATTGAGCATGTTGCTGGTCGGATCTATCAGGCCGCTGCGCGCATATTTCTCCGTCTGCTCTATCAGTACTGTGATGTTGATCCGATTCTGTTCTATATTGCAGACGTTTATGTAGATCGCGGGGTCACCCCGGATACAGTAGTACGGTGCTGCCATAGCACACAATCAACAATTATTATTGTAGGCCTAATTATAGAAGGAAGACAAAGCGCTAACGAGATTGTTAAATCGACAATGAAAGAAAAATCTTAAATAGAGCCTACAAATCTCATAATAGCTTTCAAGAAACTTGTCAAAATATCTAGAGAATAAAATACATATTGCTTGGGGCGCTGTTGTCTGAATATGATGTCTGTCTGTCCGTCCGTCCGTCCGTCCGTCTAGTAGGACGTTGATGGTTTGTGATTGTGACCACACAAGTTAGGCTACCTGAAAATTTATTGCACGATTAATTAACCCAGTGTCACAGCTCTTAGTACGCAAAATTTCAGCAATCTATAAGGCAAGTTATTTCTTGAGTGAAAAACAACATACTCAAATTTGGGGTTTAACAGAGGTATGGTAGAAAAAATCCAGCTCATAAACAAGGTCTACCTCCAGCAAAGCTTCCGACGCCCATGAAGACAGACGAGTAAGCAATTTGCAACTGATTGGCCATTACGCCACCGGACGAGAATCCAGTTGTAGATATTTTACTCCGATCTACTTTGTATCTTCCTGCAATTTCAGTAATTTATTAGTAGAAGAACATCTGTGAAGAAGATGTTCTGGCTTATAGGCCTATCAGTCGGAAAGAACATAGTCTATCAATTTGTTCATTTTTTTATGCGCGACAGCATGTAAAGCTTCGCGCGTCTTAGCTATCGTCTAGGCGTCTGTCTGTCCGCGTGTGTCCGTCACACCCTTGAGCCTTATCAAAACGGTGCAAGCTAATATCAGGAAATTTTCACTATGAGCTGCCACAAAGACTTTAGCTTTTTGTGACAAAATTTTTTGCTGCTGGGTGAGGGGTTTTCCTCGAACGAAGGCGCTAAAGTGTAGTTCCCTTCGATAAGTTGTTATTTTACCGGTATTGGCTCGTCTAGCGTGAAAACGGTTGCACAAACATGCTGCTTATCATAACACACACTGATGACAAGCTTTTTTCGGGTATGTACAAATTTTGGGCTGTCGGGAAATCGTCGAAAAAAAATTTTCGAGAATTTTTTGTCAAAAAATACCAAATTTGGGGCAAAATTAACATTTTGCAGCTATAATTTTCTTTGTCGAAAATTTGCAGCTGTCTGTTAAAGTTCTGTTGGAAAATTTGTAGTTCTGTCGGAAATTTTTAAAATAATTCTGTGCATTTGTTGCAACTTTAAAGTGGGTTTCAAACAATTTATATTAGCATCTTGTTTTGTCATCAATGCATCTATGCGCGGAAATATGCCGCACATATTCTGATACTTTAACATATGTTTCAATAAACTGACTATGTTTCGCGCATATTTTGCATAGGCCTATTTCAAGAGGAGAATTCCGCTGTAAATCAAATCGATATCCCTACTGCGATCAGTTCGTATATCCATTTGCTTACCCAACCGCCGCTGACAACAAACCAGTCCTGCAAGTGCCAAGAAAACGGCAAACGTAACATCCCAGCGCATTTTGAAAGATTTACCCGCTCTGACTCATATTACGGCCCAATGTCATAATAACGGTCTGGTCTGTGCTAACATGGTGCTGTTTGCGAAAAGCGTCGTAGCGTATCGAGGTCGTAGGCTGCGTGCTAGTGTTGAGAGTCGTAAAAACTTACAGGTAAGTTCAAGGTAACGCCGTAAGTTACAAATAAGTTACCCAAACAAAATAATTACCGGCAAATGAGTGCAAATTTTAAATTTTATTTGTAGCTTAGTCTATACCGCCGGTTTACGCGCGTAAATATTATGGAAAAATTCATGAAACGCTACATCTTTCGGTTTAAGCCAAATACATGCATCCATATATTTCTTGGCGTCTATAGGCCGGATACACGTTCAGGGCTGTCCTAGAACACTTATCAAAATGCTCAGCGAAAATGCAGTAAAAACACTCCCCAAAATATCAAGTAACTCAAACACCGAGCATTTACTCAAAAATGCAGAATGATTGTTTTACTCGTAATTTTTTTCATACTGAAAGAATTTATATTCGTTTTGTGTTTTCTATTGCAGCTCAAATACGTTGCTGCAATGCACTACCATATACATATTAATTTTATAGGCCTAATATTCACAGGCTGAAAATATTATTTTACCAGTGTATAGTGTTGTAAAATTTTGAATTATATGACCTATATCTTTAATTTTAAGTAAACTTACACCAGTGAAATAATTTTTAACATCCATAAATATTTTATGCAGTTTTGAGTGACATAAATATGCCATTGCGTTATTACTTTTCTGTACCACATATGAGTGTTCTTTGTTAAAACTTGAAAATCATCAGGCCTTATATAGCAAAAAATACTTCTGAATAAAATTAAAGAAGTTACCTAAGAGGCTGGGCCAATGCAACATACATAACGTTGAAACTGTATTATATTTTTAATGTATCAGTAAAATATTTTCCTCATCTTTTCACGTCGTCAAAGTAGTCAAAATACAGTCACATCGCATTCAGGGTAAAACATACTGCATTATCTGCTAATGTGTTTTGATAATACTATCAGTGTGTATGTGCTAAAATGCATTTAAAGTAGTGGCATAGACAAGTGGGGAATAGGCCACCAATAAAAATTCGAAATATTTTTGCTTGAAAACCTGCTTTATAAAGGTGTTAATTTTGATGTCCAAAATGTTTCAAAACACCTAAGAGCATCTTTATTTCCAAACATTTTAAAGGTGGGGAGTGATATTCCAGACCCCTGTTAAACAGGAGAAAGGAATGTGGGAGGAAAAGGAAAAACAAGGGCAAACCCTTAAATCATATTTCTAGCTATGCCACTGCTTACAAAAGACTAGCAGATAGCAAGACCATTAACGGGAGTTATTGTCATTGGTTCAAGCTGTTTTTCGAGTGAACAACGCGACCACTTTTGATGACGTGGCTGATAGTGTACTGATAGCTGCCAAACTGGTAGATAAGATGCTCCCATCTGGCAACAGCACATACCAAATACAATCATCACGGTAAAGGTAAGTTTACAAAATAAATACATCCCTAGACGAGATGAGATGATCGGCGTTCGCTGCGAAACTAAGTTTTGCGTGCAGAAGTTTGCTGCAAACTATTTACTTTGCTCCTAAGATATATATATTTTATATAAAAATGATCGTTTTCTGGAAACTTGTTTTTTTTCTCATTTTCTATGATATATATATGTAAAATTAGGTACGATGAAGCTTAGTGTCTGAAAGGCATGATAAGCAAGAACCAATGTAATTTTTTAAAAGGCGGCAATACTGATCGACGCTGCCACCTGGTGAATCATAAATTATTTTTTTTGCCAGTTGAAAGCAATTGCATGTTTTAACTGGGAGGGTTTGGCCAACCAAAATCTCACTTTCCCATAGAGACTCGCATCTAGACAATGCGTCACTGAAGCTTTAGTGTACGTTTTGCTAAATGACATCTAATAGCGTCAAACGGTTTAAGCATGGCACATGAATGTGACAGACAAACAGACCACGCTATATGGAGAAATGTCGCAATAGTTAGAATCACACTCAGCGATGCCGTCTAATACATTAATGGACAACGTCGTCAACGGTCATCTGGCGGCGATACGTTCTGAACGCCCTTGCCACGGCGAAGTGCTGGCTGCCATCATTGCGATCATACATAGATACCGGATACCGCTCTGCTGGATTGGATAAGTCAGTACGCAGTACAAGCTTATATGGAGTCCAGACAATGTGGTATCAAACCACGCAGAGATGGCATAGGCTACACCTTTGTTCGCTTTATGACGCATGACTGTAGCCAAAAGTTGTAAAAACAGTAGGCTACCAGTGCGAGCTAGACTAAGTGTGGTTGAAGTGGTGATCGAAAACGAACTAGCAGAAAGCTCTGACAGTACCTGGGAGCATCGATGATAAGCATGTCGGCGACCTTGCCGGGTTCCAGTGAGCCGTGAGTGTCGGACATGCCGAGCGATGCGGCAGCATTGAGAGTCGCTGCGACCAGCGCTTCCGACATGCTCAGATGTAGTAGAACGCACGCCAGGTTCATCACGATCGGCTGCAAATCATAGCGAATCATAGCATTATTAATTTATTATTGCATGCATTTTTGCTTTAACTGTCTTACAGCCTACTTTTCTGTAGTCGCTTCCAGCGGCGTCGAGGCTCAAAAAAGTACGAGGAGCCAAAGTTGCAACTTTCCAACAGAAACTGCAAATTTCCCATAAAGGACATTACGGGTGCTCGGAAATTCGAAATTTTCTTCAAATGGAGTATTTGCTCAAAATTCTGTATTCCTGAACAAAAATTGTACGTCAAACTAAGACTTGGGAAAAAGGGGCAATTGCCCACTTGCCCCACGCAACTGGTCGCTCTAGATATGGATAAATCTCCGTGTACAAAATGATAACACCGTAAAAACTTATGGATATTTGCTGTTAGCTATAGTACATGATTAGGCCTAAGATCTAAAGTGGCCTGGCCCTAAATTAAGCGGTCTGAGGCTAAAGAGGCAGTACATGTATTGTTGAATTTCTTAAGGTTTTATTACATTCCGTGACATTCACATTTAAGCGAAAAAAATAAATTACCTTTATCCCGGAAACGTTCACACCAAGTCTGGCTTTCTACGCCTGCTGTTTTTGCCATATTATGAACGAGACAGACGAGCAAAAGTGCAAGACGCATAATGCGACCTACATTAGAGAACGGCCGCATATTGAGCTTACGAAAAGTCTAGACTGTAAGCGTAAAAGTTGATATTAACGTGGCACCAGTGATGACGTAAGTACTCCAAAAAAGTACTTAAGTACAAGTACAAATACATTCTGGAAAATGTACTTAAGTACTGATAAGTAGACTACTAAGTACAAGTACAAGTACACTGTGAGGCATAAAAACACGCCAAAAATTTATCGATCATAACATAAAGGCGGATTATCTGATTTTAATAATTCTTGGTATGTCTATTCTATACACAACTTGCCATCAAATGGTTATTCAAGTTTCCACTTCACCCAACATATGCTTCTGCACTGCCTGAGGAAATTAATCACATGAAATCAGCGTTAGAATCAACAAAAACGCCAAAAACCATATGTGATATTACTGATAGGAACTTGGAGAAGGGTAACGAGATTTTTTTTTTTATAGTTTTCGGTATAAACATTTCTGACATAACTGGCCATTAAACAGCCATTCAAATTTCCAGCTCACCTAACGTCTGTTGCTGCATCCTGGGGAAACAGAACAAGTGCAACATGAGATAAAAAAGAAAGAAAACGTCAGTAAATTTAATGATTACAGATACGTAACAGCTCTGATCACAGTCCATTCGACAGTATTTGCAGTGCTATGCAGCAGCGAGTTTATGGGACGCTGTTTAAAAATATCAATAAACTCAAAAAGCGACTGGTTGAAGTCTGAAGCAGAACATTATCAACACTGCTATCAATGAATGGAGAATGCATCTCCCTGCCTGTGCTTACACAAATGACCGATGATTCGAATATTTACTGTCAGCAGTTGCACAATTGTACAGTGGGATAAACTGTCAACCAAAGTGCTAGAATTTTTTTTAAATGTGCCAAATGTGCATGATTTTAATTAAATAATGATATTGCATTGAATAAAAGTGTAATATTTTGCTTGTTGTTTCCCCAGGTAGTGCAGAAACAGATGTTGGGTGAGGTAAGAAACTGAACGGCCATTTGATGGCCAGTTGTGTCGCGAATATGTGTACCAAAAATTATAAAAATTGGATAACCTTTCTTCAAATTATGGTAAAAAAATTTGTTGTGTTTTTTATGACCCACAGTGTACATAAGTACATATTAAATACGTCACAGAAGCGTCACCTGTCACCAAACAAAATCAAGACCGATTATGTTGTCACTAAGCAAACTGTTTATTTTTATTTTTCTGACGAAGAAATAGTGTTATACAGTTAATCTGACAGTTCATTCCTGTAGGGTGTTAGACTAAGTTCTTAGTACAGCTTGGCTGTTACGTCATCAGCGCCTGTACAGAAACTTTGCCTTCTGACGAATAGTGGGTACTTTCTCAACAGTGATAAGTTAATATGACGGATCACTCAAAAACTGAAGTGCTTCAGCTTTGCATCCAGAGAGAGCAACCTCATTTTCTGAGTCTTGCATAAAGTCATAAATGTCTTTATTGCTATTGGCTATACGATTTGATTGTGGTCTGAAGCAACTTTTCCCAAATCAAATAACTCAAGAAATAAACATTTCACCGCTAAGCCAAATGCGACAACTCACTCGTGAGATATGTCAAAGTCCATGCAGGGAAATGTCCAAACGAGGAAATATACGACACACGAATAACTTATTATCCAGAATAACATTCACTTGAAACTAATTAGTGTTTCCAACTGCGCAATTTAGGTACTTAAGTACTTAAGTGTGTACTTATGGGTCAAGTACCTTCAAAATGTCAAGTACAAGTACCGTTACGTATACACGTCAAGTACCTGAAAAATATTTAAGTACGAAGTACTCGTCATCACTGCGTGGCACTAATTAACGGAGAATCGGATATACAAAGGCGAGAGCGTGCGACATGTCGTTTGTATTCACCATAGCGAGGCAGTGAGCGTTGGGGTTGAAGTCGCTGCCCAGTGCGACGGTGACTCCGGCGTCTATCATTCTTCTGGCTGGAGGAGCTTTGAGACGTAACATGTACGCCGTGGTCGGCAGTAGAACGGCCACTGTGCCGCCGTCTGCCATCGCCTTTATACCGGAGTCACTGACCTCTTCCAGGTGACTCATCGCTCGAGAGCCGATCTCGGCGCCCATCTGTTTACAAACACACCGCATCTCGTTTCATCTTCCACCACCATCATCACCGTTATCGTCATCGTCGACTTCGTACTTTATTACACCGACTGACAAAGCACAAAACTGTAGAAACTTAGCTAGACGAAAACGACACAAAAGATACATGTAGCATAAGGGCAGTGGCGCTTTTAGACCCGAGCTGGGGAGAGGGGCACAGGCCCCCCAGTTT
>Ga0209671_1008572_pt1 | contig 10692 bp, 4 predicted proteins | sample WorMetHERISLAND2_2_FD_187401 | JGI IMG/M metagenome (GOLD analysis project Ga0209671, IMG submission 187401) | Marine gutless worms symbiont microbial communities from Max Planck institute for Marine Microbiology, Germany - Olavius geniculatus... | ecosystem: Host-associated > Annelida >...
GGTGTGGGGCAACCCTGCAGGAGTTGAGCCACGCTGCCCTAGATAGGCAGCGGTGGGCAGCGATAGTAAGAATGGCGTCAGACACCAACGGGCATTGAGCCCACGGTTGTCGATGATGATGATGACAGCATCATAATGGAACAGGCCGGTCGACGACTTAGACTCAGACACGAAAATACACAAACATTGCTAGCCCCCACGGCCGTCACGATATGCGACCGTCCCTGCAAGTAAGTAAGCGAGTACGACCTGATTCATGTAACGCATTCCGCTAAAACGCGATTTGCTAAATATGCCATAAACGTTAAAGAAACTGTTTATAGCTGTTTGAGCCAGAAATGCGTTTATCTGTCTACATCTAATTATTTTAATCTTCGACATTTTAACTTTTAAGACTAATCGTTGTTGCGTAAAATTAATATAGGGGCCAGCTACTTCTAAATGTAAGCTGATCGCGTAGCTTTGGCCATAGATTGTAGTATCGCTTATAATGCACTGCATAATACTGCATAATGCACATGAGCTTAAAGTTTGCATGAGGTTTAACCTAAACTTATAGCACGTATTTCATACCAGTACGCCGCACTGTAACCTTGGCAGCTGATCTTTGCATTTTGAAGGATCAAGAACGGGAGTCAATGCCGCCGTATTTGGGATCAGAATTATTTGAGCAGAGTCAACAGATCTTTTTGTTTTCAGCGACATGCAACAGAGGACAGACGATGAATAGTGTGCATTTGATAATCCGGTCCGTGGAGGGTGCCGCATAATAACTGATGAATATATCTAACGACGACAAACGCGGCTAACAAGGTGTCTAGAGACGATGCTAAGAAAGACGCCAGTCTACTAAACGAAGAGTCATGGAAGTAGCTTTGTTTGTGTAGAACTGTATCTTGCGCAAGCTAATGTTGTGGACTGAAACGGGAAGATCGTCAACCTCTTAACATCTACCAAATTTCTTTTTGATGTCTTGCCAATATTTTTAATTTTAATTTTAATGTTAAGTTTAATTAACAAAACTATTGCAGGTCGACTTCATTATTTTAAAACAAAACGAAAGTGGTACGCCGTACATCGATTGGGAGTCGTGATCGTGCGGTTGAAAATGCTGCAAATTAAAATTCGTATGCTTCAGTTTTTTGTGGTAAGCAATGACAGCGGCGCTTCGACTGTAGATATTATTTACTGCGATATGTTGTGGGCTAATAGCTTTGTCGTACAACATGCTATACAGAAAACTGTAGAAAAGTGAAAAACAGAAATCGAACGAGCGTAAGTTATTGCGTGCGGCGTCACATGGGATTGGCGACCGGGTCAGTATAACCGATGATCGGCGACGGGCGCCAGCCAGGCTTATGAATGTATTTACGGAGCGAGGCAGCCAGCCTACGCCCAGAATGACAGCGACGAATGCGCACCTTTGACTTAGGCCTATGAAGACTGGGCAATATTGATCAACGATCAGAAGCACCTGCGACTGCCGGCTGCCAATTTAGAACCATGTCAAATCGGCGCTTATCAGGCCGCAAAGTTAACCTTCGATCAACGTATCCGGTCATTACGTACATCATTCAGTTGTGTTCTGTTATTTAATACCCCACTATTATGCATTTAGTATACTTCACACAGGTTAACACAACATAACTAAAATTTTAAACAATATTTCACTGATTTTTTTTATTCATTTGTGCTAACGTTATGGATGTGCTTACATAATACGTGCACCATAACTTAAACTTAAACAGCAATGTGTAAACGTGTACGCGGCATTAAGAGGACATTAACGGATGTCTGATGATGTGAGAACGGTTTGAAAGAGGAAAACGGTCACACAAATACCGTTCAGCCAGACGATGAAAGAGGGGATGAGCGGTTGGCTATTTCTAAGAGAAGTCAGATAACGATAGATGCCACGGCAGTGGGTGCATGCATGGCCTATTGATCTGAGACCACAAATCGCGTCAACGCAGGCACGAGACCGAGGATTGTTGACCAGTTAGACCACACAGACGCATCAATCGCACAGTAATGCCGACCGCTGTTTTCTGCATGCGTCCGTTTGTTCTGTTCACGCACGTGCCACGTATGCACGCCGCTGTCGTCAAATCTGCATAAACGACGTGAAATTGCTGCTTTGCGACCGACGCACGAGCGCCGATGACATAATGTCGTCAACTCGCTCATTAAACGACTAAACGACAGAAATATTGTGCCTGTGTACACATAATTACAACAACGGCATATATCAGTTTCCTCAGAACAGATTAGGTTTTGCAGCTTGCAACTCGCTACAGAATTGTCGAGATACTCGTTTCCTGGCAATTCCTACCACATTTTCATCAGACGAAGACGCCCATTGAAATACAGTCACTAGCTGTCAAATGCAGTGCCACGACGACAACACAACGTAACAGCACATTTCGTTTAACAGTAAAATGATTGAATCGTGAACAACGACGAACTGCAGAGAAACATTGGTTGTCAGTTCATCACTCGAGAAAGTGAAACGCACTGGACAGAACGACATAGAAAATAATATCCAGAGAAAAGGAAGACCAACGGTGCAGTCGACCTGCCACGTGCTCGAACCGTCGAGCGTCGATCTATCTGTCACGGGATCTATATGGACGTCTGGAATCTTATACGGCAATATTTGCACAGGCGCCTCGAGCAAGACTTATACCTGGCAGCCGGGCATCACAGCTAAGCAGTTTCCTCACAGTTCATCACTCGCCACTCGCAGACACGCCGGCGGAAATCACGTGTGGAACGACTAAACACCGGACGCACTCAACATCTGTCCGTTCGCCTGCGTCAGCTTAAATCAACCCAGCTGAACGACAACATCCGTAACAGCCGCAACCGTGCTTAGTTTCAACGTCATCGATCCGGTAACAAAACGCGATCTGGATGACTTTTACACACGAGACAGCCGTGACTACGTTTCTTCTCCTTACCCATCATGAAATTGGCCACATTCCGTTTCACTTATCAGCAAATGAATGACGCGATAAACTGCACGGACTAATTAATACTTAGGCTTAACCAGTTTTCTGACAATTCGTGCCGCGTTGATTATGACGACAAATTGATTTCAAATTTTCCAGGGAATGTGCCAGCGAAAATCGATCAATAGTTATGGCATAAATAAATCTGTTGCGCACTTTTCTAAATCACAGTGAAGTATTTTTTCCTCTAGGCGACGCGACTGATCGTCGTGGCGTGACAGGGCAAAAGCTGCTGCTGCTGCAGTAGCTGCTGTCGTCCTATCATTTATCAATACAGGAAGTCTGCATGCTTATGGCTGCTGTGAGGTGAAGCCACGTAGTGGTTGTCAGATGTAACGTCTTCGTCGTCATCTGCCCAGTAATTTATTGCTAGCCAGCGGCAGACGCCGTCTGTCGCCGTCAACGTCGTTATAGGACGGAACAGTTTTTTTTCTATAACGACGAATATCAGTAATGTTGTCAGCCGGATGTCATTAATTGACGAGGCTTGACATGACAGCTGGACAGCCAACGGACAGCATATACAACTAGATGTAGGCTATGATGTGCTGTTATTAGATCTAGATGTCTATGGATGGACACAGTGTCCCATGTCCCGCCATGCTGTCAGATGGACTTGTTCACCTCGTTCCACCGTCCACGTAACCCACTAAAAACACGAGTGCCAGCCAAACAGCCAAGTATATGAGGGTGCATTTGAGTTTTTTGAGTTCTTTCTTTTTCTGGAAGAGTTAGCAATATCACTAGATAGTACAGTATAACTGTTGCAGATCAGTCGCCAGTTGTCATATTGCGACAGAACGGTTAAACTACTGTCTGAAGTGGGATAAATAAACTTACGCTCCAGACGATGGTTTAACGTTGCACTTGTTCACGGTCGTGGACAGTCACAGTGTAAGCATACACTGTTGTCACTCGGTTGTTTAACAGTTGCGCACGACTGCACTCGTGAAGTCAGCGACGCGTTAGACCACTGCAGACAGAATGGTGGAAACTGCGGTCGTGGAATAACGATGAGAAAAGTTGGCCTGGCCGTGCACTGATGCAATGCCGTATAGTGGCGAATTCGAAGCACGCCGGCCATAAACTGGAAACGGTCGAAACCGGACTGTTACGCTCCCGTGATGCAATGAATCAAGTTCGAGCGTGGAGCGGAAGTAGCACGAGCGGCATCGGCGATGAGGATATCGACGTTTCGTTGTTCACGTTCTAACTCCGCGAACTATGGCCGACTGACTGGCCTACGTCGTGCTGCGTCATTCCGAGGCACCGGCGGTCGCTGTCTGCGCTCAGGCATCCAGCAGTGCTAATAAATCTGCACCACGCACCCGCGCCGATGTCACACCATGCAATCGCCAGTCGGGCGAATATGCCGCAACCAGACGAAAGCAGAATCAACCACTGTCGGAAAAGTTTGTTTAACACTCACTTATTCCACTCCAGACAGAAAAGAACCAGCACCGCAAAAGAGCATTGACAAAAAGTACGGGAGAGCATAACCTCCAAGAATCTATGTGGATGAGCCACATCTGACATCGTTCTTAAATCTAATTAACTTGAATGATACGTAAAATTTAAAAGCAAATGCGGGTTACAGTGCAAAGCTGCTCTGGTTATATATTTTTTTTGCGATTTACCTGAAACGTATTAATATCATTGTCTATTATTAAGTAACTGAAGGACTCTGTGGCAGTCTTCCGATAAAAAAATCCTGAGCACCTTTGGGAAACGAAAGAGATTACTTCAGAGTCGCAGTAGCGTAATGACCTAAAAATCCAATGCTGCGACACATCGCTCTCACACAAAATCGACTGATGCCGGTAGGTCTAGTTGTTAAAACGCAAATTCCATTTGGGCTTATTTCGACTTGTCGTGGTGGATGTGCTGCATAGCTTGAGCATGTTGTACTGTACGTCGAATCCGCAACAGACCAAACTAATTCCATTTGCACAAGTGGAACAGAACTGCGACAAAACTACAGCAAAATAAAATTTCTTCTGTCGAATTTCAGCTGCATTGCAATAACGCGAACCACTGCAATACAAGTTGTCTGCAGGCTACGCTCTCTGTAGGCTACGCTCGGCTCTGTGACAAACTCATTGTCAGATAAGTGGGATACGGGTTTGAACGTTGGTCGAGACGTGGCGATGCACTGACCGTCGGGTCGATTGCGGCAAGACGTGAACGAGCGATCGATGCGCGTTATGATGTATTCTAGCGTCGAATTTCATCGGCAAAGTCCAAGAGCTTCCCGCAGACGATCTAAAGAACGCGACGGCGACCGCGGCGAAAACGACGACGACCAAGGTTCTGGCGAATTTATGGCTACGAAAGACCGTCCGGCCGGCAATAGTACGTAGTAGGTAGGATCCCAGAGGTACGGTAAGACGGCGGACAGGGGAGGGACGCTATGTTTGCCGAGACTGATTGAACGAGCGGATACGTTGTACAGAGATGCCGCCGAACCAGCAGCAGCTATAAACGCGATCGGTTTCCGCACCGGGAAGCACAAAGACTTAGCAGACAATAAGCCAGAATTACCGTCCTTGATAAACGTATTGGCCACGTCTCAGGCTCGCTGACACGGCTAGAAGTCGACCGGAATGACGCGTCTGTAAATACAACGTCTCTACGAGCTGTTTTGGAATCCTCGCAATTAATTCAAATCATTTTGCATCACATTGCAGATCTACGTTACACGATTTTATTGCCGTTTCACATTCTGCCATATTTTTTTTTATTAAAACCTATTGCAATTTTAGCGTTCGTTATGCATAGTTTAATCGAGAAACTCAGTATTTTATTTTACTATTTACTAAAGAATCGGACTTTTTGTGACTTTATTTTATTCCCCTCACTGGTTTCATAGAGCGCCTGTTTTTATCAGTTATCGATGGTTTGTTCGCGGTTATTTAATTCATTTTTTTCATTTTGCGCGACAGTTACCCCAGTCGGCTAGACCCGTTGACAGCCGTATCTTAATAAACTGTCATTTGCGATGAAGACTATTTAGGTAGTGTTCACTACGGATAAAGATGATGATCTTGAATCCACAACCGTTATTTTTTACACAAAGGCGCAAAACTGTGATTTCAGTATTCTGCTCTAAAGTCTAATTACTTGTAGTTAAGATGTGACATATGTCATTAAACATTACTTTAAGCCAAGCTAGCCATGCATAAAATATTTTTGTTTAAATAAAAAGACATCAAAATGGTATATGCAAGAATTGATGAAACAAGATAAAAACTTGGACTGTAGAACTAATACCAAAACAGCTAGGCTTATGCAATTAACGCGTTGTCGTCTGCAACGTCGCGATTGCTGCAGCCAATGTTCGTGGTGAAGGAAGATAATTCTAATCAACAGCAAAACAGCAGCTAAGATGAATGGATTGCTCCGCATGCATTATGCTGTCAGCGGGACTGTATAATAGGACTTCTTCCACTGGACGTCGGTCACCTCATCGACCACGTTGATCGGTCACAGATCTCAATCCGTCAGCAGCAGAAGCCGAAGATTGAGGAACTCGGTCTAGGCTCACGTCGCATGATGGATCGCTTGCACGGACGTTCAGAAAGATTACATACCCTCCTTCCCCTCCTTTGCCCCTTTCTTCCTGCCTCGCTCCCCATCGGCGTCACGGGTTCAAACACGTTGTCACCGACGGAAAAATGACCTGCGACACTTTGCGACTTGACGGTCATTTTTCCTGCCGACTCAAGTGCATTAGCCTACTATTATTAACTCCGCCGACGAGCTTGTTACGTAGCGGTTAAAACTTTTAAAGCCGTGGCTACACGAACTGATTTTCTTGTTCAAGGTGTTGTCCGAGCTTCTCAAAAATGTCGGACGAGGTTTTTATACCTCAGAGACGAGGTTTTAAAGCTTGGAGACATTGGCGACCTCGGACAACACCTCGGACAAAAAAAATCAATGCGTGTAGCCACGGCATAACATGACGTGGCAGGAGAATAAATAAATATCGTTATGCAAGATTGTTGTATTAGATGCGGACTTTTCATCCAGAACGCACACAATACAGCAGTGTGAATAGTGTCAGGTTCTTTTCATTCATTTTTACGCGCGATAGCAGAATGCATCGCGCGTCTTAGTTATGGCCTGGGCGTCTGTCCGTCCGTCTGTCGGACACACTCGTAATCTGTATCAAAACGGTGCAAGCTAGAATCACAAAATTTTCACCATAGGCTGCCCCAAAGACTAATTTTTTTGTAACAAAATTTCGTGCTTTTAAGTGCAGGGGTTCCCTCGAACAAGAGCATCAAATAGGGGTACCCCCTTGAAAGAAGTTATTTTGCCGCTATTGGCTCGTTTAGTGCGAAAACAGTTTCAGATAAGTACAGGCATGCTGCTCATCATAACAAGCACTAATAACAGGCTTTTTAGATTTATCAATATCGATGACCTTGAACGATTTTGAACCCCCAAATAGGGGTTTTTAGTATTTTTTTTACAATTTTTGGCTGCAGCGCACATTTCAAAAGTGAACTGCGAGACGAAATGTTTGAAGACAGACCAAGACAGCCTGCATATGAAATTGCAGTCAAAGTGCCGACCCCCTAGGTACAAGGAGGCCTGCACACGGGAGTGTCAAAAAGGAGTACCGCTCTACAAAGTGCTTATTTTACTGATATTGGCTCGTCTAACATGAAAACAGTTGCAGATAGGCACAGACATCCTGCTTATTATAACAATCACTAGTAATGAACTTCTTAGCGGTGTTAACATCGATGACCTTGAATGACCTTGAACTCCCAAAATAAAAGGTTTTAGTGAATTTTTAGCGATTTTGAGCTGCGACACACATTTTCAGAGTGAATTGCGCCAAAATGGTTAGAGATAGACTTGGACAACTTGCGAATAAAATTTTTAGCAAAAAAACGTACATTTTTAACAATCTAAGTTTCGACCTCTTAAATTCAAGGAGTCTTCCGTACGGAGGCCTTAGATTTGAGTACTCTTTCAAGACGCATTATTATTCTATTGCTGTACACTGATTGCCAAGGTGGCAGGACCGCTGCTATCGCGCGTCACGTGAGCTTTTCTCAAATTACTTGTCTACTTCTGCCACAACTGCGTACGCATGAGAGAGGTGACGCACAGCATTTCCGGTCCGGTAGAAAAGTTTTTCTCGATAGTAGTATGAAGTTAGAAATTGCCGCTAGATCAGTTACAGTGAAACTGCGTGCGCGTTTTATACGGACCATTAACTAGTGTCATTGTCATATCGTGTATGCGTACAGAGTTCGCTGATGTAGGCGGGTTCAGTGGAATTCCCATGCGTCAGTATTTTATCTGCAGCAGCAGTCTATTCGGCATAGCGCAGTGACTGCGGTCCCCAGCCGAGCATTACGCCGCGAATTACGAATCCATCGACGACAAAGTGCTCTCGAGTCTCGACAGCGCGGCGCTTATCAGCACTGGCTGCCGGACGACCGGTCGCCGATGATAGGATGTTTACGAGCGTTCAGCCATATTGTCGTCATCTCGTCTCAGCTCATCCAAGTAGACGGCAGTTCTGGTGATTTCTTCTCACCGCTGCACACGGTCACCGGCGGTACTGTGATGTGGGTGAAACATTTCTGACCACTAAATTCATTTTGACAGACATATTGAGTTCAGCCGGTCGAATTTATGCGCGCACGTGTGAGAAAAATCTATTGACAAACCGACGCTGTACAAGGGCTGCTACGAAAAGTCTAAACCGCCGGCTTATCGTGATCATGATGTTCGTTGTCACGACGCAACGCAACTTTGACTAGAAATCTCTGCTTTCTGTTCCTAGCTAATATCAAAAAGCCTTCAGCGTCAACAGAACCTATCACCGTATTCCACACCATAACGTTCTAGTACAGTTCATCTCGCGTCCAGGCAGCCACGAAGTTCCACGTTCGTGCTGTCGTGATAAAACTGGCGAACAAAGCCTAAGCCCATAATTTCCCATAAACCAACAATTCTCGGTGTTAAGTGTTTGCCAGAACCGTCAATAACTACTAATAATAATATTGCTGCTGGTCCTGCTGCGCGATCATAAAATAAGCCTCGGAACAGGTGCAAAGCTAGCTGAAAATAATCTCAGCTAATAGTTTTAACTTCTAAGAAATAAAAACGCGAAAATGTTTAAGCAGAGTAACAAGTACGAGTAAGAAATTCCTAAGAAATTTCTAAAAGGGGCAAGCAGTGTACAGGGTAAACCATAAAACGTGTCACTTTACTTTCGTCCATATCTTCGTCAAAAATCAACCGATTTTCAAAATTATTTCATTAGTGCATTTTATGGACAATCGTCAATAAAGTTAATATTGAATATCTCGCCACGCGTTAACTGCGTCACTACACTACCTTGTGAAATACTAATGCAAGAAAAAACTAACAATAATAGACAGCAAGCGTGTTGATAAACAAAATACACTTCCGACCAAAAATGCAGTAAACGATCTGTACGATGCTACACTTTGTTAGGTCCGTTTCTTTGGACATCTGGCGTATTGAACGATATGTTTGTTTCTGGCCTTTGTGGTTTAGCAAGCTTACCATTTCATCCACAGTGATCACGTTTTTTTCAGTACGTGTATGCTTCAGTCTGCCGGTCTCATGCCGTTGGTCGGTGCTGCATGTTTCCAAAATCAGTCTTAACAACATTCCCACGCTTTCCCCGTTGCAGTTTATCTTCAAAAATTCTGCCATTATTCTCCGAAAACTGTATTTTTTGAACCGGTACAAATTCTTAACAGAGCCTTGTCTCCATTGCTAAATGGCACATTACATATCCGGTATATCTTCAGTGCATTAAAAATTATTATTTACGACAACATCATTTGATTTTGTTTACGAAAATCAGAAATGTACATAAAACTAAACATAATTTAATTTTTGTATAAAAATTAGTAAAAATTGTTTAAGAGCATGCTTTTTGCATAGGTATTATAGTGATTTTAGCGATTTTTAAAAATTTATGTTTCACATGGTAGTGTAGCGACATAGTTAAAGTGTGGTGAGATATTTAACAGCAACTTTATTGCTAATTGTCCGCAGTATGTGACAGTGAAAAAATTTTGAAAATCGGTCAATAAGTGGCGAAGATATAGACAAAAGTAAAGCAGCACGTTTTTTATGGTCCACGGTGTAGGTACATGTACATATTGGCCTACAGCTGTAACTTTTTGTGGCGAAACATATTAGGTAAATACTGAAACCAACCGTTTGGTAATGTAAAGATAACTGACCCTGGTATCAGTGATAGCGTAGAGGTAGTTGTTAGTGACATCGAGTGCCATGTCTTGTCTGATTGGTTTACCTGGCTGCAGCGCCAGCGACCCATACTCAACAGCATCACGATCCGACTCAATCACCACCTGCACATACACGTTATGATATGACGTATATTATTATATTTATGTAAAAAACTGTTCAGTTTATATACAGTGTAAGGGTGACATCATGGTTGTAGATATAAAACAGCACAAATCACAATTTAAAAATTCAAACTTCACCATTACACAGTCAGCAAAGTTCTTCTGACATTGTGTAATGGTGATGTTTGAATTTGTAAACTGTGATTTGTGCTGTTTTATATCTACAACCATGATGTCACCCTTACACTGTATATAAACTGAACAGTTTTTTACATAAATATTTGCAGTTTTATTGCCGTTAGAAG
>Ga0209671_1008573_pt1 | contig 10692 bp, 6 predicted proteins | sample WorMetHERISLAND2_2_FD_187401 | JGI IMG/M metagenome (GOLD analysis project Ga0209671, IMG submission 187401) | Marine gutless worms symbiont microbial communities from Max Planck institute for Marine Microbiology, Germany - Olavius geniculatus... | ecosystem: Host-associated > Annelida >...
CGGGCAATATCGCCTTTTGTAATTTTTGCTGTTTTCGATGTGCAAGTTTTTAAATGTTGCCGTTAACAAGTGTATAAACTAATGTTTTGTACATTTATATCTGTTATAAAGTTGATCAGTGATTGCTACGATACCAACAAAAATAATTTTATGCCGGTGAACATGCTAAATTTTAAAATATGCGGCAAGGTGCATATCGACTAAAACATGTTTTTTTTAATTTTTCAACCGTAGATGTTTTTGTGTTTTATACATACGGTTTCATGCACTGTTCACATTTAGTGAGAAAATAAAGTTTATTACAGCTGAAAAGTAGCAACTGGTAAAATGGCAAGGCGATGCAAGGCCGTAAGAAAAGTCTTGCGAGAGAAGCAATATACAGCTAACATGACACTGCTTTCTGTCGGCCAATCCTAATCCATTTGCGGCCGCTTACAAACGACCATATTTTTGTCTCGACATACTTCGCTGTAAGCATAAAAACAGGAAAAATAGGTAAGCCCAGGGTACTGCCGACATAATGTGCGGCCGTCCGCCTAGCTATACTTCACTGCGTTACCTTAACCCTAACTCTAACTTTGACTTTTAATCTTTTACCTTTTGAACTTAGAACTGGCACATCCATTACTACTCCTTTAAAAACAATCGCACGAATTTTGTTGTTTTTTTTCTGAGCCTCTCTTACGAATTAAAAGACCTTACAAAACAGACGGACAGACAAACTGACGGACGAGCAAGACTCGCATTGCGGCTTATTAGGACGACTGTATAATAAATTACTTACTCACTAACTTAATAATTAACTAGTAATGAAACGTTGATTAAAATTGATTCGAAAATCTAGGTTTTTAGGCTTCAGAACTTGTAAAAATTCTAAACGTAAAAATCTTCAATTTTCAAGGGTCAATATTTTTTATAGATTTTTGGAGGTTTTTATTAATTTGTTGTGCAATCTGTAATGCAAACCAAATTTTATTTCGTATTTTTATCGCGTTTTTGATTTGTGAATTCACGACATTTACACATTTAAAGATTACGTGACATGGAAAAATGTACAGAAGGTTTTTTCCGGGTCTTAAAATGTGTATTTTGCTGTCTGTAAACTAAAAACTAACAAAAAAATCTGGTGCTAACGAAGTCTGGTGGTGCCAATAAAGCAAGTTGTGCGTTTTCACGCCGGTAGGTAGCGCCACTGACACGTTTTCGTTCCAGCGCATGTCAATGAGCTTGTTTGCGATCAATGTGATTTGCGTTTCGCCCCAATTCCGCCCCCAAATCTGGGGTCCCCGGCCGCGTACCCTAAATCCGCGTCGTCTTCGTCCGCGGCCCATCCCGCTGACACGCTGCGGTGACAGCGGCGTCACGTCAAGATTAGTCGTTAAAGCAATATCTCCACGCGATGCTGGCATCAGCGCAGCCCGCCACTTGTCGCTGCATCTCAGAGCGGCTGCCGGACCTTGAGCAAATCGGTATAGGCGGCACACCGACCGACGCCAAAACACGTTCATCCGTCCGTCAGTCTGTTTTTCCGCCGATCCGTCAGCTCGAAGCTATCCACACGAATAAAAGAAAAAACAGAAAAAATAGAAAAAACACTTATGTTTTTATGCTATACAAATTCGTCGAAATAAAACCTTTTATCTTGGCACATATTTTTGTCGTCTCGGCAACCGCTGCAGCGTTCGTCGCCTACGGCGCTTCGATCTTCGCCCAATACTGACGACGAATGGACTCGGCTGAGTGACATTGAACCCGGCATAGATTTATCTAACAGCAGGGTCGCTAGTTCGTTATCGGTCCGCTTGGTGGCGTAACGTAACGAAGAACCTGCTTACACCGGCCACGTGACCGGAATACTACGTCGTAGGACCTATACGGGACTGCACTGACGACACGTTCTTGAACCGCGTGACACCGTGGCAGGCGCCGACACCTATCCGTTCTTGACGCAGCAAGTTTAGTAGATGTGAGTCGAAGGAGTAGGATATGGGAGGACTGTCGTAACTCATAAACTCATAACTTCCAGCAATGTCTGAAAAAACGGAGCCTTAAATTAAATCTAAATTGCACTGATTTACGTAGTAAAAATCTCGCTGGTTTTGAATAGTTTCATTAAAAATGTCAGAACACAAAAAATAGATATAGAAAGCATTAATTGACGTGGCGTTTGTACCGGAACGCACAAACGCGGAAATTACCGTCAGAAGTCATCGATCACACTTTGAGGGCCATCTGACGGGCCGTCCAGGGCCGGATACGGCCCGAGGACCACGGATGTCACGCATAACTGGCTTATGACTTCTGTTTCCCACAACCAGTGCGCGTCGCCGGGCCGCGAAGATACTAATTTCGGATGGATGCCCAACGGCCATGAGACTGACGCAGAAATTTTAAGTGCAACCATCTTTAATGTTCAAGCCGTGCACAATCGTCTTAAAATATTAAGAACATTTTTGCAAGTGTTTTTGTGGTAAAACACTTTTGTTTTGCCTGTAATTACGATCTAACGCTGATTTTCGGCGTCAAAGATCGTTTGCTGTAAGTTTTTGTTTATGTACGTGTGCCAAAACTGTAGAAAATTTAACGCATCCACACGACCAGCACGGCGACAAATAATGTCTTGTAGATGTAGATTTCGCCTCAAGGGCAGCACAAACACGATTAAAACTGTAACAAGACAAGCACACACACAAAAAGACAAATTTAAAAATGGTTGCCTGTTTCTTCTCCGTGAAGCTTTGTTGTTTTGTGCACCAAGAGTACAGCTTCAAACAGTGTGTATATAAACAAAGAAAGGATAGGTGTCAGAAGAATTTTTTCTGGCCCTCTCGACCGTCAACACAAGCAACACATGTCACGGTTTGGCTGGCGGGTCTTAGGCTTCAGATCGGATTGGCGACAGCCAGCAAGACTGCGGCAAAGAAGATAGCAAACACTTAGTGCTATTGATCGCCCATCTGTCTTCTTATATCAACGACGCTCTCGTTTTGTGATCTACGTGTTCCATGCAGCTCTGTGTGAGGCCAGTCCTTTTATCACAAGCACTGACACCTACAGCGATTATTCTTTTTACGTCTAATCCAGCTTAACTTGGTCACGCAGTTTTTTTCTGACATTGAACAGTTCGCTATTTAACTCTATGACGCGTCTTCGTGTGATAGCCAAAAATATGTAGGCCATAGCGGAGATGACTTGAACGACCGTAAAATCTAAACAAATTTTTTAGTGATTTTAAGGAGGGGCAAAAGTATGCGAATCACGCAAGTACTACGATTATTGATCCTACGTTCTCTTAACATTTTACACGTACGTCGAACTTTATTAGGCGGCTGTAAAGTGTGGCAGCATTTTTGCATTATAGTCGCTTAAGATTTTACGTTCAGGCAAAAACCAATATACTCGTACGTTTGAGTAGACAAGTCACAGTCCAGATTTTTTATAGTAAAACATGTCGGTTTTAATAAGGCCTAGGTGTTTTCTTATTTTGTTTTTATATTTCTAGTTCTTGTTGCTTGCCTGCAAATAGACGACTACGAAAAAAAGCGAGGAAAGGAGCGGCATAAGTTACAGATGTGTTGTCGTGCAGATAATGTTCGTTAGTGCAGTCGATAGTGTTGTTGCTACAAAGTTCCCATCGGGACAACCTGCACTCCTGCAGCATGCAGACATTTGTGACCTCGTGCCTTTGTTAACTGATCTTCTCCGACAGATCGTAGAAGCTAAGCGTTGTCGAATCCAAGACAGACGGACGGACGGGCAAGGCTCGTATTGCGGCCTATCACAATAAACAAATTCGATGGGTTTCTTCTGCTCTGCATGTCATTGTGTCTGGAACAGCAACTGGGACAAAACTACCGCATTACGACCACTGAGTAGAGAACCTCGAGCAAAAAGTATGAGTCAAGTTAGTAATGGACTGAAGTGGCGGATCCGTTTTTATCTTTTCTCTATCAACTGTGTTATTACTAGAAATGGGTTTACATATTTTATACCCCGTTATTAAATGTGTATTGCGTCTTTTGACTGCCAGTCATATTTTATGTCTGATATATCGCTTGTGTAGTTTTCGGTATAGACCTATTATTGTCCATCTTCGTTTCAATTTGTTTGGTCATAAATTTGTGGTCTTGTGTGCATAAATATTTAAACCATTTATCATAAGCACAATTTATCTAATTTAGTAAACAGGCTAAGCTGTCTGTGAGTTAGCGGTTATTAAAAATAAAATCAACAAACTGCCTACGATTGTTCAAGACAAAACTCTAAACTCATCGTTCTGTTTTCGGCCGCTCTTCTTAGTTTTTTTTGTAACTAAAGTGACTGAAGTGTTTCGACATTTTACACTTTAAGATTTAATTGTAATGTAACAATGTATATTAATTAGTACTGTCAACTGGGTAATGCAGTTTGTTGCGCTGAACTGTGCAAACAGATGCCGCGGGAGAACGGTTAAGACGCTCGAGAGTCGTCCAATCCAGCTGGTTCTCTGTCTGCTGATGATCTTTGACGCAGCTGTTGTTATTGCTGAGATTCTCCTCGACCTTCAAGCCATGCGCAGTAAGTCACACTAAGTGATCGTTCTTCCCATCTCTCACCTATCCACCATCAAAACTGCCACGCAAAGCGTCTCCCTACTCTTGCGTAAATTCTTTTTTCTTAGTTCTTACTTATTTCTCCGTTTTCTTCTTACTCTTTCTCTTTCTCTTTCTCGCGCCTACGATTCGAACTTCTGTTTTGACATATGGCGCGTTACAAATGCAGACTACTTACTACTTACTTACTTACTTTCTTCAATCGTCTGTGCGTTTTCCGTTCTTTGTTTTATTAAGTCATGAGTTAGTTCGAAATGTTTTCACAGTTAACGCGCTATATAAATTATTTTTTATCAAGGACAGAAATGCGGAAATTTCAGAAAAATCTTCGCCACATTCCATGCAGTACTCGTTTCCTGTTTCTCATTTTTCCATTTTTTATTTCGATCCCGTTATAATTTTTGTGCTAAAAACTGGTAGCATGTCTCAATGCAGTTTATTCGTATCGCATCGTAGGCCTATCGTATCGCAATCGTGGCATTAACACTTAACGGCGACACTTGCCAGCTGATGCCCGCTGCTATCGGCTCATTTACAACGCCACTGTGAACATTACGACTTCTCCGACCAGATAGCAACTTAAGCATCAGTACGATCGTGAACTCACTGCACTGTTCCCACTTACATGTAATGTCGCCTTGTGCAAAGCAGGCAGAAACTGAAAATATGTATTAGGTTTAAACACGTGTCTTGGTTTTCGTCATACACGTCTCCAGTGAGTTCTAACGCTGTCTGCAGGCCTAGTAGGCCTACTTTTGCACTTCTAGTCATCTGTTGGCTGCAATAATTAACCAATAAAGCAGTACTCGTTCTCAATATCGTTACATCCACTCTTCCGTCTTCCCCACGATCAGCGCACGAATCATTTTAATACAGCCATCAAAGGGACTGCACGAATTGTCGCATAATCTACAGTACAAATTGTACGATGTAGGCATAAAGGCTTCAGGTATTACTTTGTAATTACTGCAACACGAATGCTATCACAATGGCCCTCATCAATAACTGTAAGCTAGCTACGAAATCATTGAGGGCCTGACTTCGCCGGAAATCCGAACTGACCAGGGGAAAGTATTTTTGTGAACATTTCAACATTTTCATTGATGTACAACTTTATACGTGTTGTACCAGTAAGATTATATGTCTGCCAATAAAAACAAAATTTACACAAAAATTGTAATGGCAGCATATCACAGAATGTGAGAGTTATATAAAATTTGCTTAAAAAATTTACTTTAATGCGTTTGCCATTTAATTAACCAACCAAAGTAACGAAGCGCCAGAAATTCTTTGTACTTGCGTTAATGTTACTTATTCACGCGAATCGCATTTAAGAATCTATGCACGTGATCATGTAGCCTATACAGTATTCTACTTTTTATGCCACGCTCTTCATAACATTTTTCTCGCTAAAAATTTGTTGCAATGTATAGGTTTATGTCGTGAATTTATTGGTCGGCAGTTCGGACGAACGGAGATCCCAATGACTTGATACGTGCTGGCATAAGAGGGTCCTGTCGAATACCTACATTATGACGAGCGCTGCAAATCGAATTTAAATGACATCGCATCTTCTCTGCCGACGTCAGCGGTGCATAATAAGACAACGATCTCGTGTTGAAAATATTGCATGACAGACCGTATATCGATCTATTGATCAGCGTACGCGAAATAGCTGCCAGATGAGACGTGCGTGAAACGCTATTTGTTGCGCCGACTATCCCTTCTTACATTGGTGTAGGTCTGTTTACCGTTATTTCTGATTAGATATATGACTGAAAGCCCGCCGCCTCTTGCTAAGGGTCGCTTCTTCTTTTTTCCGCCGCTAGGTGGCAGCTGTATTCCCGCGTTATAACCTCGTTTATTGTGCGGCCGTCCCGATAGTCCGCATTACTGGTCTTGCCTGTCTGTCCGTCCGTTTGTCCGTCTGTCTGTCTATGTAACCTCGTTTATTTCCTTGCGCTCAGCTGGCGTGTGACTAGTATGACTGTGTAAAAACGTGGGAGGTTGTAATTCAGCTGCTCTCGTCGAAAAAAACACAGCACATGCCTACTATCACCGCCTGTAAACTACATACTTACTTACCTATTTCTTGTCGCATCTGTGTGATCCATGTGTGTACAATCTTGCTAATGTTAGTAACCCACCTAGCATGATTTGTGCAACTGCATTATTTTGCTAAAACTTAATTACTTTAATAATGGAGCCTCTTTTAGTAAATTATTTTATGAGTTAAACTTTTTAGTGACTTTTATGACTGTATTAATTTGGGTTAAAATTTTACATTAAAATATCGTATCCGACAATCTTTAAAGAATGCGTCGGCTTAGTTACAGGCTACAGCTGGGAGATTATTGCTAGTGTAGCAGATATTGCTACACGTAGAGTAAAAAATATGCAAATGCATTTTGAATAGATCTTGCAAAACGTTTTTATAAACTAAAACGCAATGTAAATAGATTATGTTTAAACAACATAATTATTATCATCATCAGCGCCAAGCTTGAGCAGAAATTCTTTGCAACGCCAAAAGCAACTCCGGCTTTAAAGTCGCCATTGACTATTAACAAAAACGCAATCTAAAAATAGGTTATGTTTGAACGTGCATGTGAGTGATTTGCAAAATTTCTTTGTATTTTCTGTTTGTTTCTGTCTTTTCTTTTGTACGCTTTACTGTAATTGCTTCAATAAACGTACTCGTTCGTTCATGTACACACGTAATTATAATCGTCTGATTCCAGTGTTGTTAACAAAGACTCGGCCACCAAGGCCAAAGCCAAGGACTTAAAATTTGTCCTCGAGGACACTTCAAAGCCAAGAAAGACAGTAGTGTGTAATTCTGTAAATAAGAGCTATAACGTTTGTAAACGATGTGTGCGTTGCAGGTCAGTTCAACGAGGCGACGAGCGACGCAACCCACGCCCTCGAGTTCTTGAAGCACGCCTACTCGGACGACCTCGGCGGGTACGACGGCGACAGCGTACAGTACATTGTCGCCGTACTTCGAGAACGTTACCCCTTCAACTCATCCTCCTACCCCTCGGCGGCGGCCGAGCCACACCAACTCCGAAACCACGCCTGGCGCCACGGTGCCCGCCAGAACGCTTCGTCCAAGAACGAGAATAATAATAATAACAATAGAAACAGTTATAACAATAATAGCGATGGCGCTCGACTGTTTCCGTCCCTGTCATTCGCTGCTACGAATGCTGCAATTTCTCGACATTCGGTTACCACGGCAACGCCGGACGTTGCCACGGGCGACGACGTCGCCGGTCTCTTTGATGCGGCGGCACACGACGACGAATATGCAAATGTCGGCGGCGGCGTGCTCGGCGGAGCGATACCAGCAAATAGTTCCGGAACGGAAACGAAAAGCAATAATCGTTCTTCGGGCGTACCGCCGGCGTCGTACTTCGAAAACAATTCGTACGCCGAGCGTCTGCTGGAGATTGCTCACATTTTTCATTTCGTCAGCATCGCAATCCTCGGCATTTTCGTCATACAGGTACGATCACGTGACCAATACAGGTATCCGTCTAGAACACACCTGAACACGCCTGTCTCACATGCAGAAGTTATTAACTGATCGATGCTGCTTTTGTTTTATAGGACACACGCAATCTCACTTGTTCGTCGCCGTTGTGCAAAGTGATGTGAATATGGCCTTCACAGAGAGGCGTGGCCCGCTGACAATGAGTTACTAACCTTTAAGTAGAACTTTCAACTTTAGGCTACACTTTAACTCTTAAAGACTTTTGTCTGACACAACTGTACAAAACTGATTCGTATAATATTAAACAGGTCGTTCTCGTTCATTCCGTTCTTATGCAGCTCATTTCTAGTAGGCCCACAGTTTGCGAACTTGCGTTATAGTCAGTTGATAAACGCCAGTAAATTTTTTAGCCAGTTTAACAATATTTCCGCAGTTTTATAGGAAAAGGCTATCCTGAGATGATGAAAGTACACTCAGTTTAGTTGTATTGCCTAACCACTTTGTTTTGTGGTTGTAAGATTTAATCGCTTTCTACGACAAATTTACAGAAGATAGGCCCAGTGTTTGAATTGTGAAAAATTAGCTGGGGGTTAAACTTTTCGACGGTCGGAGGTCCGACCAAAACCGTAATGTAAATCGAATGTATATATTTTTGCTGACCCCCAGGACATAATTTGACAGTGTACGAGGGGGTTGGGAAAACAGTTGGGGGGTTCAACTCTCCAACCCCCGGCAATTCAAACACTAAATAGGCATAAATGTAATTTGAAACAACAGTTTCACACGGATCTTTGGTGGTTTTGGGCACGACAGCGTCACATCACTACAATTTTATATCAAGTCATTGTCTGCTAACTTTTATTATTGACGAAAAAAACTTTTGTTCTGGAGAAAAATGTTTTTGTTCACAAATGTTGTATTAGGATCTATTTCTTGCTTGGTGTGCATTCGCTGTGTGAATGTTGGATACCACTATGGTGTAGGAGATGTGTGCTGTATTTAAAAGACAGTGTTAAGGATACCGTTTGGCATTCAGTGGCGTATTTAAGGGGGCCACGGTACGATCCCCCCCTTGGCCCGACCATGTAAATTTTTTACAGGCGACTTTATATGAAAAGGTGCGTTTTTGCCCTTTTCCAGCAAGAATTGCAAAATTCAACAATGTTTGGTGGCTTTTTCATACCGATACAATATGCGATTAAAATCACCATGTGAGATTGCATCTGATATGACGCCGGCGTCGCCGAACGCTTTTGAAAACCAGCAGTACAAGCCGTATAGGCCTATAATATTTCGCGGCGGCCGGGTTTAGTGTCCATGGGTGAGTGACACGGCACTATATAATATTATGAAACCAACAGCAAGGCAGTCAACAGCTGCAGGCTGGCGCACGCCATGGGCGGTGGTTAATTAATATTTTAAAATGTCAGATCTGAGTTTAACCCGAGATGAACCCGCCTACAACTTGCATAGGCTACAACAAATAGGATTATAAGTCTATCCGAATGAGATATGCCTATTACTGCATGTAACCCCACTATGATAGCGCTCTTAAGATGCGTTTCTTTGCCCTGGCGACCGACACGCTCTATTCTCAGATAACACAAGCTGCAGCAGCCTCGCAGCGTGCCAGAGATCATAGTTCTATGTGCGTCGTTATCAGAACTCATCAGTATGAAAATCCCAGGAACCAAGATCTGTATGCCAGTGTCATGATATCATAATGTCATTAAGCGACGAAGTGCTCTATTTTACTGGAGAGATAGACAGTTTGGACACGCCCGCCCGCCCGCTGTCTTGTACAGCATTTGCTGCCAGCCCGCCACTCTCACACGGAACAGCTAGAAGTCAAAGAAAGGATAGACAAAACGTAACTATGAGATCAGCTTAGTCATTAGCGAGTGGGGACGACAATGGCAAAGACAGACCGGGTTTGACACGGCCCATTTGTTATTGTACCGTAGGCCTCCTGTGCCTGTTGTGAAGTTTATCGCCTTTTTATAACTCACTTTAATCCGTGACGACGTTCTGCAGCTTGCTAAACTCTATTTTTGGCTAAAACAACGCAAATATCTGTGATTTTTTGCGTTTCCAAATTTCAAAAATGGGCAAATTTGCAGCTTCCATTGAACGTTTAAAAGCAAAAAGTGTTTCAGCTTTAGGGGGACTTTGCCTCCCTTACCCTCGAACAAAGGCTGTGCCCCTGGATTCCGTAGGGGGCTCCGCCCCCAAACCCCCGTTATAGGCTCGCGCTCTACGCGCTTGCCATGCCCTCCCCTTTGCAAAATCCTAAATACGCCACTGGGCATTCGTTTTCGTCGTTGGTTTTGTAATGTCTTCAACATGTTTTTAGCTTTTAGGCGCCTTATTTTGACGTATTTATGCTTGCATTGTGTGATTGTGCTGTTATCTGGCGTTTCATATAATGATGATGATGATGATAACGGGGCAAACAAGCCAGGAGGCGAATTTTCCACTAAACAAATCAGTCAGGGGCGAAACATCAAAGGGGAAAAAGTTAGATACTTTGTGTAGAAGCCATTCTGATTATGTTGTGTGCTATAGTTTATGTGTAATTATTATCTGTGTGTGTCTTGGCGAAGG